>Ga0157364_1008551_pt1 | contig 10601 bp, 5 predicted proteins | sample AttsexASBM2_FD_111476 | JGI IMG/M metagenome (GOLD analysis project Ga0157364, IMG submission 111476) | Fungus gardens microbial communities from leaf cutter ant in Ribeirão Preto, State of São Paulo, Brazil - Atta sexdens ASBM2 | ecosystem: Host-associated > Fungi > Mycelium > Unclassified ... | reverse complement strand
CACGATACAGCAAACAAAAAATAATATAGTAGTACATTGAAGAGTACAAATATCTTAAAGAACATAAAAAAAATAAAAATAAGAAAAAATTATGTAAAACAAATAATTAAATTGAAGCTATAAGTGTGTCTGCAAGTATAAATGTGCAGAAAGTGCGTGAGACCGCAAGCTGGAAAAAGCAATTCAAGCAAGATTGTTAATGGCATGCATTGCAACTGTTTTCGAGAGTAAATGCAGAGTGAGAGAGAGAGAGAGAGAGAGAGAGAGAGAATCTATTCAAGCAGAACAAGTCATGATAACGTCAAAATGAATCATAACTGATTGAAAGTGTGACTTTTAGTATTTAGTTTTTAAGCCATTTTGACGTTATTTTGATGTCATCATGACTTGTGTTTGGAAAAGCAAATCAGAATCGTGACATTGGATGACATCAAAATGGCTACAAATTGATTATTAAAAGTGACTTTTTGGCCAATCGTTTTAATGTCATTTTGACATTATCGTGACCTGTTATTCAGAGCTTGAATAGACTCTCTCTCTCTCATACTCTCTCTTTTTTTTCCCTCATGCTTGAAAGAGGATTCTAAAATTTCTTCCATATTTTATCTGTATTTTTAGAGAGAGAATTTAAAGTTCCTTCTATATTTTACCCATCTTTACACGTGACTTCCTTTTAAATTACATTTTAACACTTTTTTATTGTTGAATTTACAAATTAAACAACGAAAATTTATAAGTAATTTATATTTCAAACGTTCTCTATAATCGCTATTCCATTAATCGCTAATTCAGTCCATTTAATTTTAATTAAACTTTTAACGTCAATTCTATTGTCCCATTAACTTCTAATTTTATCGTTCTCTATAAACACCGTTATATTTTTCTTGACTCGAGAGTTTCATTCTACCTCGATTACCTCGGGCAAAAGCGGTTTGCCAGAAGCTTGCAGGTTCTCGAATGTACAACCGTCGGGCAACTTTAATTACTCGTTAAAAAGATAGAGCTACCGTTCTTTGCGCATTCGCTTCGTTCGATTCCGCGTCGCATCACATCGATCGTCCTGGCTTCACACGGTGTATTAACGGCGCGACGTTGCACAAAATAGCATTTAAAAAAATACCGTTACAGGTAAACAAATAACCATAGTTTCCCGATTTAATAACTGCGATTACGCTGATGGAAACACTGACAACACGACGTTTGTAGGTATTGGGAATTTTATTTCGACTTGTTATAAAGTCGAAAAATATCGGAGCAGTATTTCTGATATTGAATTTATAATTTTCAGATTAAGCTCTAAAATGAAACTGAATCCAAAAACAGAAGTCATTATAATATCAAAATTATGTTAAAATGACTCCATAATATCATTTATGATTCATTTTAACGTTATCATGACTTGTTCTTCTTGGAACACGTTCTTCTCATTTTTCATCTAAATCTGGAAGAATCAGTTTCGTAGAAATATATTTTCAAAAATATTCAAGTGATTGTAATGTTTGAGCATGAATTTTGTTTAAATTAATTATGAGAATTAAATTTAGAAAATAAAAATATTAGTACAGAAAAATATTAATATTATATTCTTGATATTAATTTTACAGCTTACAAGCAAATATTAATTAAAATAAAACTAAACACTATTCTTATTTTGCTCAAACCTAAATCGTTAGAACACATCTTCGAGGAACAATTGTAATGTTCGGAAACGAATATTGTTCAAATTAATTACCAGAATTAAATTTATGAGATAAATAGAAAAATATTAGTGCTTCATTCTTATATATCATATTAATTATAAAACTTCCAGACTAAAAATCAATTAAAATAAAACTGAACTTTCTTGTTTAGCATTGAATCGTTAGAACATATTTTCGGAGAATTCGATCGAAGATCGAGCACTTTTAGTTCGATCATCGGAAAATATCAAGTGTTACTTCATAGTTCATCCGTGCATTAGCAGCAAATGATGACGAAAACTAAAGTTTACGAAAGGGGGGGTGAGGACAGAGGTAGAGTTTTCTGAAGAGTTCCAATTGAATTTATCGCTCTCGACGGCTGGACAGTTCGTTCAATTATGCATCGGCGAGGATATAGCGCGTTATAGTGATTAGGATGCTTGGAATAAACCTTACCCGATAATGATAGCCGTTCGCGCCATTGTTGTTCGTCCCTTTACGGAAATTGAGGATTTCATATCGCGCCAGGCCGTCTCCGTGCTCGTCGAATTTCACCTCACTACCGGCGGCGTCTGCAAAATAACGTCCAATGACTGCGAATTTCCGTTGTAGCTCAAGTAGAACAACAAGTCAATATGATACCAAAATGATATCAAAATTACTTCAAAATGATCATTAAAAGTCATTTTTCAATTATTTCCAATTCATTTTGACGTTATCGTGACTTATTGTTCTGCTTGGTGGCCATGAATCTCGAGACGAGATTGTTTAGTCGAATTAATGATTCGATTTTTATAGCAACAGCTCTCTCGCATAGTAATACAAAAATTTAACCCTTAATTAGTACTCACATAATTTTCCTGTTCTTTCTTATATACATAATATATAGGTTGTTGCGTTAATTTTCAGCACATTTAAAAGTATATATACGAAAATTATTAAGTCATTCTTACATGAAAAGAATGGTTTTGCTGAAGTATTTAAAACTTTTGCTGGATATACAATCTTGACTAAAAATATTAGGCACTTATATATTTTTCATTTATCTGGAATTCTTTTATCATTAATTGTCACTTATTAATTACTGGTATTATATACAAATTTAAAGAGTTCTTGAAACAAAGGATAATTTACAACAAACGACATAAATCAATTTTTGCTAAAACTTTAAATAAAGTTTTAAATAGTTAATAAAATGTCTAATATTTTGGGCCAAAGCAGATCTGAAAATAATTTTGTGGAATTTTTGAAATGTAGAACACTCAAACTACAGAATATTAAAACTTTTGCAGTATTGTTCATCATGCTTGAGCGTCCTACATAACTATTTTGATGGTTCAACAAAATTATTTTCAGACCTGTATCCATCTAAATTTTTTAATATTTTAACAAAGTCATTCTTTACATATATATATATATATATATATATATGCTTTAACATCTTTAATATTTGTTATTTCTTTAGAAAGTATTTGTAAGGTTGTATATTAAAAAGAAAGAATAGGATAGAGACCATTATTTAGCCAGTGCTCCTAGTATTTCAAAGAAAGAAATGCGTAGAAGGAAAGACTAATCGTGGGTACTAAGAGTTGATAATATCTCGAAACAGAAAACAAAAAAATATGCCACATGCGCGAACAGGAAAAGCTATGTGACGTAGTTCTCAATTATATCGATTTGACAGCATTCTACTTTTGAAAGATTCTCATTTTTTACGAAGCAGGATTCATGACAGGATTTAATTCGCTTAGATCGATCGCTTTGTCGATTATCCCATCCAACGCCATTTCAATGAGCATTTCTTTAGCGTTTCCTCGTCTTCCTCTCTCCCTTTCAGTTCTTCACCACCTTTAGAAAAGGGATAAGAAGATCGAAAGGGAAGGGTGAGGAAAAAAAATGGTACAAAAGAGGCGAACAAACGGCGCGTCGCGATTGTTCCCATTTCACGCGAGAGGACGCACGCTCCGTCATCGGACTCACCTATAAAGGACACGTTCAGCAGATAATTTTTATAGAACGCGCCACGGTCGTAGTTGGCCATTGACGAGCACAAGCCCTCTTCGCGCCCGCAGAGATCGTGGCGTAGCTTACTGAGCGCCAGGGCGAACGCGTAGACCGCGTCCACGACGAATTGCACCTTGGACTCCTGCTCGTAGCCGCTCGTCGTGCTGAGCTTGAGTCCAGGAGGGCAGATAAGATAACTCTGATTGCCGGTACCAATCTTCCATCCGACCTGTGAACCGAAACGCTCGTAGATCGTCGCATTCCTTCGAAGGGTGCAGCCGAACACCTCCTCCCAGTACTCGCCGAACCAAGGATTCCGTCGATTGTTCTCGGGGGTGAGCGACTCCATATAGCCGTCGAAGCCGGGGATGTTCTCCGATTGCAGCTCGACAGTGATGGCACCTTCGGCCTCTTCTTCGAGGCCCTCGATTAATTTACTTTGCCGGCCCCAGCCGTCACTGGCCAGCCACTGAGATGTTTAATTGCTGTTTGAGAAATTTTAGGGCGCAGAAATTCGGGGACATATCACGGAACCCCGTTTCATTTCAGCGCGATGGAAGCAATGAAATAAAGACGAAAGACGCAAGTTTTTATAGAAATCTTATTTCAGAGAGAAAAACTGCGAGAGATAAGCTTTAAAATAATCTTGATGTGCTTTAAAAAATAACTTGCTGACAATATGGAAATTGTACAAGAACTTTTAATATTAATTTGATGCTGATTATTTGAACAAAGTCGACTTTTTGTAATAATTGAAATTATCCGAGTGATAAACATTAGTTTTCAATTATCAATGTCAAAGCCTTACATTGTCTTAAATAGTGTTACATAATATAAATGAATGAGATAGTTGAAGGTTTCATAAGATGAAAATAAGATTTAAATTTGTCAAAAAAGAGAGACAAACAAGAAAATGAAGAATCTGTTATTGAAGATTGAGTCACAGTTTAATTAAACATTACATTATTATAGAAAAAATATGTCACAGATAAAATACATTCTTTATTTTCATTATATTCATTTTATTAATGAAAGGTTGGCCTATCATTTGCTTTCATGCATTGCAATATCATTTCCGTTTATAATATTTAAAAACATGTAGACATAATGAAATATACAAATGGAGCAATGTTAAGATCTTTTAAGATTTAATATTTTGAACGTTTGGAAAAATGATAAATATTATCGTCGTAATAATAAGGAAAACAAATATCAGAGCTTCCATGTTGTCAGCAAAAATCCTGCAATAATTACCGGCTCCCCGGCCACCGACCTGAAATGGTTGGCTGAGGTTTGATCGTCTCGCGGCCTCGAGGATACCACGGGCATCCTCCGCCCGGGTGAACAGAACGATCGCGCGGGCATTTGGTTTCTTGCTTAGGCGCTGGATAATATCATCGAACACCTTGTCGTTGGCGGCGCTGGGTACCTTCAGTGCGGCTGCGATGCAAACGTTACGCTCGGTAGCTTCACGCGTGAACACCTCTATCCCGTATTCTCCATAGCTGCCCTCGGAATACACTGTGGAGACGTATGACCAGTTGGCGCTTTTCACTACGTCGACCAGTGCGATCGACTGGAAGGTGTCCGGCGGTACCGTCCTCGCAAAGTAATCGAACCTGAAGATGATTGGATGAGCAGGACGCTGGAAACTTGATTCGACTTGAGATTGTATTCAAGATTGATAGTTTTGTTGGAGTATATATAATAGGGAGGAGAGGGTTTATTTATGTTTTATTTAATATATGTATGTGATAATTACTTATTATAATTATGAACATCTAATTATAATGATATATAATAATTAATATATAATAAAAACAATTATAATTGGTTATTACATTATTATAATTGTTATTATATATTATATAATTACATTTTAGGGATTCATCAGATATCCGGAAAGTATTTGGTATCTGATATTATCCGGCATTTTTTTATTATCTGACTGGATGGTATAATATCATTAATATCTGGAAATATATCTGATTGATCTGATTGATCAATAAATCAATAGAATCAATAAATTATAGAAAAATGCCTATTACAATAAATTTAATAACATTTTCAACATATTAATATCTTTATAATATGATGCTTGATAGCATCAAATTATTAAATTGCTTGTCAATTTAATTCGCGATTATTAGAGTAGTTTTAATAGTATTTATAGTCCGGAAAAACAATTTGGCGCGCAATTCTAAAAAGACTACAATATGGTATATATATTACAATATGATATATAAGTACATGTATAGTGTATATTAGTAATTCAAGATTGAATTATTTAAACCAATGAAGATCCAGCTTCGATCGTAATAGGTATTTTTCTAGTACTGATTGTGTTTCTCACATATGCGATCTAAAAATAAAGATTCTTAATATTATTTATATCCAGTTGAATTTGAATATTTTAAAAATTACAGTTATATTTTGAAAATACATATTATATCCAAGATATATTACATAAAATGCATTTATTAACCTTAAATTGTTGATTTTTTCTTATATATAAATGAAATAAGTATATATTTATGTATATTTATGATGCTGTAATGTGTTATACATTATTGTAAAATTACAATCTTTTTCTCTATAGATTTTTTTTTAGAAGATTTTCTCTGAATCCGGTTTGGATATTCGACTCGAAGAAATTGCCTTCTCTCGGATATCCGTGGGGATACCAATGTTACATTCTGTCCGAATATCCAATATCTAGTATCCGGTAATTTTACGATCCGATGCATTTCTAATTATATTATATATAAATTATATTATATATTATAAATTATATAAATTATGATAAATTTATATAAAATATATAAATTATATAATATACAATCAGTGGCACAAAAGCAATTGCAATTTTTACTAAGCATTTGTTGAGTTGCAATTTTTTGAAAAAAATCATATATATTAAATCTTATTCATATGCATTAACATACAATGTCCAACCATCATTATTATTTATTGTTATAGCTTGTCAAAACATGTTTTTCGCATGAAATTTTGCGGCAAGAGTTTTGGGTAAAAGCCTCTACAAATCTTCCGAATATGCCAAGATAACTGCTTCAAAGTAAATATTCATGTTTCTCGAAGGTTTATCTTCATGATTGATCAGATATTTTCAATCGGATTTATGTCTGCGAAAGAAAACCCAATCCATCTGTCGATGTCATTTTCACGTTTGTGAAAATCTCGTAAAAAGCATATCTTGTGCAAAGCATGATAAGCTATAATCAATAATAATAATGATTAGATGCCATATTAAATAAATTTTATGTAATATATCTTGGACATAATATGTATTTTCAAAATTAATTTTTTAAATATTCAATTTTTTTCAAAAAACTGCTATCGATTTCTGCAACTAATATATAAAAAATCTGCACTAATATATAATATATAATTTATATACATATATATATATAATTATATATATATATATTAATTTTTATATTATGTACATATTATATTATTTGTATATTATGGATATGTATGCATATAATATATTTTTTCTATTACAAGAAAAGAAACTATAAGATTAAAATTTATTGTAGAAAAAGCCACAATATTGTTAAATGTGAGAATAGGAACCTACTATAATCAATGGATTATTAACAATTCATCTCTCATTCATTTGGAAGATTAATGGTGATTACTAATGGAAATTAATATCTTCTAGATACCATGCAGCCTTGAGTTACATTTAAACGGTCGTTTCTAGCAGATACGTACTCATCAAAGTCACTCATAACGAGTATTTGAACAGTAATCGGAAGTCTTCTAATGACAATTACACGCGAGGTCGACAAACGATGTCAAACTAACAAGTCTGACGGGAATGTCGGAATGCTGAAATTAATTACAATTGAGGCCTTATATCGGGCGAATCAATAATATTGTCTGAGTCAATAATTGATCAAATTTAAATTTAGAAAAAAGAGATTATGAATTTTGCATGAAAAAAATCAATATTTACTTGAAATCTGTAAATTGTGAAGAATAATAGATTGATTGGTTACTTAAATATACGGAATTGTGAAACAGAGATTCATGAAATATATCTTGAATAAATTCAATAACGAGCTATCGGAATACTTTATAATTAATGCGCTTTATAAAAAATGCGCTTTTAATTAAAATTTAAAGAATTTACAATTACTATTAGATTGGCGCAAAATTTGTTTCGTCATTCCTCTCTTTGTCATTTTGCTTTTTTTTTATCAAATTTTTCAAATAAGATCACTTTTTTGGCTGTTCAAAAAAATACAAAAAAATTATTTCCAACGAGGGAAAGGTCCTTCTATACATGACCTCTCTAACTTTATTTTTTAAAATTATAACTTTCCAATTTTACTCGACAAACACAAAGAGTCAACTTTTGTAGCAATAAATTAATATTACAAAATTTAATAATTATTCTTAATGCACAAACGCTTTGTTCTTCCATTCTGTAAGCCATGGCACACAAAAAATTTAAAGTAGCAAGACGTAAGCAGTAAGGAAATTACCATGTTGGATTGGACTTTATTGTGAATAGTCAATTCACTTACTGCTTAAAACCCATATACAAAACGTAAGGCAGTATAAGACGTAAACAGTAAATAAGGAAATCGTAACATTGGATTCACTACTAGCCTTGCAGACTCTACTGTGATTGGCCAATTTATTTATTGCTTATGTCTTACTGTCTTATCCTGGTAAAAATTTTTCTCAAAATTCTTCAAATAATTTTTCAGAATTTCTATATAATTTTTCAGAATTTCTCTATAATTTTATAACTTTCTCACATTTTTTATACGAATTGGAACATTTCTCAGAAAAAAATCTTTTCTCAGAATTTTTCATATGTGTTAGTTATGAAATATCGTAAGATTTTTAAAATTTTTTGTAAGTATAATTTCTAATGAAATGTTATAAAATCTAAAAAATTTTAAAATACTTTTTAAAAATACTTTTTAAAAATTATGGGATGAAAAATTTCAGAATTATTGTATGAAAAATTCTAAGAAAAAAGATGTAAAACTTTCCGAATATTTCTGAGTATTTCTGAAAAATGTTCCAATTCGTATAAAAATTATAAGAAAAATTTTCAGGATACGTTTTTGTATGTGCTTAAGTTTTTTTATGTGCTATGGTTCTTACCTGGTCTTATCGCTGAGTGCCTTAGCCGTGGACGCCGGCGATATCTGGGGGATATGAAAGAGTCGCAGCAGGTTCGCCACCTGCAGCGACACCGAGCTGTAGGAGCCACCTATCACCCCGAAGATGGGTCCCGCGCTTGCAGTCTTCTTTACTTTGGGTGTCGACTTGTCCGCGCACTCCAGTACGCTGATGTCGATGTTGGACAGGGACGCTCGGACGAAGTGCAAGCTCTGATTGAGCGCGTACGTGTCGCGGCCGCACGTGTCGAGGATGTGCACGCCCAGCATGATACCCGGTAGTATGTTGTCCTCTTGATTGATCTGATCGACGGCGAACAACATCGCCTCGAGCCGCTGCACGCCCCGGTGATAGATGTTGGGCCCACACGCGGTTGGACCACCACCCTTCTCGTGCACCGGGAATAGTCCGCCCAGCACGATGTCGCCGGGTATCAGTACCGCCTCGTTGTGCATTCTCGACTGCACCGTCGACAAGCTCGTTAAACGCTGCAGCGACAAGGTCAGGAGCAGCAACGGCCAAGGCACACGCTGGTGCATCTTAACTGCCTTAATTGCGCGCCGTTTCACGCTGCTCTCGACAGTCCTAGTCTCTCTTAGGGAAATCCTAGGATCTTCGTCGGTTCGCCTCACCCGTTACATCAATCAAGTTCCTACCACGAGCCGAGCACCTATCTCGAAGCGGAGAGTTTTCCATCCTTCACTCGCCCTCACTCGCGCGAATTTTCTCTACATTTTTGCAATCGATTGGATTCTGTTCTCTTCTTGTTGACAAGCAGATTAGTTATTTGAATCTACAGGGAAAAGAACGATTTTACTGAAGTATCTAAAAATTTAGCTATGTACAGATCTGAAAATAATTTTGTTGGCCTATTAAAATAATTATATATTAAAAAAAAGATTTCCTTAACTTTGGTCATCATTTTTTTACATGCAGTTGTGAATACATTTTTTTAAATAAAAGATTTATCTGCCAGTAATTAATTAAAAGTAATAATATAAAACAAAATAAGTTTATATCGATTCCCTCCCTCCTTCAAAAGTCTCAACTTTGCTCTTCTCTAAATAAATTCTGACAATGCTTAGAGATGTATGTGTTCTACATACACTCTAAATTTCTTACAGTGAAATCTCACTCTAAGCACAAGTGAAATACAATCATCCTTGAAAAAAAAATGAAAATATTCCACTTCTTGAAAAAGAGTGACAATTTTCACTCTTTTCAGAGTGAATTTTCACTTCAAAAGAATGAAATCTCACTCCAAAAAATAAGATTTCACTCTAAAAGGATTACTCGTTACCTTTTTTTTCAAGAAGTGAAATATTTTCATTTTTTTCAAGGGAGATTGCATTTTTACTCCCTTGGCGTGAGATTTCACTGTAAGAAATTTAGAATGTAATTATTTTGATGATTCAATTAAAATTATTTTTAATAATACTTTTAGAAACTTCAGCAAAATCATTCTTTTCATGCACAGTTCTCTAACATCGAATCGATGGTATTAATTAATGATCGGTGTTTCTTCAGACTTCGATTCGTGACAGGGATACTCCACACTTTGTACTCACCGCACTTCCTGCTGGTAGAATTCCCGACGGACCATCAACGCGGAGGAAGCCGCTTTCTCGATTCGAGCGGGGAAAGATCTCGGGATTTCCCGTCAGCGATCCCGGTATCCACGCACTGATCGCGAGCCTTTTGATTGTTCCTCGATCGCTCGACCGATCGGATGTGCTTTTCTGCGTTAGGCAT
>Ga0157364_1008550_pt1 | contig 10601 bp, 10 predicted proteins | sample AttsexASBM2_FD_111476 | JGI IMG/M metagenome (GOLD analysis project Ga0157364, IMG submission 111476) | Fungus gardens microbial communities from leaf cutter ant in Ribeirão Preto, State of São Paulo, Brazil - Atta sexdens ASBM2 | ecosystem: Host-associated > Fungi > Mycelium > Unclassified ... | reverse complement strand
TGACTATACCATCAAGTTGTGACTGATGTAACAGCATGACTGATTAACCCTAGCCCTAGTTGTTCTAAAAATAGAAAATATAAAAATAAAACAGAATGAAAATAAAAATGAAAAGTAAAATAGAGAAAAACTAAGTTCACTGTTTGTAAACTTGACACAATTAGTATCCTACCAACTCTTGGAGTACTTAGTGATGTTGACAATCTTTAGATTCTTTATCCATATTCTTTCTATAGAACTAGTAAATGATTGAACAATATATTCCAGGTTTTTGACATTTGGAATATAGTTTATATTGAGCCCTTTAATGGCTTTGATTAATTTATTAACAAAGTTTTTCTCTTTATTGCTATTTTTGACAATTATATGCTTTTTATTTTGGATATGCTCTTCAAAGATTGAAATACTGACAGTGAGAAGCATGTGATCAGAAACAAGTCTCCAATCCAAATGAATAGAATGCCTGTCAAATTCTTTAGACTCAAATCTTAGGAATATCAGGTCAATAACTGAGTTTGAATCTTGATTGTTGTCAGAATACCTAATAGGAACACAATTGGTAGGTTCAGATAGTCCCAGATTTATAAAGTCTGCAATGTTTATAAGCAAATCACTGTGAATGGAATGATATAGATAATTAGGATCCCAAATATTGTCTCTGATATTAAAATCCCTAGTCATAATCAAGATGTTATTGATATTTGCTTCAGTATTCTTGAGATACTTTAAAGCTAACTGAGATGAGTCTGAATAGATATTGACAAGGTAGTAAGTCAAGCCACTATTGAAAAACAAAACAATGTTATAACTCTTGGGAAGTCATTATCCCTTGAAAAATTCCTGGAGAAAGTAATCCAGTTAGGGTAATTTAGAACTCCTACCAATTTCTCTCTCTCCTTGCTCTTTGAACTTGATATAGATCAAATAGTAAACTATAATAGTTCTTGAATAAGAATGACATCAAAAAGATTTTGAGTTTCTAATATAGTGTTGACAATAAAATTGTTTTTGCAAACATTTTGTGAAAAAATCTTGATCTCTTTAATAATCATACTTGATTACTGTTTACAACTGAATGAATTGATTGTCTTCTACTTTCATGAAGCTTCTGGTGTTCCTTGGAGTGTCATTTTCTATTAAAGTAATGCTTCCAGAATGGACATATGTTTGAATTGGTATAATGATTGCCTTTGCAGTTAGAGCATTTGAAGGTGTGAGAACATAGTTCCCCCTGTTTAGTTTCCAATCTAGGGGAATTAATCTTATCATTTGCTTTACAACATTATATAAAGTAATGGTAGTGTTCAGATTTGTGTAGACCATTACATTTTATACACTTGGAATCTTGGATTCTATATATGAAGATAGTATGTCTCCACTTCCAACAATTCTTACCTTAGGAAACTCCTGGATTTATATTTGCTCCACAAATTGTAGTGATGAAGCTTCCAACATTAAAGCAATGATTGATAAGACTCTTAGCCTTACTTCTGCTTTGGATGTCCCATATGTCAAGCCATACAATGGCTATATCATATTTTGGAGAAACCTTAATAACTCTAGATCTCAAAGCAATGGTAATGTTGTTGAATATGTGATTATTTTTTATAATGGTATCAACCACATCAGCTGTTAAAAGAGTGTTAGTATTCTCAAGAAAGTATAAGATATTTATGATCTTGAGATAGAATTTTGATTGAGATAACCATAGAGTTTCTATATTATCTACCTCAATGCTGTTTACATTCTTGACATATTATTCAATAGTTTGAAGATCTAAGAGAGCTGCCACTTTGTTTATGGTTATTACAATACCTGCTTACTCTAATCTAATAAAGTCTGCAACAACTTTTGATTTGATGTTTTTGAGTGCTCTGTTAATATTTATGATATAGGCACTTGATTCCTTTATAAAATCTGTTTTGTTGTCATTATTCATAGAAATAATGATTTGCTTTCTAGATGGTCCTTTTGTCATTATGTCAAGCCTGGATTTAGTTTTACCTTCACTACTAATGATTTTTTGTATATTTTCAATTTTTTTGGTCTGTAAATTAAGAAATATTTCTTTGATTTTTAGAAATTTTCTAGTAATATTAGTAGGCATTGAAGCTTAAGCATACAATTTTTTCATCTGTTTTGTTGTTATTCTTTTTAAAGAATTTAAAGATTTTATTAACCTTTTTCAATGATTTAGCCAGAATTAGAGAAGGTAGTTTAGAGAGCATAGCCAGCTTATCTGAGTTCTTTTCTTTGCCCTTCTCATTGTTAGTACTCTTATTGATCTTCAGGGTAAACTGAACCTTCAATTTTTATCTGAATAAATAGTTGTTATTGTCAGCAATAAGTTCATTCTATCCTAACTTGTAAAAAGTTGAAATAAGGCTCTATATGTCTTTACCTATACCTTTGAGGTCATCAATCTCATTAGCCTTACCACTTTCTACTTTTTTATTGAGAGTATATTTTGTTATACAACAAAGTGATTCCCTAATATTCTTCAAGTCCAAAGTAAGATATTCCATTAAACTATAGAGCAAAGTGGAATAGAAGTTGCTATCCTACATATCTAGCTCAGTAGCTTGATTGATATTATATAGCAACTAGATATTAATAGTATTTTGTAATAGTCCAGAGTTAGAGTCATTAATTGTCACATCTCTACCACAAGGTTTGTATCAGAGTTGAAGATAATAGACTTAAATGATTTTTTATTTTTCTTTTCTTTTCTTTTTTATTTATAATTATTAGAGGATATTTTATTAAAAGAGAGTAGAGAAACAAAGATGTGATATCATATATCATATCACAGTCACAGTCACAGTCACAATATCACATAACAAAGAGAAGGATGTAAAAGGTTCTAGAAGAAGATAATGTCATACAGCATAACAATGGTATATTGGCTTTATGAACAAAGCATGGCCTTTAGGGTAGGCTAGAATTGGCTTAGCATGGACCATTGGCAAAAGGTATATAAGATAAACTAATCTGTAGTAGGAACTTTATCAAGTTCTCTTATGTCACTCAATACAAGAGTAATCTTCTGTACTAACTCTTGAACTTAAGTCATAACAGTTTGAATTTATTCTTGAGGGGAGATGCATCATTACAAACACATTGATTTTCCTTAGTGGAATGCTTGTCAGTCACCATTCTGACTGAATATTCTATCTCTACATTCCCTTCATATGACAGCTGAGAGCAGTCAATAGGTTCCTGGCAATCAATATTAGACATATTGTTGTTGATTACCATATGTTTGTAGTATGGAATAGAAGAGTTGCTCAAGAAAATTAAGGAACTCCTCAAGCCAGCTTTTCTGGAAAGAGCAGATCTCTCTCTGATGATATTATTGTTATCAACATCTATGTCCATACTAGAAGGGTGTTAAACTATTGTTGAGTTTGATATTATAAGACGAGAGTGTGGACAGACTTTGGCTAGGATTAGGGTTAGCTGGACAAAGATAGTTAGTATTATTATTAGTCTACAATGGATGGAAAGCACATGACCTGGAAGTCATGTGACAGAGGCTAGAATGGTCTAGAAGGATCAGGAAGAGTCTAGAAGGAGTTAGGATTAGAAGTGACATCAAGGAACAATGGTTTCTTATGGTGTACACATAGTGTGCACCTGTACAGCAGTAATTAAGAGTATGACATCAGGGCACATGTAGGAAGCATAGTAGCCTTAAGAAAAACATATGTGGATGAGTAATAGGACATGAGGACAATGCATGGACATAAGGGCAGGTAAATATTGTTGTAACACAGACCACATGTAATTTATATAAATAGAGGAGCAATGCAGTGAGAGCTCCTTGTCGAGTTCTCTTGTAATCCCCACTACTAGATAGCCTACTGAGAGCTTTACTGAAGTCAGCATACTATGAGTGCCATTCCAGTGAGTGGTTGCTACAACATTTGAGGTGAAAGCTAATAAGAAAAGAAATTTCTTATTCACAACTTCTCTTACAGATGCTACCATACAAGATAGAGAGTGAGAGAGAAAGAAGCAATGATGTATGATAGCATCTATATTTGTTTTCTCTTCTTTTCTTTTCTTTCTTTCTTTTTTATGTTACTTGCTCCTATGTAATATAGTTATAAAGTAGCTACCACAGTCTGCCTACATACTCTGTGTAATAAATTCTTGATTAAAAAAAAAAGCAATGTTTATGCATAATCCTAATTAGATAGTTGATAGAGAAAATTTACATAGAGAGGTTTACCTTGGACAATACAACTGGTCTCTCTTTGTTGCTCTCTTTAGCTTTTCATAGAAGTATATACCACAGGTAAGTGGTTGCCAGTTATTCACACTGCATCATGCTGCTGTACACTCTGTTTCTTCCAACAAAAACAAGGATTTTTAGGAGTATGTACAAACAAACATTCCAGAAATAAAATTCATAAAGAGTCAGACTCTGATTATCCAAGTCATACTGACATGTCATGGTTCAACCATCTTGTAACAAATGATTATATAACATGTCAATAAAAAGTGGTTACAAAAATACCATACCATCATGTATTTAGACAAGTAAATCAATTGTAGATAAGTTATTCCCAGATCTTAGGCATTGTAATAGACAGTCTATTTCAACACCACACAGATGAGAACATGAAGCCTAATCAAGTTAAACTGAAAGTAATTAGTTATCAGCCATGCTCATTTTTTGTCATGTTCACACCCTCTCCAGGTCACTATCATAGTCTTCATTGTATCATGCCATTAGTATCTATCTCAGATCTTAGCATCTATTAGCTGCTCACTCATACCCCAAAGGTATCTGAAAAATGAAAACATGTTTTGTGTTATATAATAAAGAGAGCAATCATTGAACAAGCAGCATCAATTGAACAAAATCAAAGTCAAGTCACCTTATCTCTACTACTAGTCTATCACATTCTATACAACAGACTCTATAAGCAGATCTCTCATTACACTAAGAATACTCTCCAAAGCAAGAATCTTTCTATGCTAGATTTCAACCACTGATGGGAAAGCAAGTCAATGAAACAATTGAGGAAAGAAATCTGTAGAGTTTCTTGAAAGTATGTACAATCTATATCTCAATGACACTAGTCTTAGGAAAATAAGTAACCAATTCAGCCACTTCAATCATCAATTCAAAAGACTACAAGAATAAAATAGTATGCATATTCAAATATGGACTATGAAAATTAAGTACTTCAAGGTAGCAAGGATAGGGTCAATTTTTCTGGTTTCCTTTGTCCCTGGAGAAACATTTCAGTATCTCTTCTATTCCTGTACACTGGGTATCAGAGACTATTTATGGTTTGTATGGCAACAAGGATAGAATGTATGACTAATTGTGTCACAGTGATGGTGATTATACTTAAATAAGAATGAAATACTATGATAATCACAACTCTTCTATCTTTATTTGTTCAATGATGTCTAGTGATATTATCATTGTGAGTCACTTGAATGACTGACACAAGATACTTACTTGGGCTTTGACTGCATCATACAAATCAGGATGATCTCTCAGGACTTTCTCAAATACTTCATCAATATTTGAATGAACAATTAACTTATATATCTACTCTACCCTGTCTGCCAGTTGTTGATAGAGGTTAATAAGAGCTAATGTACAGCTACTCACACTTAATAATGATGACATTATCTCAATCACATCCTGTACTTACTTTATTGCATGCAGCCTAAGAAAGCTTTTGAGGTGCTGTAGATTATCAGAGCTGAATTGAATGATATATTGAACATGCATATAGTAGTTGTCTAGATCATCAGTGGTATAAAAGAGCTTTTCTACTTTCCCAATCAACTTCTCTCAGTGGCCATCCATTAGAGTATCTCCACACATTCCTATATTCTTCTCATAAAAGTATAATTCACTATTGAAGTTGTATATATCACGTTCTCTTACAATGTGACCTGTCACACATCTGAGATTCAATAGCAGTAGATTGCTAGTGAGAAATCCCTCTACAGTTAAATAATATGCTTTGGTAGCTTGAATGAGCTTAGCCATCGACATCAAGACATTCTTCTGGAATCCAAATGCATTTAACAGATGTCGGCCTCAGGTCCATGGTAGTATCAGGTATCTATCATGTCTCTAATCAATAAAATAGAAAACTGCTTTTGTGAGTCTGTGATCATCTGTCTCAATCAACAGGTTAGTATCCCTCATTGTAGACAGCCTGAGATCCACTCAACTTATGGCTTCTTATTTATATGAATAATAGACTAGTAGCCTAGTATCATCCAAGCATACAAAGTTGAGTTTCTATGAAATAGATAATGAGCAGTTTTCAAGCATTCTGATAAGATGGGAATCCTACAATTACTCTTTCAAAAATATATCTTACTCAAAGAGAAGGAGTTTAGAAGAAATTATGTTCTAAAGATTGATCAGCCATCATCAGCATTCTATATTAGATTATCATACTGGGAACATCAGAACAATGACATTCATGGCATATAATGGTATTCTAGATTGCCTTGATATACTTATGAGCATTGGTATGATTGTCTTCTAATTGTTGTGGCAACCACTAGTCACAATAACCAATAGTAACACAAGCAATAAATCTCTCAACAAGATATTCAGTGGGAATCACAAGGTAACTCAACAAGAAGTTCCTACTGTATTTCTATTCTATTTATATAAATTACACATGGTCTGTGCTATGAATAATTACTCCTGCCCTAATGTCTATATATCATCCATGAGTGCACTATATATATACTATAAGATAGATATGCTGTTGATATGCTCCTTGACATCATCTATCTAGACCACTCTAGTTCACTTCTAGGCCTATGACCTCACATTATGTGATTTGTCATGTGACCACAGTCATGTGCCTCTTCATTGTAAATAAAAAGAAAAGTAAAAGTAAAAGTCCAATATAAAATCAAGAAAAATAGATAAAAGGAAAAGAAAAATGTTACTATTCAACTGCATCATAACACTAATAGCTTGTATTGCAAATAGCATTCTTCTGAGTTGACTAATTTTTGTTCCTCTTTAGGAAACTATGGAAGCAACAAAATATCAGCCAATGAGAAAAGACATAAAAAAGTTGCATACCATTCCTATCCAATTTATAAAGAATAGCTGGAATTCTTCCAGAGTGCTCCCAAATTCCCCAATAACCTCCAATGGCAGTCCCAAGCCTTTGTACTAGTTGGATATGTCTTCACACAGAATGTTGTAAAATAGCTAATCCTGGAACATCAAGCATTTATTAGAAGAGAAATTCTCATCTGAAAATACATGCAGTAATCCTCGTAGCTTTGGAATTCTCTTATTTACTAATTACATTTACAGCAAGAAATGTTGTCAGGAATGGATGATGTTCCAAATGAGATCCCATTCATCACATACAGATCTTTGAAAAGATACAGAACTTTGGTGGCCAAAGCAATATAGTGATGTTGATTCTCAAGCCAGTATTCCCCTGATCTTGTCTTATTAAGCAATAATTCCATGAAGGGTGCATAATAGAAGGAGATGTGCCCAGATCCAGAAAATGGCCTTCTCCAGTCTCTCTCCTCAGGTGTAAATATAAGAATAAAATTGTCAAGGTTGAAAGTGGTAGACTCTAGTTATTTTTTTCTTTCTATTTTCTTTTCTATTTTCTTTTCTATTTTTCTATTTTTAGGACCTAGGGTTAGGGGTTAGTGTGACAATCATGGTCACTAGGTCACAATCAAAGTCACACAACCACATAACACATAGAAAAGGGTAGAAGCTTCTAGAAGGATAATATCATAACAGTAGGTACAACATATGTTAACCTTAAGGCAAATACCCATGGGATATTAGTACATAAGGTAGACAAATCCTGTACAGAGTTCTCTATCGAGTTCTCTTATATTAATCCAATACAAGGTTCACTTTTTTGACCAACTCTAAGGTCTTAAGTTTGTAACAAGAATAGAGCTTAGACAAGACATGTTTCAAGTTCTCTAGGGCAAGGCCCTGAATATTGCATAGTATATGCAAGGCAGTCTCAGATACAGTGTGGTAAATAAGAAGCAATTGTTGAATGATAGAAAGATACTTGGAGAAAATCCAACTAATAATCATTCCATAGAATGTATCAAGTTTGGCAGTGACACTTGACTTAGTGTTGGATTGTATCTGCTGTGAATGAAATCCAAGGACATGGTCTAGCTGTTATTAAGGGAGATCTTCTTGATCTATGATGAATCTGACAAGGATGGCAGCATATATCTAGAGCCCTGCTGCCATTACAACAAGGATGTCAAAGGTATCTTCCAAAGGCCATACAATGTCAGTGGAGGCAAGGGGACAGAATTTGTCATGAAAGTAGAGTCTAATATTTCTATCATCACTCTCTAACACAGGCAGCTCAACCTTGGCAAAAAGATAAGATCTGAAGTATGATGAGAATTCACAATTGATATAGGATTCAGAATGACTGAAAAATGCCCAGAGGAGAGAAATCTTATCACCATGCTCAATCACTGGCTTGGCTACAAGCTCTATAATCTTCTGCTGTGCAAGATCCCCATTGCATTCATCCAGGCCATCAATAATCACTGTCTTGTTTTGCACATCCACATTTTGCCCTGCAAGTTCTAGAAATGGTTTGATGATAAGTTTATGAAACTAGGCCCCAAGCCCCTTAGTGAGGAGAGCAGTATTGCACTAAATCCTTGAGTCTAGTGCCTTTTTGTATTCATCTGTTTCTATAGCAAGCTGATGAGTGATAGTTGTGAAAAACTATAGGGGATCATCAACATGTTGGGTATGAGAGAAAAAGAATGACATGCCAAGCCTATGTTGTACTGCAGTCTTCTCAGCACATGATTTTGTGATTGCTGATTTCTATACTCCAGCTGAACCCCATATCTATAGCAAGTAATGTTGTTGGGACTGGTTTATACAAGTAGTCTAGGCAGTTATGTCATCAATGTGCTGCATTCAAGTTGCTTTGAGGCAGCTAGATTTGTATAACTCAGTTACCAATGAGTCATAAGCAGTAGCAGTAATACTACTTCTATACAATATATTGATATCTACAGAACTGAGAGTTATACAATAATCTGATGGTAATTATTGTTGCTCATACCACTTCAGGCACTATGCCCATAATTGAATGTTGCACCAGATGCATCAATCAAGGTAGATTGATGGATGTTGAAATTGCTGTATTTATCAAATATTGGGAGTGGAAAGGTAGAAATAGAGGTCAGAATATGAGGAGTAGATGTAGTTACCAATGAACCACAGAATCTTGCTCACATCAAACACTGCAACAACTGTCAGTGTGACAGAGCCCTCTGCACCACCATATTCTGGAAGTAGAATCAGACATTGTAAAGCATGAATATATATGCATCTTTGATATTTGTACTCTTCCTATCCTAAAATGTATCCATCCCACCCTTTGAACATCTAGATAACAATCAGAATCAATGAGAATGCCTATTTTTCTGACAGTGACATGCTACATAATTCCAGAAGCATTAAAAATCATTACCATCATGTGCATGATACTGCTCTCTGACTATGTCTTTGATAGCAACTATCAGCCAGTCTAAACACAGAAAATCCTAGTACTGAGAGATGAGCATTCTTTAGCCTGTATAAATGTATTAAGGACATGAACTATCAGTTTTTTCCCTTATTAAGCAAAGAAAAGCCCAGTGATACTAAATTTGACAATGTTTGTGTAAGATCATATTCACAAATCAGAACCCCAAACAAACCACATACCATATACAGGTCCTGATCGAATCAATCCCTTTTTTGGTAATGCTCAATAGACGATCAATGATTGTGGAGCACAGGAAATTGTCAGCTTAACAAGCTCACAGCAACTTGGAAAGCTTGCCTAGCCTCTGAATTCAAAGACCTCTGACCTCTGAAAACACTCCATGCATAGCCAGTATATAAAGGGAGGTAAAGTAATGATGCTATGGTAGGTCTTTCTCATGAGAAGCCTTCTTTGAAGAACAGCCTTGAGCCTTGAGTGAATGATATACAGGACTCTAATCTTCTCTCTATATGAGCTAGCAATAGATAGTGTGGAGCCAAACAAGGAAGCAAAATCATTGGATCATTGGCATACATATTTTTATAATGATCCAGGGTGATAGAAACATTTAAAGCTGCATTGCAAATTGATGACATTATATTACAAATTTCAATTTTGATCCCATCCAATTCCCAGGCATCTATTGCAGTAGTGTTCATAAATAATTTAGACTCCTTAAGTCTGAGTCCTTGACTGGTGAATTTGCAGTCACCCAACAACAAGAATTTGAGCATGTACAAACAAGGATTCCCACAGTAAAATTTAGGATGGGAACATTGGTGATGAATAAGACGTCCTAGCAACCTTAGGCACCACTCTGATAGTTCAGGAGTCACCTAGTAAACTGTGGACAACTGTAAATGTCAAAAATATGTCCACAGTGAGTTGTACATGTAATCAGGGAATGTACTGACTAAGTAAAACACAGTCCCAAAATTAAGACCACAACTATGATGAGACTGAGAAGATCACTTCTACTTCTAACAATGAGTGGTTAGTTGAAAGTCAAAAGAGGAGGGCATGAAAGTGGCCTGG
>Ga0157364_1008549_pt1 | contig 10601 bp, 5 predicted proteins | sample AttsexASBM2_FD_111476 | JGI IMG/M metagenome (GOLD analysis project Ga0157364, IMG submission 111476) | Fungus gardens microbial communities from leaf cutter ant in Ribeirão Preto, State of São Paulo, Brazil - Atta sexdens ASBM2 | ecosystem: Host-associated > Fungi > Mycelium > Unclassified ... | reverse complement strand
TTAGAAGGCCAAATGTTAACGCTTTAAAACCACAAAAAGGCGGGAAGATATATAAAATTTAAATTGTTATTTCGGTTGTATCAAATCTAAAGCTCAGAACTTTTTTGTACACCTAATATTAAACTATAGACAGAATTTTGCTTAATTCTGATATCGCAAAAATATTCGGATACTTAACAATATATAATATAAATATATATAAACGAAATGATAATAATTTTAATACTTTGTTAGATAACCTTTTTATTTAATAATATGCTGTAAACATTTAGGTATATTAGAAATAATTTTTGTTAAATAATCTGATGTAATGCGTGTTCATTCCTCTTTTAATCGTAATTTTAGTTCTTCTTTTGATCTTGCGTAATCCGAATATTACGATCTAATAAAATCCATAAATTTTCTATGGAATTTAAATCTGATGACTATGGTGGAGGATGTAATACTTTTGGACAGTTGTATAATAAATATCCTTGCACTATTCGCGATTTATGTTTTCATCATTGTCTTGATAAAATTTGGAACTATCTCGTATATTCATATTATTAGCACTTTTTATTAAATTGTCTTTTAGAATACTTAAATATTTTTATCCAAAATTCCATCGAATGAAAACTAATTCACCCCTTTACTTGAAATACAATCCCAAATCATTAAATTTCTATCGCCGTGTGTCATAATTGGCTTCAAATTTTTCAATTTGAATTCTTCGTTTGCTTTTCGCTATACCATTTTTCGTCCGTCAGATTCAAAAATGTTAAATTTGCTCTTATCAGCGAATATTATATCATTCCACCATATTTGTTCTTTAGAAATAAATTCCTTAGCGAAAATTAATCTTTTCTTCCGATTCGCTTCATTTATGAACGGCTTTTTACCAAACAATTCTACCATTGTAACTACTTTCTTTTAATGCTCGATGAACTGTATCAGGATGTATATTCTTGCTAGTCTCTTCGTATAATTCTAAGGTCACTTAATCCAGAATTTACTTTTATTTTCCTAATATTTTTATTTCATGAGTCAAGTAATTTTGAACGTTCTTTCTGAGATATTGATTCAATGCGATCTTCACGAATATATCTTTTTACAATCAGCTACCGTATTCTTACTCAAATTTATTAATTTATCGATTTCTCGATATGATTTACCTTTTTTATAATGAAAAATAACAAGTTGGTGTTTATCAAATGAACTATTTTTGCCTTTACGTCCCATTTTCACTGTTAACTTGTGTGATCTTGGGGAAATTAGATTAACAATTCAACGTGAAATAAGACACATATTTTATATGACTTACTTCACGATAAAGAAGTAAAGAAATTAATTTGATTTTCGAGGGTTAGTAAATATATATATTGAGAGTCCGAATATTTTTGTGATTCTAAAATTAAGGATTAACTTATTTAATATATATTATTTACATATTTTTTGAATTGAAAATTATATTAGTTAAATAAAAATGAAAATGTTTTTTACATCTATAATGAGCATTTCCAACGATTATAAAACCGTAAATTTCTTAATCCTATAAAAACTATATTTCAAAAATAACAGTTTCTTTATTATTATGATGTCCGAATATTAATGCGAGTCACTGTATATCAAAACATAACTTTTCATAATTTATCATTTTGCGTCAAGAAGCTGCGCAAAAGATTATTACGCAGGAGTCTGGAGATTCAAACTTCTACGCAATAATCAGCAGTAATCTTCTGCGCAGATACTCGACGCTTGCATGTAATGACATCTTAATCTAAAAAAAGTCTAGATCTATAAACTACCGCAAACTTGCATCCATTTTCACATTTCGCTATTTCGGCTATTTCGAATTTACATTTTATTACGTGCTTTATTTGGGAAAATGAAGCCGTCAAGTATGTAAATCAATATTTTTTAGTTATAATTAGTTTATTTATGAACAAAAGAATATGTACGAATGCTCAATTTATGTGTTCTTTAATTTAATACAGATTTATTTGAAGATTTGTTTATAGAAATTTTGTGCATAAAAGTGCACGAAGGATACGTGTAAGTACAGTTCAGAACTGTTCAGGAAAAACAAAAGTACACATGGCACGTGTGATCATCGCATGAGCATTTTTATGTGTACTATTTAAATCGTGTGCTTTCTTCGGCCATTTTTACGCAGCATTTCTGAAATCAATTGCGATACTTTATAATCTAGTGACTTTAATTGTGCCTGTTCACATCAGTCGGAATAATGATCGGAATTGCCATCTGGCTTGAGTCAATAGTCGATGGCATATCCATGTGTCCAAGATGGCGTCGCTCGTTGACAACTACGAGCAGCAGTACGCCGTTCTGACAGCTGACATCACTGCGAAAATTGGCCGGATTAGGATCCAGAGTGGCGGTAAGAAACATCGTCGAGGCGACGATCAAAGAGGCGTCGCGTGTATCGTACGATAATCCAACTGACACGTAACTGTCGTGCAAAGTCAATGTTAAAGGGCAATAATCGATATATGTGACGTAATTTGTAGGTGAGAAAAGAGCCTTCGTCCAGGATGTGGACCGGCAAATCGAGGAGGCACAGGAGCTGGTAATTTAATTTGCATTCCCTCTCTCTTCTCTCAATTAAAGTGATGGACTGATTGTGTGTGACGCTAGATCTCGATTCATCAATTGCCAATCGGTCGTGTAACGTAGGGTTAGAACAATCATTCGCGCAGTTCATAGTACTTGTGAAAGATCAAGATACTTTACGGAATATACAAGCTGTTTCATAATTTAACGGACAAATTGCAGGAGTATATTCTATAAGTGGAAACAAGAAAAAAATGGTCTTTAAAGTTTGGCTGAGCTTCATTGCAAACAAATATTGGCATTTTGATTGCTGTTACTATTTTACGATACCAGTGGAATCGTTATGTCGAATATCATATTCATACCTTGCTTTAGATCAAAATGATACTAAATTATTTAGAGATATTAAATATGATGTGAATATACATGAGGTAAACACGTTTGATCTTTCCAACATAAAATATACACTTTCGTATTCTGTACAATAAAAAATCCATTATTTTTTATTTCATGTTGATTCATTTGATATTTATAACTTTGTAATAAAGCCAAACTTCATACAACATCTTATTTGTATACTTGTAAAATATGCTCCTATAGCTTCAAAGAGATAGTGTATATAAACCGCTCAATATTAGATCTAATTGAATGTTGATTAATAATTCTCTAGAACTAACTAATCTATTGGACTGATTGATTGAAAGAAATATTGACTATTCAATATTTCTTTGTCAAAAATAGTCAATTTTCTTTATATTATATTAAATTTAAATTATATTTAAATTATATTTAAATTATATTTATTGAAATATATACTTAGTATATTTATTAAAATATACTTGTTATTCATTCTTTTTTATGAATCATTTTGATTTCTTGAAATTAATTAGTGCCTTTTTGACCTTTAAGCTTTTAATAAATTAAATGAGTTTTACAGACTCAATGTCAGTAACTGTGTTAAAAATTTTGGCATCAGTTTCAGAAGTTTTATGGCTTAGTTTGTTTAATAGAGTGATACATTTAAATCCAATTTCTATCAATGTAAATTAACTTTAATCTTGGTTTAATTTACTCTATATTTTTTTTTAATTCTTAGAAGATAAAAAATAAGTGAAACCAAAATTAAAATTAATTTTTTCATTGATAGAAATGACAATATGAATAAAATTAAATTTGAGATCACAAATCATTTAAAAAGATTTTTTCTGTAAAAATCTTATTATTTTGGACTCTTATTATTTTATTTTTATTATTTATTTTTATATGTGAATTTAATCGATTTATAATCCATTTTTTCTTAAAATAAGGCAGTTGTTTTTTTTAATCGATTCACTAAACATTTTAAAACTTCCAATTTCAGAGATAAAAATTCACTTTTTGTTTAAATGGATTTTTATTAATAGATTAAATTGATTTATCTGTTTCCAAAAATATTCAAAATAAATATTAAAAAATATTATAAAAATAAATTGAGGATTTGATTTTAATTAAAGAGCAATCAGTTTAAGATAACATTTAGAATTTATACATTTTAACTAATAAAAGATTGACAGAATTAGGAACAATTGTGTTTATGAGATATGTTTTATTTCATTCGTCTTTATTTGGGATGCTCCCTTATAAAATATTTGTCTCAAATAAAAAAATTATCTATAATTTGCAGCTGGAGCAAATGGAATTGGAGGTTCGTGGGATGAACGGAACAGCACGCGACCGTCTACGTGGTCGCGTAGAGAGTCACAGAGCGGAATTGAAACGCTTGACGCAAGAATTTCAAATAGCAAAGAAACCAAAGGAGGATGTTACAGAAATCACAGTAGAAGAGTCTTGGGACAATAATGTAACAGAAGACCAAAGGAAAAGACTATTGGATGCCTCTGAAAGAATAGAACGATCAGGGCGAACGTTACAGAATGGTTATCGTATGGCATTGGAGACTGAGGAGATCGGTTCTCAGGTGCTGAAGGAGCTTCACGAACAGCGAGAGACAATACAACGGAGCAGAGGAAGAGTAAGTTCTTTACATAAGAGATTAAAGTCGTAAGAGATTAAAGTTCATGGCATTCAGAAAAGTGTAAGGCGGTAAAACATAAACAACAAGTGAATATGCCAATCACAATAGAGAATATAAGGCAATAAAGCTTGTGATACAAGCAAAAACGTAAAATAATAAAGTCTATTAATATTCTACAATTGCATAAACATAGTTGTAAGAATTAACTAATCATAGTTAAACATGAGGAGAATATTCAACTATGATTGATCAATTACAACCATAGTTTCGATCCACATCCTTGTTTTAAAAGGCCTTAAATCATAAATCAAAAGAGATTAAATGATAATAATTTTTGTCTTCGAACTGTTTTTGTGCAGTTAGGCTGCGCAGTTAAACTTTTTAAGCCTTAACCATTAGGTTTAAGCGAATTGAGCAAAACCCAATTTTTATCTAAAAGCATAAGTTTTATTGCCGATCTATCGTCACTTACAACTTACAGCTTACAGCTTACAGCCTCTTAAAGCAAAGTTATGGACTTAGCTTAAGCCCATTCTACAATTGCGTAAGCGTAGTTGTAAATGGTTGTAGTTGTAGAGAATTGATCAATCACAATACGAGAAAAATATTCGATTGTGATTGGTCAATTCTTACAACTATAATCACTTACAATTACGCTTACGCAATTGTATATATAATTGTATATATAGGGTTTATAACTATGTTTACGTAATTATAGAATGAGCTTAAAACGTAAGCAATAAATCAACCAATTAACAATAGAGAATGTAAGGTTATTGTCTTAAGCTCATAGTTGTAAGTGGTTGTAATTGTAAGAATTAATCAATCACAGACGAATGAGAATATTTAACTGTGATTGATCAATTCTTTACGTTCTCTATTGTGATTCGTCAATTCGCTTATGTCTTAATACTTCACATTTTTTTGTGTGCATTGGCTTTACTGTTCTTATTGCTTAAGTTTTCTTGTGTGTTATAACTCATAGTTTTTACGTGAATTATATTTAAAGAGAAAAAAATACAAATTCATAATGTTTTTTGTTTCAGTTACGCGAAACAGATGCAGAGTTGGGGCGAGGGTCTCGGTTATTATCAGGAATGATCTTTCGGAGCCTTCAACAGAGAATTATTTTGGCAGGAGTAGCATTAGTGCTTATAATCGTTGCGTGCATTGTGATATACTATAGTTTTAAGAGTTAAAGAGAACAAACATTTTTTTCTTCGGCCAGATCCACCAGATGTGGTTTGGAAGTTGTATTTATTATCAGAGACTCTTTAAAATGTTATTTCTATCAAATTGTGAGGTAATCCTGTATTATATCGTCTATCCAACTTTCTTGTACTTGTTTGTCACATTTTGCCTTAGAAGACATCAGTCTTTGCTACACATTTATTCTTTTATTAATCTGACAAGCATCAGACGACTGAATTATGATCTCTTATACAAAGTCAGTACCTTAAGCAAAACTGGCAAAATGTCATCAAACAAGAACAAAAGACCCCGTTTAATTGTTATATAAAGTCTTATATAAAAAAATATTGACCCATCCCTGTAAGGTAAATTATAAAACGATTTTACGATTCTCCTCCAAATTAACTTTGCGCGTCGAAGTTAATTAACTAAAATCATATTGAACTAAAATCATAATCATAAATGATTATCACAAATACTTGAATATTTTCAAGTATTTTGGAAAGGATCGTAAAACCATTTGAATTTGTTATCCGAGAATCTTGATCAACGGTTCAAATTTCTAAAGATATTCCGAACCACAAAATATATTCAACAAGAAATGTATTTATTAAGTAATATTCAAAATTTTCGACGTTGCGTGCCGATTATCGGGCACACGCATCGAAATATTACCTCTTCAGGGTAATATTTGAGGAAATATCTGTTCAAGTTAACAACTACGTACTAATTGTTGTAATTTTGACCTGAGCCATAATCGGGTGAGTTCACTGCGACTCTACCATTAAAAATGCATTCTATAATTCGCCTCTTACATGAAAATAACAATCACTGTGTACATTATTGAAGTATGCGTGGGTAAGGATTGAATTGTAAATACATCCATTATCGAAAATATCCAAGGACGCTTGTAATTGAGAGAAAGAGAAACTAAACGCGCCTAATAATAACTTCTTTTATTATTTGTTATGTTATCATTTACCTTAATTAGCTTAAATGGTGCTTTTTTTTTTCATCTGCGTCCCTAATGTACCCGTGAAAATGATAATATAATAAAAGTATCTCGAGGATTAACGCGCAAATATTCGATGACAATAGTGACTTCGGTGAGAGAACAGCGGCGAGGAAAGGCGCTTTGCTTCCATTTCTACCATCGAACGTCTTTCTTTTGCGTTCAGTGCTGGTGCAGACAAGCGATAGCACAATCGCTCAGTCTGGTCAGTCCAATTGTTGATAGAGATCCTCTATCTGTGGTTTAAAGTACGCTTTCAATTGAGGCCGTTTCGATTTCAACGTTGGTGTTAAAAGCCCATTTTGTACCGAGAACGGATCTGGATGGAGATAAATATCCTTTACCTGCGAAGCAAATAATTAGGATTTTCAAATTATCAGACTCTTTCAGGTTTTACACTGAAAATTTTTGTGCATTTTCATCTACCACAAAACTCAACTACAATCAATCTTGGCCATAAGTATAAAATACTCTCAATTTCTTGTATGGAAAAGGCAATAATAAAAATCAAAAGAAAATTAATAAAATATTAAAATTGTTATAAAAATAAATATTATTTTTAAAATAATACTTAAAATAATACTTTTCGCTATAACAGTTTTTCAATTTATTTTTCGTTAGATGTAAGACATTTACATCAATTTGTGAAAGTGCTTTATATTTATAGCCAAGGATACAGATCAAATGGAATTTGAACGTCTGAATTTTTTGAATAAAAGAAAAAAAAGGTAGAAAAAGAAAATAAGGAACGATAATATACTTGTTCAAAGGATTTCAGACCAGCTTCTTTTCCCCATGCTAACATGTCATCGAGGATTAGTTTTTTTACTTCTGGATTGACGCACAGAACGCTCAGTGTACCAGGTATGCCATTCTCCACCGCCCAACATTTAATTACATCTACGTCTGGTACTACTATTGCTATGATACAAGATTTCAATGATTCTCCGTGGACGAATACTTGTTGTACATATTGGCTGCGTATGTAAATGTTTTCAATCTTTTCCGGCACGATATATTCCCCTTGCGATAGCTTGAAGATATGCTTCTTTCGATCAATTATCTTTAATGTTCCATTCTGAAAGCAATTCAATAAATATAAAAAATATTATTTATTTTAATTTATAAGCTTAACTTATACTTTAAGCTTAATTATCTTTTATAATTTATCTATTATCTATTATTTATTTATTAATTTTTCCACTATCTTATCTTAATTATTATTAAAAAAAAAACAATTTCAACTATCTCTGATTTCGTTTCTAAAATATACATACAGGATGTATATGAAATAACGCTCACTAATCATACAGTGCTATTTCTAATAAAAAAATTAAGTCAAACAGTCCTTTATCATGTATATTATTAATAAAGATTTAAAGATATATTACTAATGATCGCTACGGAATGGAATAAATGTAATTACAGGCTGCCACATGCCGATGTCTCCTGTGTGATGCCATCCCTGTTCATCAATAACCTCAGCAGTTTTTTCCGGATCCTTGTAATATCCCATGAAGACGTTAGTACCCTTGACGCACACCTCACCCTGATTGTTCGTCGCGAAGTACTCCATCTCCGGAACATCAACGAGCTTGACGCAACAGCAAGCCACTGGTGGTCCCACGTGTTCCGGTACGTGATCGCCCTGCATTCAGAAACCAGAAATTAGAAATCCAAAAAAGAAGGACAAATTAATAAAAAAGAGATTATTCTTATTTTCAACAGAGAATATATCTGTTAAACACGAATATCTTTAATTACTCTGCAGTATTATTATTCTTTACTATAGAACTTTATAATACTGGAAGATAGTATTTAACATATTTATTTTAAATATTTTACTTTGAGTGTTTCTGTTATTCAGTGCTTTCAATATTGAAAGTAAATAATTCATTAATACTTCTCAATATAAAATTGACCAATAAAGTTAAGTATTGAATTTTTGCAGAAAAAGGGAAGGACATCACTTATGGAATATCACTTTTATTTTATTGAAATAATTCGATAAATATTCATGTGACATAACTATTTTTGGTACAAGTTTGTTAATCAAAGAGTAATACCAATTATGCTTACAATTAGATAAAAGTTCTTCGGATATAACGAATGTAATTTACAAGTAATTAAAAAGCTAAAAAGATTACTACTAGAATATAGTATAACTTTATACCTCATATAAGTATATATATATAATACATATTTCACTATAAATTTAATTCGATTATATAATTTGAAAGTCAAATTCATTTATATGCATATTTTAAGACCTCCAAATTAGACGCTGAAGTTATAAAATCAATATCAATATATATATTTTTTTGAAATTGCGTAAAGAATATACACTTGTAAAACTCTGCTACCTGCAAAATTAGAATGCAGCTTTTATAATAACGTAATAAATACTAATGATTAGTAACCACGTATAAGTAGACTGTCAAAGAGTTTTTTTGATTGCTTCTAAAATGCGTCAACTATATTATGATATATCGTGATTCTACAAATCCGCATTTAATTCTATAATCTTTCTTTCCCCTGAGAACTCTTATCTAGTAACAACTAACTAATAGGGGAATTCTTTGTAGGTTGGACACCCTTAGCATTTTTATTCATACTCAGATGAGAATCAACATATCGTCGATATCAAGATACTGTGTATATCTGAAAACTGAGGTTAATAGCTACATTGTGGACAAAAAAATTATTGGGTTTAGTGGATTTTTTTTTATAGCCAATTCAAAAAAAGGTTCAAAAACGACCCCCTCAAATTTTTTAATGTAGGTTAGACACTCTCCCCAAAACCGCTAAAAATGCACAAAAATTCAAGTAAAAACACAGTGTTTACAAAATTTATAAAATTTCTTCAATTTATTAATTGGTCTCAGTTGATTTGAATATAAAAAGATGAAAATTTGAATGAAAATAAGCTTTGAAGAGGAAAAATTAATAAAAATTGGAATGAAAATTTTAATGAAGTGACATCATATTGATATTAGTCCATATCGGAATCGCAATTTAGGTAAACACTATAACGTATATCGGCACATTTTGCGTGAACGACTATATTGCATGTATGGCACTTTATGGAGTTATTTTTGGTGAGTTTGTCAGGCATTTTTTTTGAGTAAATCATTACCTAACCTAACCTAATCCTAACTTTGAAGTCAATTTGGAAAAAAATCATCAAAAATTTCATTAAAATGCAATAAAAACACTTTTTATTTCACTTAATAAGAATTCCGAACAAAAAATCATAAACAATTGTGTCGTATCGTGAAAAATGAAAAAAAAATGGGTGTCCAACTTACAAAGAAAAAAGTGTCCAACCTACAAAATTGTTGACGTTTAAAAGTGCATTGAAAAAAAAATTCAGTTCATGATTTGTTCGGAATTCTTTTTACATTATGAAAATACATAAAAAATGGAGCACAGTATATTCACATATATTCACCTTAAATTTTCGATGAAAATTATTCAATTTATAATATAACCTTAGTAAAAAATGGGAATCTTAATTTTCACTTTTTTTTCGATGTTTTTTTCACAATTTGGTTGGCACAGAAATCTGTGGCGCGTCTTTTCGCTCTAAAATCACATAAAAAATAAAGTTTAGTATTTAGTATTTTAGAGACGATGACAATCGGAGTTTTGGTGTTTCCATTGCAAATATTCGAAATATCAAGGGATGTCCAACCTACAAAGATGTCTAACTTACAAAGAACTCCCCTAATTATTAAAAAATATATATATTAAAATATATATACATATATATATATATATATATATATATATATATATATTTTTTATCACACATACATATAATATCACAATTAT
>Ga0157364_1008547_pt1 | contig 10604 bp, 2 predicted proteins | sample AttsexASBM2_FD_111476 | JGI IMG/M metagenome (GOLD analysis project Ga0157364, IMG submission 111476) | Fungus gardens microbial communities from leaf cutter ant in Ribeirão Preto, State of São Paulo, Brazil - Atta sexdens ASBM2 | ecosystem: Host-associated > Fungi > Mycelium > Unclassified ... | reverse complement strand
TCTCTCTCTCTCTCTCTTTTTCTCTCTTTCACGCGCAGCAGATAATCCACGATCTCGCATGGCCACAGGTGCACGCAAGGTGCTAACGTTTTCTCGACGAGCGGAGCCGCGGGGCCTTACTCGGCCGATCGACCTGATTTGAACGGCGATGCAATTCGTCAGGTTCTTCCATCTCCGTCTTGAGTACGATGGACCACGATTGGTTGTCAGAATTTGGACAATTTCACGGAGTGATTAGTGTTTGTCTATGACAGGGTGCAGCCTTAATTGTGAATCTCAGTATACAAAATTAATTAAATTATAAAATATATATTTTCTCGTGCAGGTATTATACATTTTTTCCTGCGCAATAATCGTAATATGTGAAATATGATCTATCAAGATAATCGAAATAAAAAATATAGTAAAATAAAATAAAATAAAATATAATATAATATAATAAAATAAAAAAATCTTTCCGATATCTTGAAAATTGTGGAAACCTTGAAGACATGTTGTGATAGCAAAAATTGAAATCTCTCTCTCTCTTGATTATGTATATGGTCTAATTACTCTATGTAAAATACCGAAAAGAATTGATTAAAAGCATATAATAGTTTCAATAGTTTAATAGTTGAAATTGACAATAACAAAGAAACAATATTAGTTCAATATTTCAATGTATGCGTTGCTAGTTATCGAATGTGCTTAACGTACGAATGTGCCGATGAAAAGCGGTCTGTCCCAACGGCACTCAACTTTGATCGAGTGTTATGTTGTTCTGTATTGCAGTTGCGTTTCAGAGCGAACTGTCCATGCTGCATTTGCGGTGAATTAATATTACCATAAATCATAATAGATACACCATATAAAACGCGTTTTCGGCCATTTCGGGAAGTAGCTTTATCTGCGCGATTAATGTTTTTTATTGAACAATCGGATAAGTAGATGTAAATTTATCATAAAGAACCTGTGCATTATCATGAAAACGATTTGATCGCGATTCGGTCTCTAATAAAGAGAAGGCCACGAAAGGAAAGAGAAAGAGAAACCCCGTTAGGAAAGAGGCTTGAATTAATCCTTGAACTTTCCAAATTCCTCGTCAAGGTGAAGCCTATGGAGTGAGCCATTGGCAACTTGGTATGCACGTATGGATGAGATCATCACGATGCCTGTACCTCCGCCATTATCTGCGAAGACACAGACCCTGGATGCGAGCCAGGCCGGTCGGCAGACTGTGTCAATCCGGACCGTTTCCCCTTCCGTCTCGTTGCCTCTCGCCTCCGGGCCCGGAGCAACGGTATTTGTCGGAGTAAGCGCTCCTACCGCCGATTCCGTGACAACCTGCAGGAGAAGAATCCCGGAAGTGCAATCGGCGAACGGTGGCTGCGAGGAGCGGAGTAACGTCGTCGAATCGTCGCGGCAGCAGCGGTGGCAGCAGTCGCAGCATCAGCAGGCCGCTCATATAGTGAAGATTAAGATCAATCCGGATGGCGATAAAAATAGTAGGGTAATATCGACCGTACGATTGACCCTGGACGAGAACGATCGAAATCACGAGATCGAGAACGGTGCCGCGCGCGAACGTTCGAGCAGACGCGGCGACGGTGCGGTGGTGGTGAGTGCGACAAACTTGGTGAACGAGCGACACTGCGCGAGTGCCGGTGCTGGTGACGGCTGTGTGAGGATCGGTGTCTTCAGCGGCGACCCAGCGACTGGGTCCGACAATCAGAAGCGCAACAATAACAACAACAGCAACAGCAACGACGACAGCGATAAGCGTAGCCAGGACGACGACAGAAGTGATAACAGAGACATGGTGCACCGCGGTACCACTGAAACCCTGAACTCGTCCACCCTTGGCAGCCGTTCGAGCGCCTGTTTCTACTACAATTCATATCAGAGCCCGTTAAGCGGCATGGTGATGTCGAGCGGACAATGTTCGCCCAGCGACACCTTGGACAGTGGCACTTGCAGTGACCTTGACGGAACGCCACCGCCACTGCCAAAAAAGAAAAACTCCAGTACGGTAATCCTGTCCAAGAGCACGCATAACCGGACTGGCAGCCTGACTAGCAGCGGCGCCGAGGTCGACAGCGACGACAATGAGAGCAATATCAGCTGCGACTCCTTGAACGGCGCCGAAGTGAACGGCGAAGACACAAGCGAATATCGAGTGCACGAAATGCCGAAGGATGTTGAGGAAACAGTTGGCGTTGTTGAGAAATTGGGCCGAATCACGCTGACGAATGGCGTCAATGATACGATCGAGGAATCGAACGGCGTTCATCGTCAGATCTCAATAACGGAACTCGGTTGCGCGCCATGCTCGCCGGTGTCGTCGGCCAGCGTCTCGCCGTCACCATCCGGAACATCGTCCTTGTCGAAAGCCTCCTCGACGCCGCGGGTGAGGAGCCCTGATCCTGCAATCGAGCAAAACGGCCAATCGGTATTGTCGCCGGTAATTAAAGAGTGCACATACGAAGAGAGAAAGCAACGGGAACAGGAAAGGATAGAGCAGGAAGAGTGCGTCAATGCCACTCAGAATCGGTCGACTGGTCACAAATACCTATACGAGGATGACAGGTACTACAATTTCCACGTGAACGAGTTGCGCGATAATAATAAGAATTCAAACGGCGAACATGGAGTGGCTGAGAACGACGAGTGTTTTGCTGGTTATAAAATCCACGACAAGGAAGCCATACGAAGTGCCAAAGGGACCGTGCGCGGTGTGAAGAATAGAGTACGAGCAGGCATCGCGACGTTCCTGCAGTCGCCTACCTCCAAGGTTTGAATCAATGGAATAATTTAATTTCTGATATTCGCGTGCGAGATTATGACCTATTTATAGTCGGTTCTTATATTTAATCCGGGAAAGGTCATCTGATTTTTTTTTTGTAAATGATCACTTGAGAATTTGTACACTCCAATTAAAATCATTATTAACAACATATTGTATATTATTGATTATTTTCTGATTTATAATATTCTATATTTTCTAATTTTTTTAAAAAGTGTAAGTAAAAATCAAATGTTAAACAGAATAACATGTCAAGTAGCTTGTTATGACAGCACTTCTAAAAACATCAAGATTTTAATTAATATAATATTTTTTTATTGCAAGATTTCAATGGAATTGCATATTTGAATATTATGGTTTGTTATTAAAGAATAATTATTAAGGAAGAAAAAAATTTGTTAAACAATATTCATACAAAACAATAATTTACAATAATTTACATTTTTTATTTATGTGTTATGACACCTTAAGGCTATGCTTAAGATGGACTTAAATATAATTTTAAGATATCATAAGCTATATATCACAAAATCATATTAGCATCTTAAGACATTACTTATAAGACTTAAAAGAAGGGATTACGAATATCGGCCTAAATTTTAAAAAACACAAGTCAATTAACACATTGAGAGAAAAGTTTGTAAATAAAATTTGTAAACAAAAATTACATCTTTTATGTTAGCTATATTTTTATATTTAGATTTATAAATATCATTATTATTATTATTTTTTATAAAATTATAGCAGTAATAATTATAAAAATAGAACGTTTGATTTATAATTATTTTACTATGCAATTATAATCATAATATCACTTTTCTCTATGCATAATTGCATAAGTGTATTTGTAAATGTTCACATATGCATTACGTGAAAAACGGGATGTGAATTATTTTAGGAATATTTATTCAATACAAAACTAAATTATTAATTTAACTTCAAAGAGTGCAAATTAGTTTACTGTGTATTTCACGCATATATAGAGCGACAAAAAGAGGAATGTGATTTATTTCAGAAATATTCATTCAGTAAAAAGCTAAATTGTTTATTTAATTTTAAAAAACGTAATGAATTTACAGAATAATATCCATTTTCAAACGTATACAAAAGTAGAGAATAGTGCGTAATTTCCAATGAAGGCAGCCGGTGGAAAACTTTTAAATTATTTTAGAATAAGTGTCATATTGTACATATATCACTAAGTTTACATATATGTTAGATCTACTTATACAAGAAAATAATTAATAATGTTTTATTTATGAACTTGTATAACATTCCTCCTCGCGTATTTTAAATATTGACGAATCGATACGGTAGTACCGCTCAGCCTCGTAAACGATGGATCGATTTGTTATGCAAATCAGCTACTGCAAGTACCTGAAGTGCGTATTGACGAGGTCGGACAGAATCGGTATTGAACAGTTCCGGCGCAAGCCTGCGTCAGGTTGAACGCTCAAATCCGTGCATCAAGTTGGGTGCACTTGATTCGCATGGTCTACGGATCGGACATGAAGCGTTAGATTTACAGTTAGATAGCCGTACCGTCCTCCATCGCTCGCCTCTTTGAATCAGATGGCATGGATTGGTAACTATATCGTGCATTCGAATTCGCATTCCACACATGTTTTGCAAGACACAGTGAACTACGTCTTTGTAAATACAATTCTACACTGAAAGGAAGAATTTTTGGTATTTATGACTATAATTATATAATACGTATATTAATACGGATATTAATATTTGTATTTGGTAATACGTATTATTTACCATAATTATAATTATTAGATATTATATATCGGTAATAATATTAGTAATAATTAATAAATAAATCGTTTTATTTATTATTGTTAGTAATAATAACTAGTAATAATAACTATATGTATAGTTTTATTAATAATTACACATAATGTTGTTGGCATCGAAAATTATTATATAGTTATTATAACTCTAAAAATGGTTGCAATTACTATAACTTAACTATAACTTAAATAATTATTTTTAATTACCAACTTATTCGTTATAAAACTGTACATATTTGTATAGTTGATAAAACTATAGTTATTAATATTATAGCAGTAATAATCATATGATTATAGTAACATGTAATTATAGTCACAGATATAAAAAATTTTTCTTTTAGTGTATATTTATATAATCTTAAAACAGCAAATGATTCTTGATAACTGATTACAAGACTATAATATATAATTGCGACATATAATTATTGACACTTCAAAAATTGTTGCTTATATTTGCAGAATAAATACATAAATAAACATCTTGATTTGAAAAACAAAAATAAAAATATCGGCAACATAATAGACGTCTGCGAAGTTGCAACTTGTTGAACTGAGAAAAGAAAAAAGCTAAGTTATTTATCCTCATTTTTCGCATGGCAGCGTGTTAGAATTTTATGATCAGTCTGAAATCACCCAAGGGATTCTCTTTCATACCTCTGCCTCTGTCATAAAATAAATAATAGCGACGTCAATAGACAGGTTTCTTGAGGGCTCAGGCAGCCAGGTAGAAAATCGCGCAGCGATCTGCAGTGAATGATAATCTTTCCAACGTCCTTTGACAAATATTTACTATCGTTATTGAACACGTTTAGTCGTCGCGATAATCGGCTTACTTGTGGCACATGGGAGCTTATTTGCCGTCTACCGGTTATTCGACGTATTTTGCATTGAATTCCTCTCGGTTGCTAGCAAGAAATCTGTGGCTATTAAGATCTCGTGAAATGGATTCCAGACAAACGATGTAATACATATTTAGTGCATCTTTATTACGAAGTTTCCGGTGTTGCTATGCGAACGTCGTGCGTCTGCGACGTTCGTACCATCGATGCGGAACAGTTCGACGTAACGGTAGATTCGATAAAACGATATTACAGCAACGTACTGAGAAACGCAATGTACGCATAGTGGAGAAACATTGGCCGCGAAACACAAGCTATGTTACGTCCTCATGTTCGTCTTTGGTTTCTCATGTATTTCTCTTTGTTATCGCACACCGCGCCTGCCATCCGTCCATCCATCTCTCTCTCTCTCTCTCTCTCTCTCTCTCTCTTTATCGCCCTCTTTCTCTCTTTCTCTACAGCCGCGCGGCCTATTTCGCGAAATTACAGAGACTGGGTACCTCGCTTGCACGCAAATGCACTGGCAACGGCTGAGAAGTAATCCCGCATTTCCTCGCGGCTGAATTTACCTTTGAGACTTCCACGCCTCGATTGCACTTTTCACGTGCAGTCCATCGCGTACGTGCGATTATCTGCCCATGAAAATCGACGTTCGCGACGCAAATGATGACATTTTAATGAGATGCGTTCTACATCGCACGTCCTTGTACATAACTACTGCCAGAAAAGTCTAGAGTAATATTAAACCGATTTTTAAAGAAATTACATATAATATTTTTAATAAAATAATTCAATATTTCATATCTTATTTCAAACGCTATTTTTTAATGTATTTAATATGTTTCATTTCTTATTATTCTTTATATGATGTTTTATTTCTATTACTGATAACCAAAGATGAATAAAAATGGAGAGAATATGCGTTTCAACGAAGTAAATGGTTATTAAAAATCTTCATAATTGTATATTTTCTTATCAACTTTTTATTTATTCATATTTTATTTTAAATATATAAATTGCTCATATGAGGAGTCAACATTAAAAATTACTAGCAAATAAATTTACAATTAATTAATTTTGCAAGTAATTAAGAGAAATGTAATTGATTGTGATAGTTATTGTAATATAATACGTTCTATATAGATATACTAACGCATTCTTTGGAAATACTGAATGAAAGTAACACTTGCACTTTCGGAATGTCACTTCAAGCTCAAATAACGATTTGATTAGTCGCCATGGAACATTACTATACGCCAATAGATCTTTTATATGGTTGATACATTAGTCGCAGCATCGGATAATCGCAATTTACGACATCGAAATGTCATGCGTGATTTTGCAGATCGCGCTATTGACCAATGTAAGAAATTTAATTTTGCATAAAAAAAGAAATTAAGTAGGTGTACCAATAAACTTCGAAATCATAAATCGCTTCGGGTAAACCACTATACAATATTTGTCACTTCTCGCTTTTTCATTGCACGCGAAAATTTATCTCGATTCTATACATTTTGCCAAGGTTGCCATATAAGGTTGCATTGTACATTTTTTATTTTCCGTTACAATTGATGCTTTATTTTTCTACAATTGACTTTAACATTTTAATTGACAGAAATAATTAATGATAGAAACAATTTGATATATATAGAGTATAGAGCTTAAATCGTTGACGTTTTCAATAGTATTGCTGCAACGCAATTATTAATTTGATTATAATATTTTGAATAAATGTATTATATTTTTCGCGTATATTGGAATACCTATTATTCGAAGTTAACACGTTTTTGAATAACTTAATTGCTCTTTTTCATATAAAAAATTTTTTACAAAAATGTATTTTATATATATATATATATATATATAAATATAATTATTATTTTTGAGAAAAATACAACATTAAATTTGGTTTAAGGGCCTTTACAAGCCTGTTTTGCGACAATTTTCTCCTATTGCTTAGCGCTTTCTCCTCATAATAGAATTCTTGTGGTCGGGGAGAACAGTTGGAATTGCAAATGTCGAGATATCATGCGAAATTACTTCCGAGTCTGAGAACTTCATTGTTAACATTATGCTGTGGTGATCTTGAAATTTTGTGAATTTCGATTAGTGCCAAGACATTTGATTATTATTATGATTTAGCTAGTTTCAAGGAATAGCAACGTACAATAGGAAACGATAGTTCTACTTCCGTGTAAACAGTTCAAAGCACGGTTTCAAATACCGTCAGTTTCAATAGAGTGTTTGATGTAATTCATATTTGAAACTGCCATAACAATTTCTTAAAACAACACATATGGAGTATCTGTTTCATTATGTTGATTGTTGATTGAAACTTGAATGAGCTGGCTTCAGCTTCCTTAATAAATTGAAGAAAAAAACGTTTCGCTTAATTAAACAAATTAAAATAGTTACATATATTGCTTCTTTCAAAAGTGACACAACCAAAAAATTTTATTTTTATAAAATTTTTTAATAAAATTAAGTTATTACTTAATTTTATTTAAAAAAAAATCATCACAATTGAAAAAGATTAGAGTTTTAAGGATTGAAACAAAAATAACAAAATGATATTTGATTATATCGAGAGAGAGAGAGAGAGAGAGAGAGAGAGAGTATATTTTTTTTATCAATATTATTTGATTGGTCAATAATTTTTTGTAAGTTGAAAAATAATAGTTTTCTTTTCTTTAAATTTAAGAAGAATATTTGATTTTATCAATTGTGTCACTTTTGTCATAAAGAAATGATCTTGGAAACGATACATATTTTGATTATTGAAAAATATGTACATATATGCATATATAATTATTTATTTTTTGCTTTCACGTAACGCGATATTTTAAACATCTTGCTATCAAGCAATATATTTTAATGCTACGACTTTATTTCTTCTAATTAATATTTAATATAAAGAAAATCGTTTTCTGCTTAGTCAATTATAATTGCATGTAGAAGCACACACGCCTTCTATATTAATCGCATGTCATTTCAAATGATTATAAACTGCAAAACTATATACGCAATTAAAATATTATACGTTCAATGGCCAGATAATCTGTTTAGTAGAGATACACGCTTTGCTTAAAACTCGTATTATGGAGAATAGCTGCCGGCGTATATATTTAATTAAAGAATCTTCATAAAGCCGTAACCGATGGTGCCGTGAAATAACTAAGTTAAACCTGGGAACATTATTTTCGCACAGAATTCAATAAAACAGTGATTGCAATTAATTGGCAATTTAGGTAGGTGAATTATGCAAAAAAGGAAAGCTTTACAAAGAGGCAAAACTAGGAGAAACTTTGATAAATCGCACGTATTAAAATTATAATATACTTATGTTAATAGATATATTGAGTAACTTTAAGAATTGAAATATTAAGAATTTCTTCTTTTAGAAGAAAACTAGTCATTTTCTTTACTCGGACACATTTTATCAGTGCGTAACTAGTTACATAATTATCCGTTTTGTTACACGTAATAACATATAAAAGCATATTGAACCGATAATATGGCCTATCGGAATTTCTCGGAATATGTACTTTCTCATGAAAGTGGAACAGCGATAAATTAACGGTTATTCGTAAAATGAGAGAGTGATTGCGAATTGTTCCCGAAACCATTAATTTTATTCGTTTTCATAATAACATTTCTATCAAACTCCGCACATTCGTCACATTCGAAATCCCGATCGCGTCTTGCTCTGATCAAACAGATAGCTTCATTGCTTCGGGCTTTATTGTGCGCGGTATCGATGTACGTGTCTACGCATGCTGATCGCAAGCTAAGTAGCATTACTCTCATTTAGCATTACTATAAATTTTCATGACGCTTGATTCACACGTGTATGCACGCAACCCAGTTCAGTAGCTTGGCGACCAACTATGTGATGAGGAAGGTGAAATAACCAATGATAAACGCGGAACAGATATGACCTACTTCGTCGTCTGCTTCCGCCAACTTTCTTTCTTTTTCATTACGAAAATTATCCCCGCGAATCATATTGGGCTTCATCTGTCTCTCGATATAATTATACGCAGCTTCATTCGAACTGCTTCGTTATACGAATTGATTTCTGCCACGCGAAATCAAATACACGTCGATCAAATATTAAATTGATAGACTCTTCGCGAAATTAAATTAATAGACTTCGTGCCGCCAATGAAATGCCGTAGGTCGCATCTCGCCAAACGATAATGGCCTTTTGAAATCAGACATGTAAAGCTGCAATCTTCCTTTATGTAAATATATTTTCGCATTTCTATCATTCGGAAAGTTCTAACGGTGTAACGTAAATGACTTATGTAAGTACACCTGAATTACTAATAACTCGCATTAGCTTTGCTAACGAAGTGACGATACCGGATGGCCAAGACGAACGACCTACTTCATCTACCGATTTCCGCTTTTACGAGGTTTCCTGCTATTCCGCGCGTTCAAGAGAGATGGATTCGCCAAGGCTTCTAAACGCCGGTGGCAGATGACGGGAGGTCGACTTCATGAATTTCCCGGTTGAAGACAACGCGCTAAGCATGTCCACGAGACAAATCGGGTGGGAAAAGAGAAAGCGGGTCAAAGAGGCCACCACAGCGACAGCAACAACAGCTGTAGTAATTTTAGCCTCTTGGATTCGATTAAGCATCTTCCCTCGTATTTTTTTGCATTTTAAATTCGCCCTCGTTGTCGTCTCATATTCCCTTTGTGCTCATGTTTTCCCTGCTAATTTCCTACATACGTTTGAACTTTTTTTATGAAAGCTTTCTTCAGCTAGTATATCTATCAAGAAATTCGAACTCGTGCGGCGTGAGCTTGTCCTTTACTTAGCATCTTGTTTTCCAATTATCTAATAATAGGATCTACAATATTGTAACATCATTCCATGTGAGCAAGATATAGTAATGCGGACATTGAATTTACTAGTGGATTATTAAACAAACACTTGCAATATATATAGGTATACGAGTAATCTCGTAATAGTTTCATGTTTAAAGTTAACATGGAATTAATATCTGTTGAAATTATTAATCATGATTTTGAATTAGCATATTATGTGAAAAAGCTACTATTGTGATTATTAACTATTAAGTTGTTAAATATAGAAAGCATCTCATGTTTATGTATATATATATATATATATTAGTAAATTGTTTCACTAATGAAATATTTATAAAGATAAAATTT
>Ga0157364_1008546_pt1 | contig 10604 bp, 5 predicted proteins | sample AttsexASBM2_FD_111476 | JGI IMG/M metagenome (GOLD analysis project Ga0157364, IMG submission 111476) | Fungus gardens microbial communities from leaf cutter ant in Ribeirão Preto, State of São Paulo, Brazil - Atta sexdens ASBM2 | ecosystem: Host-associated > Fungi > Mycelium > Unclassified ... | reverse complement strand
TATTATTAAAATATTATTAGAAGGATAATTATGCCAATTAGCAGAAGATTGGTACAAAAAAATCGCAAAGTCGCGACGTAGCCGCATTAACGATTACGAGTTCTTCGCTTACTGCGACAGAAATCCTTTTATACCGTAAGAATTATGTTAGAATAAAAACGTTCCACGAGGTTGAAAAAATTACTCATAATCGTAATAAAAGGAAACACTTTCCGTTGGTAAAGCGTTGCTCGTTAACGGTCATACATCCAATGGTTCTTGACATTCGTACAGCAAAGACCTTGACGTTTTTTATTCATGCTTGACTGCTCGCATAGTCTTCTCTCTCTCTCTCTCTCTCTCTCTCATCGTGTACGCGAGCATTCCGATCTCTCAGCTTCGTTTTCCGGAACAAGATCGCGGTATGCGATCGTTAGGATATATATCATTAAGAGTGTCCGCGAATCGAACATCACTTGGATTACATGGTTTCTGAGTATTCGCGCCAATCGTGACCGGTTCCGCGTTCCGTGTTTTCTTCCACAAAACAATAACATTTTATGAGACCACAAAATTATGTTACGCGACGTGTTTGACATTATTAAGAAGGGCAATTAATTTTTTCCGTGTTCACACGACATTTTAATTTGGACGTTTTTCAACTTTTCATTGATCGCTGCACAGTGGTCCAGAAGTAAGAACTGTTTTATTTGTCCATGTCGCTCACATTTACTATAATAATATAATTAAAAAATAGCTTTTCTTTTGTCAAGATCTTTCATAAGTTGTTTTGTTAGAAAGTTCCGATTCTCAAAAGATTAATAAGACGACGAATGAAGATAATTTAAAGATAATTAATAAATAAAAGTAATTTAAAGAAATAAAATATTCAAACTCTCTAAAAAAATAATCATTCTTATTAAAAAATCTCTAGAAAACCCGTAATTACATAGAATTCGAGTTCAATGAAGTTGGTTCACGCATCATTTTTTATTATATTTTAATAGTGACGGACAGTAATTATTCGTTCTACAGTTCACGAAAAGATTTCTAATACGATAATCGATATTATCTTAACGGTATTTTCATCCTATTAGGAAGACGTGTAGTGTTAACAATTTAGTGGTTGTGCAAAATTGGTCATCGGCCGTAATTCAGTACAATCACGTACGTGCAGAACAAAAGAGCACAAATGAAACGCGACAAAAAGTCACGTAAAACAGTAGTAGGGAAAGGGGAGTCTCTTTTTGTCGAGGCCGTGCTATTCTGAGATCTCGTCATGGCATACGTTTGTCAACGGACAAAGAGGATAATTCACGCGGAGCCACGATCATCGCTGGCGATCCTCGCTCTCGAGAAGGTCAAGCACGCGTCAGTCATCAAAGTATTCGACCAGGACTACTACTTCAATACATACAATAATGTCCCGCAGCTGTTGAGAAGCCGATTTAATGATTAATGCAAACGTTTCAATTCCTTCACGCCGGATAATGACAGATATCAAAGCGATTAACTTGCCCAAGGCGTGTCAACTTACGCATGTGAGGATGATTTATAGTCATGGATTATTGTATTAAAAACTTTTATCAATTACTTCTCTAGATATTAATCTTGTAAAGAACTGTAGAATTACATGTAAATTAGTCGCAATAGTTAAAATTATTAATTTTTTTATTTACTTATTTATTTGCTTTACTTCAAATATAATATAGTAATGATAATGTAGTAATACTGTTATTATTAATATACTATTACTACTATTATTATTAATTCAATTATTAATTTAATTCTGAATTAATTAATATCATGAATTACTATAGAAAAATATTTTATTAGCAATGTTTCTAATTTATTTTGACAATCATTTTTTTATATTCCTTTCTAAGAATAAGATAACATTAAAAAATCCTTCTATCACATATAACTGTTCGTGAAGTCTAATTTTCCTCTTCAAATGCGCAACTAGCCTTAATAGACATTTAATTTATATTCACGAAAGAGAAGGCCCGGTGATGCTATGATGATGACAAATACTTCTTATCCATTTGATTGATTCCCTCGCGGTGGTCGACGTGCTGTCGACTGTCACTCGGCAGTCCGAGTCTGCCGACACGCAATCAAAACATCGTCGTATTTAGTCAAGCTTTATATGCGCACACAATTTTAAATATTATATCGCGCTTTCTAACATAATTTAAGTTCCTATCTTAAAGTGGTGAACTAAAATTATAGGTTTATGTTAAGAAAAATTTAACTCTACAAAGAACTCGCTTTTAAAATATTTTTTAATAAATTCGGAAATTAATTAACATTAATAATTGTGTTCTTAATTATTTTAGCACGAGAAATATTTTGAATTTTTCTCTTTACAGTAATAAAAATACTATTCATTCATTTGCTACAACAATAATACAACTTAAAAAACAATACTTAAAAAACAAAATTCCAGAAATGAGTTCAATGTTTTGAATCATTAAAATTTTATAATATTAATTTTGAAATGCAATTTTGACTGAATAATAACTGAATGTAAAGGAATAAAAATATTTTAAAATATGTTTTTAAAATAAGTTTCTTAAAAATGATAATTGTTAGGTTACATCATTGTTAGCAACTGAAGGACATAACAATATGTTCTATATTAGTACTATAACTAAACATTTTGTTTCTCAAAGTAAGAGGAGCAATGGAATATTATTTTGCTTAAATGCAACGCTTAACGCATAGCAAAATATAGTAAAATATAATAAAATACATTCAGATCACGTACCCAGGTTTCAGTTAGCTGCGACATTCTCTTACCTGTAACAGAAAAAAATATCATAAAATACCAATTCGAAATTTAATACTCGTCATAATTACAATAAACACATAGCTATAGAAGGTGCCTGTGAACGTCGTGATTAATTCATGTTCCCGTTATTATTTGTTACGACGGTCGAGTCCTTGCAAAAACGACCCACGCGACGCGATAGAAAGAGCCACTTGGCTCGCGCAAGACAATGATTTCCAATGAGGCGATTGCCTAACCGCGTCGTATCGCTGAGAAACAACGCTCCCGGCGACTCTCTCGGACATAGATAGAGTAAATATCGATTCGTGATAGAGATTAGCAGAATGAGACAGAAGGAGAGAGATGGTTTATTACATGGAATGAAATCTCTGCCTAAGTGCACCAGGAGATAAAACTAGATGATAAAGAAGAGATTCGTGCATTACACCATCGGATGAGCAATAAAAAGGGGTTAAGTAAACTAAGATCAAAATCATATCATTGAATCGTAAATGAAAGACCTATTGAATCATAAATGATTTGCGAGAGTCATAATCAATGGAATTACACTCGCAGAAGACATATTATGTTCTCATATTTGAAAAAGATTGCAAGCGAATTTCTTTGACGTAAGTCAATAACTAGTCAATAGGTGATATAGGTGAAAAGTGAGATAAAGAAAGATGCGAAAAACTTAACGACAGAGAGGAGAGAAAGAGATGGGTGAGTAGGTAAGTTGGTAGGTAGGTAGGTAGGTAACAGTCAGGTAATCAGGCTATATGGCGCAGAGTTCGCAGCGGCGTTATTATCTACTTGGGTGGACAGGTGCTAGAGGGTTTGTAAAAGTACGCACACCATGTTCTCTCTCTCTCTCTCTCTCTCTCTCTCTCTCTTTCGCCGGAAGATCGTTATCAAAGAGGAGGAAGACAAAGAGAAGAGGAAAGAAAAGATCTAGACTGAAGGAGCTACTAGATGAGAGTCTGGGATCCAGAAAGAGCGAAAGAGAAAGAAGACACGCGCGCGACGTAGATTCATACTACTAGACACAGCCTTTGCCGACTAAAGGCGTATAAGAGAAGACGATGGTGATGGCGGCAGCGGCGGCTGGATATCAGGAATAAAAGGTCCAGGTAGCATAGTTGCACGCACATTCCCGGTTCACAGCCTTGACTCCGGTGGCGAACGAGCTGACTGGAGAGGCAGCGACCGGCACGATGGCAGAAGAGCGGCAGCAACGGCTGTTGAACGAATGAGAAGGAACGTCGACCGGTGCAGACGAACTAGCTGGCACGGGGTCTAGCGCGGGGCCCAGTCAACTAACCAGCCACTCGACGAGAGCCGTAGATAGAAAAGGACAAGGAAGGAGGACGAAGAGAAGAGGAAAAGAGAGTCCTCTCTCTAGCGCGCTCACCAGGCTACGCTCGTTTGCCCGACGATGGCAATTATACGCGCCAGAGCCATCCCGGCTAGATTCAAGATCAGATAATCCCATCTGTCGGTGTAAGCGGTCCGCAAACGATCCCGCGAAGCGATCGGATATCCTCCTCCCGAGCCGCGCAAGAGATTTTTCCGTAGATCGGCTCCGGCGAAAAGCTCGCCACGCCAGCTCAGGAGTTTAAACGGGTATGGCGGGAGTTCAAGATCCGGTGAAAGGAACATGTCGCAATGAGGAGGACACGGATGTTTTCTTGGGAAAGTCTTGTCGTCCGAGAATTTCGAGTATAATTTCTATAATTATGCGAAAGAGAGTAGAATATATGAAATTATAGGAAGACTTGGTCTATTACCTTATTTTCAATCAATGAAATGAAGAAAGTAATTCTTAAGATAGAGTTATATTCGATATAAAAAAATTAATTTATTACTATTAAATACCTTAAGAGTCAACACTAATTCGTCATGTGTAAATATAAACGTTTGTTAAATATCAAATAATATCAAATTTTTTAATAGTAATATATATAGTTCATATAATATGTAATATATATATATAAAATCTTATTATAAATTTGAACTGAAAATAATTCAAACATGGGTCGGAATGTTTAAAAATCGATGTAAATTTAATAATAAAAGTTTATATTTACATACAAACTAATATTGGCTCTTAAGGCATTAATAGTGAATTAATTATTCTTAAGATATCTTATGTAGAAATGCAACAATAAGGCGCGCAGCTTGGGATACTTAGAAGTATTTACAGTCATGTTATTTTTGGATAGATCATTTATCTTTCAGTCACGATTACTGACAAGTTATAAATTTTATTCGGCGGAATACGTGATTGTCATGAGATATTTGTGCGTTATTATGCGTAGTTTGTCCAACGAGGTGCAAATTGTGGAGTAAAATATTTTGGAAGCGTTCCGAAAGGTGAACGTACAAAAATTTGAACTTTTCGCGAACCTTGATCGCAAATCGTGAATCAAAGAGACACTTGTTTCGACGACTGCGAAGCGTGCTAACGGATACGAGCATATCAAGCGCCTACGTAACGTCTACGTTGATGCCATTCCAATGTTAATTGAGGTGCTTCACGCCTACAAGGTTTGAATTGTTCGCGATTGGCTTATTATTATCATTAATTTGTCAAGTCGACGCTTAAATTTTCATAATAATTCGTCCAGTATGCTATAAGTATCCTAAGTTAAATTATATCATCAATATAGCGTAAGCTTGTCATTTTATATTAAGATAATAAATAGAAACATAATTTGATAAAAATTTGATAAAAAGATTGATAGCATAACACTGCTAGTACTATATAGTAGATATCAATTAATATAATAATTTCATTAATTAACAAATTTATTGCAATAATAGTAAAGATTTAATTCTCACTGTAGTTTCTTAAAAATTTGAGAAAAATCGTTATAATAAGTATAATAAAGAAAAATAAATTTTAATCATTTTTTTAAATTTAAAAATAGATAGTTTAAATTATTATTGTATTGTAAGTTTAGATAATTGAAAATGGAATAAAAAATATGATCACAATAAATATGTGTAATTAGCCAAATATTGTCTCAAGAGAATTGAGATGAATCATGTTCTCATGAGACACTCGTGAAAAATGATAACGTGATGATAGGGTACGCGATCTAGGATTTCTCGCGCGAAGTGAACCGTCATCGAAGGCGAGACGAGGGAGGAAGAGGGTGAAAACGAAAGCGCGAAAGAAGGTGGAGACTACGGTCGCTCCTGGCGGGCAGAATGGCAGACGGAGAATAGAGCCACTGTCTGGTCCAGCTGGAAAAATCGGCTCTGAATCACTGCGCGCGGCCTACCTGCTGCCATATTGAGGAACCCGCTCCTTGGCTCCGTTCTTTCAGCTCATGCAGTCAGGAGTATAAATAGCAACTCTTTGAGAATGTGGAGACACACCACCGCGCACGTTCTCCATGCATCACCTCGCTCTGCATCACTTCCACCTTTCGCGTTTTTCCGTCATGCAGATCGCACGCATACGTATACGCTACTCCGATCCTGATAAGCCTCGTGATGCAAAATAGACGAGGGCTAAGTGTTTTGCCCTTTGTACGTGTAAAGTAGCGGCTGTCAACTAGCGCAAAGATAGCTATGTCGAATCTGTTCTCGATCTAACTTTTATTCTACGAGAAGATAAAATATTTCCAGCAATAATAAAAAACGAAATATCCGGGTCCATTGAATAGGGAAACATTAAATAATCGTAACAAATTTAGATTTAGATCATAAATTTCAATTTTACGAATATCATTGTTTCTCAAATATTCTAATTATTCAAGTTTTTTAATTATCTCGACTGATAGACAAATATTTTAACAATGTTCTGTTTCGGTGAAATCAATCAAAAATATTATTTTTTCAATTATAAGCGCTCAAGATATACGTCATACCTACGAAAAGGGTGGATTTTATGGAAATATTAAAAAATTTAGTTAAATACAGATCTGAAAATAATTTGAACCATCAAAAATAATTACATAAGACACTCAAACTGATTGTTAGAATGTTAAAACTTTTTGCAACATTGCTCGTCATGTATGCTTAGTTGCCTATATAATTATTTTAATAATCCAAAATTATTTTCAGATCTAAACTTTTAGATATTTTAGCAAAATTGTTCTTTCCGTGCAAAACTTGAGTGAGTATGCTTCTGTAATATGAATGATAAATTAATGATTAAATGTTGAGGATCGTCTCAATGATCTCAATAATCGCAGAGCGTCTAAGAGATTAGAAGATGATTTATATAGCCAGTTCGCTTATCAACAATTGGAGGTTGGGATGAAACGCGCATGACGTTACAATACATCGATTTTCTCTTGGCATATCCTCATCTGCCAGCCGCAGACCTTCGATTCGACTTCGTTATAATAAAACGGCGCCTGCAGCTTTACGGAGAGACTGGCAACAGAGGTGGGCGTCTTTATCAATGCAGTAATACGCCGTGGCGAGTCAAGAGGCTCACCTCTCCGCTAACTTTGTGCTCCTTAAAAGCGCGGCCATTCTCGCGTCGGCAAAAAGCATCAGTTTCGTGTCCTTGCGGTACACCTTGATTTTCGAGGCCAGGATAACAGCACCTCTCAGTAAGACTGACGAAGCCCTGGACCTCGTCCCACGTATTTGGCCAACTCACACGTTTTGTCCGACACCCACCATGTCCTTCTCACCGTCGGCACATCAGGAAGAACACTTCCTTGGTAAATGAGCTCTTTAAAGAATCACAAGAACCGTGCTTGTCCGATTTGATTTCGGTCTTTTGTTACGATATATAGGTCGTATTCACGCGAGCGTGTAATTGTGCGCACAAAAGAGGATTGTGTCAATTTACGAGCAAGTTCTTTTTAACTGGTGTTTTATTCTGTGCAAATAAAATAAAGTCCTTAAATTAACATACGACTGAGCTTCAATAAAACTGTGTTATAGAATTTATGACTCACCTATTAGAGTATAGATTTTATTTTATTTATTGAATGAGTTCAATCTATTAGAGTGTAATTTTTTATTTTACTTATATTTGAATGAGAGTCACGTAAACGCTAATCTTTTCTTTTATTAAAAAAAAAATGTTTATAATACGATAAATTATTCTATTTTTAAATTATGTTTGTTCATTAAAAGAAATTTATATTTTAATATTTCTTCGATTATATATTTATCATTTGTTATGTAAAAGATTTATATAATAAATTCTCTCTCTATTTAATTATTATACAGGTATATTTAATCACTAATGGTATTAATATTGTAATATTAAAAAAAATTAACTTTAGATATTAGTTTGATATAAAATTCCATATCATTTTATACCAACATGAAAAGTATAGTTTTGCTTCAGCAAAACTAAAAATTTTGTTTGAAAATAATTTTATTTGGATCATCAAAATAAATATATAGAACGCTCAAACTGATTGCTAGAATGTTAAAATTTTTTGCAGCATTTTACATAATCATTTTAAGATATGAGACAATAAAATTATTTTCTGTATTTAGCTAAATTTTAGATACTTCAAAAGTTTTTTCCATGAAGTATTTAATACATTACTGTAGTATGAATACATCGAAGAATAACAGGACTGAGTTTGTTGCTTGCATCACGTCCGAAGGAGAACGAGAAATCTCGCGACCGATTTCTCGTGCCGACGCGTCTGTTTTCGCCGAAAGGATCCGAAAGTATGACTACGAACACGCCTGCGAAAGTCAAGTTCGCGATGCTCGTGTTCGTCATTTTCGATAAGATCTTCAGGTTCGAAACCACGCAAGCTGATTAATATTCCGCTCAAGCGGGCTTTATGGTTTACGAATACGTAAAGCGAGATGTGACACCGACCGCGTATTTACGATGAATTAGCCGAGTTTTACACATTAAAAAGGTTAAAAATCGTGTCCACTTTTAAATTCCAATTATAACTTTAGAAATGTATTTAATTCTAAAATGTAAATGTAAAATCTTGAAGATTAATAAGCGTGGAACTTAAAAATTATTAAGGCATATATCTTACATTATTACCAAGAACTGTTCGTCACAGGTTTTTAATATTCGGCGACTTGAGTAAAATTTTCAATGACGTCATGTCCGCAAAGTCGATGAGTGACAATGAATAAATATACATAGCCTCAATGAATTAAAGATCTATTCTAATGATCAATAATTATTTCAATGTAGATTAAAGATTGAAAATAATTTAACAACAGAACTAATGGTGCCACTTTTTCTTCATTAATTATTTTAATCATTTTCTTTTTTGTATTAGATGTACAGAATATTAAAAATATGTGAATAATACAAATAATCTAACGACACAAAAAATATCAAAATAATTTTTCATGAACTGAAAACAAACGTAAGAGATTAAATTGATACTTTTTACATTTTTATCGGGATATTATCGATAGTTCTATGTTAAGTAAAAGATTCAATATAAATCAATTACATTCTCTCTTTTCTAATTTGTGCTTCAGCTAATTAAGTACGATATAATTGAAAAGAAAGCAGAAATTTTATAATTACAAGAAAATATTTGACAAAACACAAAGTAACCAAATAATCTCTAAAATCCAATCTACTTAAATTCTTGACGAAATGAAATTCCGTTTTTAACAATTATAAATCCTTATACATTTCATCAACTTCCACGCAACTTCGAAAATGATTTTTTTATTTAATTGGCGGCACTTTGTAGGACTCTGTCACGTAGGTGTAAAGAACAGTGATTTCTACATGGGCTTCGATCCAGTCATCGCACCAGGAAGTATCTGTCGTCCAAATGGTTGCGCGTTTTTTCACAGCGCGTGCTGGATAATACGCTTCTACCATGGATTTTATAACAAATTCGTAATGCTTTTACGATTATGGACGACGATTTTGATTGAAGATACTATCGATAGTAGTTTGTGTAATGTGATATGCGTACTAAACAGCATAGTAATAAAAAAATCGCCCCTGAAGTAATAAATAATAGAGATGATCTGAAGGAATTCTAACGGTATCGTTCTTTTCTCAAATGTTCTTTTGACAAATCGTGAATTTCTATGTATAACGCACTCAAGAATCGATTATAAAATTTCGAAGAATCGCGTTACTTTATCTATTATTCCCCGTTGTATCAATACTATAGACATATAAATTATCACGCTGACTGCGTAGGCAGTCAAACCTGCTGCATAGATGCTGGCTGTAACAAGGACGTCTGAAAATTTTCAGTTAGTTATGTCGCACGAACATGATACTTCAAGATTTCAATATCATCATTGTTGATCAAAGTTTCTTCTTGCATGACGTGCGTTGAAAGTTGTGTAGGTGAATAATAATATTATGCGTGGAATGCAATTAAATCTGGATTAATATCAATTTTGCGAGAAAATCATTCAAATTAGCTGCATGAAGTGTATAACATGAGTTGGCAAATTAATTTGAATCGTATCGAATAGTTGTATCGAATACTATTATAGAGAAAAAAATTTTAAGAATTTACTGAAAAAATACACGTTCGAAAAATTATTTTTAATGACCTATATATTTTTTAGAATAATAAAAATTATACGTTATGTATAAAATATATTGAATATACACACGAATTTTTGATAATTAAGTACGAGCTCGCACGAGTCTTAACAGTCAAGGGTTATCTTTCCGCATCTCAATCGTCGCGGGAGCCAATTAGCTCCCTGCGGGTATCCAGAAATTAACTGTTTGCCTTTTACAAGGGATGTTTTTAATTCCGAAAATAAAAACAATTTATTTGTTTGCACAACAGGACAGTTTCTCCGGAAATGTCTATTTCAAGGATTTTTTTGTTCCATCGTAAAGTTAGAGTTAATACATAAAGAATCTTATTAGGGAGTCTTTCACGAAGGACTAATACTT
>Ga0157364_1008544_pt1 | contig 10606 bp, 2 predicted proteins | sample AttsexASBM2_FD_111476 | JGI IMG/M metagenome (GOLD analysis project Ga0157364, IMG submission 111476) | Fungus gardens microbial communities from leaf cutter ant in Ribeirão Preto, State of São Paulo, Brazil - Atta sexdens ASBM2 | ecosystem: Host-associated > Fungi > Mycelium > Unclassified ... | reverse complement strand
TATTTTAAAATACATGTGAAATTAATTTAGTGATATATTTTTAGTATATAATTTTCGTCGCTTTGTTTTATTAAATGTTCTTCCACTAGTAATAATAATGTTAGTAATATTAATTTAACAATAGGAATTTAGTATTATATGATTAATATTAATATATAATTATTGTTTAAATCCAAATTATTAAGTAAAGAAGTTTAAGTTTTAAACACAAAAATTTGCTTATTTTTTTATGATCGCTCTAACAAAAATATAGTTACGAATGCATATATTTAATTTTTTAACTGTTATTTTTTAAATCATTTTTAGGTATTAGACATTCCACACTTACAGAACATTATTAATTATTAATTTATATATAGATAATAGTATATATGTACAATAGAAATATATATATATATATACACTTTTCTATGATAAAATATGCAGATATTGTAAGATTATATTTAATAAATTTTGATGTTTGACTTAGATAATTTTTACCAAAATACTTCATATTCTTTTATCAATGTTATTGTGTCTATGAATTAATTTTAATTAAAATTGTGTGAGTACAAAAAATTTGAAATAAATCGAATGGGTACCTTCTCTCTCTCATATTAGCGAGATATTAATAACTAAAAATTTTGAAAAATACGGAAAAATAAAAATTATTAAATTTTATATAATAAATTTTTCAATATAAAAGTTTTTTAAAATCCCATTGTTTTATCGGGTTCGACTTATCTCGAACAGTTGGTATCCATACAAGAAATTTTTGTATCCATACATATAAAAAATTATAATAACTTTTTTCAATATGTTATTGTATTATTATTAAATCTATTCTTTCATAATCACTAATTCCATAAAGAAATCATTCTATTCGTTTATTTTTAATAAGAGATGATTTTTAGTGATATGGCAGAACATATTTTCTCACGAATTTTATATTAAAGATGTAATAAAAATAGTAATTGTAATTGACATGCTATCCAAATTATTACTATCGTAAGTATAATCTGAAAGATTCAGGATATACCTCTTCTTGTAACAAGATTACTGGTATTTGACGAATGCTTAACTTTTCTTTGCAAATGGATCTTGTGAATTTAATTTAGGATTAGAATACATTAAGTTCGCTTTTCACTATGAGATTATTCATCTTTGTATTTGGATACTTGAATTAGTACCAGCGTACTACCAGGCGGAGGAATTTTGATATGATGAAATTATTGAGATAGTTATCTTGAACGTGCTGTTATAAATTATTAATGACTATGCGTTTCGCGGGTTTCTTCCATTCTTGGAATGCCAACGTTTCGTGAACCTTGCAGTTCACTTCATCAGGGCGAGGAGCAGCCTGATATTAAGCTGTTTCTCCGGGTTGCCCCTTTTATATATGATGCTATTTATGGAGTAGTGGAGGGGGAGAAGAGAATTGTGGGTGGAAGGTGTGGAGAAGGGTAGGAGAAATCGGTCAGTCCTTATTAAAAGGGGCGATCCGGAAGAACAGTATCAGGCTGGTCCTCGCCATGATGAAGTGAACTGCAAGGTTCACGAAACGTTGGTATTCTAAGAATGGATCTGGACACGGAAGAAACCACGAAACGCATAATCTTTATATAGGAAGGACCCGTGGAAGTCTCAAGAATATATATATTAATGATTTTTTATTGCAATATTGTTAAGTTTCATATTAATAATAATTGTTGTTAGTATTTGTTCTGCGTTTATCAATATTTCATTAAATATTTATTTAGAAAAATTTGTGTTATTATACGTATTTTCTACGTTTTCATAATCCCGCATTACTAAAATTTATGCTTCTATATTATCATTTTTATTATATTTTATTATATTTTGAATAGCACTGATAATTATATATTGTATTGTAAATAATAATTGTATTATAATTGTAATATCGAATTGTATAAAGAATAATACAATAAAGAATAATATTTAAAAAGTTATTACAATTTTATTAGCAAAATATTGGGAGTACAAATAAGTTTCCGCCGTTTGCAAAAGACGGCGCCACTATAGTTAAACTTGTTTGATGTAAAACGACATATCGTAAGATTAGACATCTGGCAACACCATAACCTTGAAATATTAGCGATTTTGTATTAGCATCATATATTCTTTTTTGTACGAAAATGTCGAGTTTTGAGCCGAATAAGCGTCATTTGCGGGAACTTTTGATTTACTTCTTTAATTTGAAGAAATCTGCAGCTGAGGCTCATAGATTGTAGAAGCATATGGTGATACTGCCTTAAGTGAGAGAAGTTGTCGTGAGTGGTTTCAAAAGTTTAAGAACGGTGAATTTGACGTCGAAGACAAAGAATGTAGCAGAAGGCCGAAAGTGTACGAAGACACGGAATTGGAAGCATTATTGGATGAAGATTCGTGCCAAATGCAAAAAGAACTTGCATTAGGAGTGACTCAACAAACAATTTCATATCGTTTGAAATCATGATTCAAAAGCAAGGGAATTGGATATGAACTGAAGAAACATTGAACGCCGATTTTTCACATGTGAAATGCTGCTTGCCAGGCATAAACGAAAGGGTTTTTTGCATCGTATAATCACTGGTGATGAAAAATGGATCCACTATGATAACCCAAAGAAGAGGAAATCATGGGACCATTTGGCCATGCTTGAACATCGACAGCCAAGCTGAATATTCATAGAAAAAAACTCATGTTGTGTATTTGGTGGAATCAGCTTGGTGTCGTGTATTATGAGTTGCTCAAACCGAACGAGATCATTACTGAGGCTCTCTACCGAACACAATTGATGAGATTGAGCCGAGCACTCAAGGAAAAACGTGCCTACTACTCCAAGCATGACGAAATTATTCTCCTGCATGATAATGCTCGACCACATGTTGCGACGCCGGTCAAAAATCTACTTAGAAACACTCAAATGGGAAGTTCTACCCCACCCGCCGAATTCTCCAAACATTTCTCCTTCCGACTACTACTTGTTCCGAACGATGACGCATGGTCTGTCTGAGCAGCACTTCACATCATATGAAGAGAAAGATATCAAAAATTGTATCGATGATTGGATAGTCTCAAAAGACGAAGCGTTCTTCCGCGGTATCCACATGCTACCAGAAAGATGGGAAAAAGTAGTGGCTAGCAATGGCTTTGAATAAAACGTTATGTACTGTTCTTTCACAATAAATGCTTAATTTTTAATAAAAAACGACGGAAACTTATTTGTACTCCCAATACGTTAAAATAATTAGACATAAAAATAAAAAAATTAATTAAAGATATACAATACTTACAATATTTACCTGCAAAACGGGCTATTAAATTTATTAGTAGTTCATTTGTTTTATGGGTGAGTATACTTACAAAAAGGATCGTCGATAAAATTGGCGAGAGTGGTGGAAGCCTTTATAGCTCGTTTTTTGCTAAATTATACTTTAAATTAATAATATTAGAAAGAGATTGAATTTATTAAAAGTTTCTACAATTGCTAATTATAAAGACTTTGATATATACTAGTAATTATGTTTGGTAAAAATGAGCTGAAAATTTACATAAAGAAATATAACTTTGTAATTTTATAAGATATTACAAAATAAATATTATGTAACACAAAATTCACTAAATTAATTTGTTTACATTTTCAATTTCGTTTATTAAAATTCAATAACTTTTATTTACATATGTAAGAGATGCGAAATTAAAATTTTTTTCGTTCAAAGGTCCATTAAAAATCCCTTCTATGAATAGTCGGCACGCTTCTATCCTGAAGATTTAGTACAGAGACGAATTTATAGCGACTGGAAATACTAACGTGCACTGATGCATATCAAAAGCGTTGTACATTGTTAATACCTACCACCGGCAGTGTATGTTTCGTCAGGCGAACACAAGATTCACCAAATGTGAACTTTATTACCGATTTATAATACTGGTCGATATCATGGTCGCGTCCAATATTTGAATAATATAATAGTTTTGTCATTTTCGACTGTTTGCATCATTTATGATTTTCGAGAAATCAATCCGGTTTGAGGTGACTGATTTTCACTAGAAAGCACAGGGAGAGAGTGGCAAATTATATCACGTGATTGCACCACATTCAGGATGTCACAGGGTGACCAGTTTTCTTCAATCTCTTCCATGCCTTTGGAGCTTTGATGCCCATATCCAATCAAAGGAGACGAGTCACATGATGTAGTTTGCCACTCTTTTCCTGTGAAGCTCTTTAATTTTTACTTTCTTCTTTATGCTTTTTTGGGATACAAACGGCCACGTTTACTCCGACTTTATTGCGGCTTCCTTTTCGAATAGTACGAGTAAGTATAATGTAAATACATAATAAAAACATAAATATTAAATATTATAATATTATATTATAATATTAAATATTATATTACTATAGTTTTAATTTAACCTCACTGTTTCATTGGACATTTTTCGCATGACTTCTTCAGTGTAATTTTTTATTTTCGTTCTGCCTTTTTTTATGCCTTTTTCTATCAATATTAATTCGTCATCGTCACTTGATGACGATAATGTCAAAAATTCCATGAATACATATAAATCACTCATAAAATCAAAATTAACGCTACAGGTTGGATATTAATTTTCAGATGAAGGCTATGCCTGACTACGGTCCATTTGCTGCTACGAATGTTTCGAAGCATTTTTTGATTGATCAGATAAAATTATCAAATGTCAATATTCATCGTGAAAATATGGAACAAAAACAAGATGGAAGCGATAAGATAGATAGACCTTAAATCTCTATCGAATTCTATCGATTTTTTTAAGCAGGGATGTATCACTTATAAAGATCTTATCAATTGTAAAATTGAGAAGAAAATTGCAGCATAAAGTGACAGGCGTACTATTTTTGCAGTCATCTTACCTAAATGGCATATCCGCACCATGGCTGAACGGAACTTGACGTGACCAGGTCCAATCAGAGGAGACCAGGTCACGTAATGCAATTTGCCATCTCTTCCTGAAACTCTCTAGTCCGATAATGTGCCCAATCGAGCCTCACTTCTTTTGGCAACACTTTTTGATGGTCTTGTTCATATAAGTTCGATCTCCTAGTTTCTATTCTCCATGATCTCAAATTTGACTCAATACGAAATACCGCATGCGTATAATCTCGAGTTTGACATCAGATATAAAAACAGTACCTACGCCATCTACATCTACACAATTCCTCTTCTGGCTTTTCCCGTCTATTGCATTGAAGCAAATATAAAAAGAATATTCCCTCTGTCACAGTGTCTCGTACAACGTGAATTTCCACTTTATTGATAATCTTTAGGACGGAAGACTAAGTTCCAATTGCACGTTATTTTAACTTTAAGCAAAGTTTAAAATTCTCTCTTTCTTTTTTTAAAACCGATAGAAAGACAGAAAGAGAGAGAGAGTTTTAAACTTAAAATTAAAGTAATATTGGCATTCTGTTAAAATTAAAGTAATGTTAACGTTCTATGCAGAAGCCAATAAATTATTGGCTTCTGCATATTAATTGTTGATTAGTGCAATAACTTCCCACCGCGCGGCAAGCATTTTCGCGTTCAGTACGTAGAAGGAGACTTCACTTAGGCCCGATTGCATCAGCGTTACTTTGATTTTAAATGAGACTTTCTATCTTTGTTTCTTTTTGGCTTTAAAACGAGATAGAGAAAATAGAGTTTTAAGTCTCACTTAAAATCAAAGTGACAACTGGGCCTTACGTAAATAAAAGTGGACCAATTTTGTGTTTCGAGTTAAGTTTCGATTCTCGACACTCGCGGCGCTTGTGAACTTTGTAGTCACTAGATTTCTAAAGTACCGCAATTGATTTAAAAAATGTCACGTCAAAATAATCGAAGTACATAATTTCAAGCGTGGTGGTTGATGATTCATCTTTTAAGTTATACTTACTTGTCCATTCATGCACTTTCATGCGCTAAACTTCTACAATAAATAAACTTGTATTAAACTAAATAATACAAAAATTAAACATTTATGGCTCCTACAGAACGCGGCAACATTTGTCGCGCGACAGAAGTTGGCGCAATAGTCAATCAACATCTCGCTTGCTCGGAAGTAATAGATATATAATTTCTATCACGCGACAAAAGTTGAACTTAATCCAACTTTTGCCGTGCGATGGAAATAATATTATACCATTTCTAGAAGTTTGGCAAGACTTAAAAACATAGTATTGGTTAGTGCGATAATTTCCGCCGCGCGGCAAGCGTTGCTGTGTGCAGAAACTATTATACATATTTTTTGTAAGTGTATTTTTATAAGTGTAAATAAACTAATTATAATTAAAAAAATATTTATTTACGTATTTGATAGTTTTATTTTTCAAAGTACATACAAATGCATAAATTTGAAATGATCGTATTTCGCGCATTCAAAATGAATACGAGTTTGCGATACTTTAGAAATCTAGTGACTTTATTGTAATCTTGCGCGTAGTGAGAACGCCGCAGGAAAAAGTGAGTGCATTTAGAACAAGCGCTCAGTGAGCTTGTTCTGAATGTATCTAGTTAGAAATGATAATGAAATCGACATCGAATTGACATCGATTCGACGTCTGACTGAGCACTCAGTATCACGAACTTAACCTCGTAAAGACAATTTTGTCTGCAGTTAATCTTCCTTCTTGAAAAATTAATCGCAGACAAAATCATCTTTACGGAATTAAGTTACGTTTATGATACTTTTTCCCGGGAAAGCTCCGATTGCACATATGCATTACTAATTGGTTAATTTAAAAATACAATATTCTCTTGATAAAACAGTGAAAAATTACACAAGCTGATATGAGTGATGTGTGCAATCGGAATTGTAAACAAACGGGATCCTCCCTTTTCCTATGGCGTATTTATTATGTGCAAGATTACAATAAAGTCACTAGATAACAAAGTATCGAGAATTGCTGCTATTTTGGACTCCACGACGCGCGATTATTCAAAACTTACATATGACTGTATTATATTAAGACTAGTCTACACACATTAGACACAAGCAAGACGATTGCAAGTTTGTTGTGAATATGAAGCATTGATTCAAAATGCAAGCTTCAGATTGGCTGTCGTAACAAACTTGCGATAGATTTGCATCTAATATAGAATGGGTATATAATAAGGAAAAATAAAACCTCACAGATTAAAAATTATATCTCACAAATTATAGCTCTTTCCAACAATGTTTCTTTGTCAATTAATTGATGCCATTCTTCATGTCTATCGCCTGTTAGCACGCGAAGTAAACAAAAGCCTCTTTTGCAATTCTCAATACAGCAATCGGGCATTTTTGACGTTTTCGAACCAGTTCTAAATTTACATAAATCTATTTACACAGTCACAAACGCATATAAAGTTATAACAGAATCAGGTTAGGATTGCACTTAATGTGTAGGAAGTTACATGAAATGCACTATCTGAACTATTCGACATCATTTTGGTTCCAAATGCTAATTCAGTTTTTGAAACGCAAAATCGGTCTATGTTCAGAGTATCAATCATGAAACTTTATCCCTAGGATGGAAAGTGAAAAGTGAAAATTTTTACCATTAAAATTAATGGAGAAATTTTTCAGTTTTTGTCCTAGAGATAAAGTTTCAGATTGATAATCTGAAGACTGATGGGCATCTATCATGGAACAAAATCGGAATGGATTCTAATCGGAATTATTTAATCATTCCTTAGATTTCTATTGTGTTTTTTGGAAAAAATGGAATAATTCGGAATCCATTCCAACTTTGTTCCATGATAGGTGTTCTGGTTGGACTGAGTGGAGTCTCCTTATGCCCATTTTCATCAACGTAGTTTAACGTTAATTTCGGTTCAACTTACTCTTCGTCTTTTTCTAATCTTTAGAACTATAGAAAAAGACGAAAAGTAAGTTGAAATCGAGATTAAAGTTAATCTATATTAATGAAACATGCATTAATCTTCCTTTCTGATAACATCATATAAACGAATGATTATGTCGAATTTATTGTGTGATATTGAAAAATTGTCTAACAAGAAAGACCCATCAACTGCTATACGCTAATTCTAGCAAGTGATATATCGTTGGAAAGCACTCATCGAAGTGATCACAGATATACGTCGTTAAATCTCCCGAACGAGTCCTGGTGTGATATACAAGTATCGTTTGAGCTGGGAACCCAAGCGGCCTCATAAATACAGAAATTGATAAGATAACGACTCAAACTATGATGTACTATTTACAAGATACAAGATAGCGATTTAACATATATGTAGGCTACGGTCCTCTTGATGCTACGAAAGCTTCAAAACATTTTTTGATTGGTCAATAAAATTCTTTCTTTCAATTGTCATTCAAAAGTTTCAAAGCATTTGTAGCGTCAAGTGCATCCATAATTACACGCAAACAAGACACGGTGTGGCAAGTCTTACGCAAAAACAGAATACAATACTCTAAGTGATTCGAGTGAACGGCATGCGGCAGTTAAAGATTAATTATTCGCGGTAGCTCCTTGCACGGGCTATAGCTTCTCGGCTCGAATTCGGCACGTGCGATTCATTTCGCTCTCATAATATCAGGGATCGGCAGCTTTATAATAATCTTACACTTGCCTCACCGATAAATCCTCCTCAGGCTGCTTTCATGTGCAGCGTAACTTGCGTCAACCAATCAAATTAAATCAGCAACTACGCCTTATTTTAGTTGAGAGAATTTGATTGATTAATGCAACTTACGCTTACGCAAATTACGCTGCACGTGAGGGTGCAATTAGGGTGATAGTCCATGTAGCGGATCGTGTGTAAGCGGATTCGCATATCGACAATCACAAAATCATTCTCTTAGATCTGTTTGCAAATTTCGTAAGTAGATCTAAGAGAATGATTCTGTAATTAGCGAATCCACTTACGCACGATCCGCTGTATGGGGTATCACCCTAATAGAGGAGAAAGAAAGCAAGTGGCACATGATCTATTTTCTATTTCTGCACTAAACTACACTCTCTTTCTCACTTTCAACAAATATCGAACATACCTGTCTCACTTTTTCCAAAAGTGTACACTAGTTCAGCCACAGAAAACAGATCTAAAGTTTGCGCGGTTCCTATAGGCTGTGGTCAAAGTTTCGTTATAAATACTTTGGAGCATTTGAGGACTAATTAGAAAAAAGAATTTTACAAATTGACCAGTTTAAAAAAACGCTTTGAAGTGTTTGCAGCATCGTGTTGACTCATAGTTACCTAGTTAGTTCTTGCATATCGCGTACCGCGCTACATATAATCGTATCTTTACACAGCCCTCGATTGAATATATAGGGGATTCTATATCTTGAAACGAGATGAAAATTACAAAGTAATGAATTTACTAGAATACTGATAATTTCATTGGTCAATACTAGTAAATTTGTTCACTTTTGTAATTTTTATCTCGTTTCAAGATACAGAATTGATCTCCAGATGTATGTATTGTGTCGATGATAATGCTGGATTCACATTGGATCTGACGTGCATCGTATGACGCTCTGCAATCAGAAAACAGAATTTTGCTTCGTATCATCGATACAAAATAAAATTCTGCTTTCTGATTGGTTACAGAAACGTACGATGTACGTTGGATCCAGTGAATTCAGCATAACGGACAATTGGAACGCAACTTGTGTTGCCCGAAAGTATCTAGAGATATTGTAATTGGAAAGCATCTCTGTTATCTGTTCCACCTTGCATGGGAAGATGGATTCTAGCCTAATGAAACTTTCGTTTATTGCGCACTCAGTATGACTAGTGAAATATCTTGTCAATTGTGTTGTATTCTAACCTATTTTGTTGAAAAACATTACAGGAGTCTATTAAAGTATTTATATCTTTTCGAGGACAGATTGTTTTTAACAACCCCAGTTTTATTTTATTTTTTCCGGCTTTAAAAAGGAATCAAGGTATAATGAAACATTTATTGTAATATTTGTTGTGTACAAATACCTCATTTCAAAATTAGTGACACAAAAAAATTCTGAAAAATTATTTTTCAAAAAAGAGAAAAAATTGTTTTTAACTTTACAGAAAATTATTAATTTAAATTATTAAACTAATCAAATAATATTGAAGTAAAGTATATACTCATCAAACATAATTAAATGTTATTTTTATCATTCATATTTTACAATCCTGAAAAACCCACACCTTTTTTATTGTGATGATTTCAATGTCTTACAAAATTATAACAAATTTAGGAATAAATTATTAAAAGTAATAACTCAAAATATCATCAAGAATTTATATTTATCTTAATCAACTAAATTTAAAATAACAGATTTTTTTCAAACTTTGTTCATCAAAACAGTCTTAGTTCTAAATGTTCTCTGTAAAAGACTTTCTTTTTTATTTATAAAAATGACACAACTATATAGATCTTTTTAAAGAGATCATAACATTTTGTACATATCAGTGAACATATGTATTCGTCAACGTACATGACGTTTTAATATCACTTCTTCCTTCCAAAGACCATATGGAATGAAAAAGGTTGGAAGAAGCAAATATCCAGCAATAAACGAAATATCAGGCTGATGTATAGATATTATATATATATATATATATATATATATATATATATATATATATATATATATATATATATAAAATTGTATTTTTTTT
>Ga0157364_1008543_pt1 | contig 10606 bp, 16 predicted proteins | sample AttsexASBM2_FD_111476 | JGI IMG/M metagenome (GOLD analysis project Ga0157364, IMG submission 111476) | Fungus gardens microbial communities from leaf cutter ant in Ribeirão Preto, State of São Paulo, Brazil - Atta sexdens ASBM2 | ecosystem: Host-associated > Fungi > Mycelium > Unclassified ... | reverse complement strand
TTCTAGACTCTGTCACATAACTTCCAGGTCACGTGCCTATCTCCTATCTCTCTTCCATTGTAGACTAATAATTATAATACTTAACCCTAACCTTAGTCCAAGTCTGTCCACACTCTCGTACTATAACAATATTGGCTAATAAAGCTTTTATAGTTACTGATGACCTAATATCTCAGTTTTTTATTGTTGTTTTTGTATATCCCATATATATGCAGATAGCTATTATTTGGGGCTTTCTAGCACAACTTATTTTGTGAAAATTGGTCCACTATGTTATGATTAAAATCTCATGACTAACAGGTGGATAACATGTGTTGGAGTTCATTTATTTCTGATTTTATTATTCTACTATATGTTATAATTGATGTCTTCTGGATACAGCATGAACTTGGGCAAAGAGTAATAACAATATGATTGGCTGTGCCACAAGTATCTCAGTCAGTGCCTCATGTAGTAGATACAACATCCTTGTTTTGGCCTCATGGACTATGACTTGTTTTCCTCATGTACTACGAACACTTTCCTCATGGGATACTATTATATATAGTGTAGGTACTGCTCTGTACTCCTTATACTTTACTATTTATTCTATCCCTTTACTACTCCTCAAGTCTTTGCCTAAGTGCAATCTGAGCTCTAGCTTAAGGTCATAATACTGTGTCTTGTGTTTTCCTCATGTATGATTAATCAGTACCTCATGTAGTAGTGGAGGCCTTCTCATTTCCTATGACTCATTTTCTCATGTATAACATATGCTCTAGTCATAGTAATTAGGTATATATAGCTGTAAATACAAGTCTGTATCTTTACACTTTACCAATTGACTTATTCCTACCTCTTAACTCAAGTCTTTGCCTAAGTTGCAACCTGAGCCAAGCCTAAGGTCATAATATTTGGTAAAGCGTCATCAGGCTCACCTTGCAAAAGGAGAGTGCATAGTGGTTAGACCACTCAGTTATATAAGAAGATACAAGACAGGATTGTAGTGCTAGACCATGGATGAAACAGATACCAGATATAAACAATTGTGGTAGAGACTACAAACAGACAAGATGGCAAGACAAAGCCCAAACACTATTGAAGCATTAGAAGAGATACTTGGATTATTGAGGATCACCAAATATAATGTATCAAACAGAAGTACAGAGTTAGCAATACCAGAAATATCAGAAGATATGTCGACAGCACCAGCAGTACACAACAAAACAGCACAAGTAGTTATGCTGAAAAGCATAGTCCCAGATCCAGGATGGTTTGATGGAGACAGAACGAAGTTTGAAGATTGGTAGAGGAAAATTCGTCTATTCCTTAAAAGTAACAAAGTCATTACAACAGATGACAAAATTACTACTGTATTAGCCCAACTTAGAGGGGGAATTGCAGGAATCTATGCACAGAAGAAAATCGATCAGATGAAAGATGAAGAAGATATACAAGATTGGGATGAATCCATCAAAGAGATCAAAACAGCATTTAGTGACAAGAGCAAGGCAGCAGATGCTGAATGGAAGATAGAAACATTCTGACAGGGCAAGAAACACATTGCTGATTTCATAATTGAATTTGAAGCACTAATTATAAAGGTAGAAACAGACAACATGCATGTAATCTTCTTATTAAAGAAGAATGTCTAGATGGATATTATCAAAACTATATTTGAATACCCATCAATAGCAGCACCAGAAACACTCAAAGAGTGGAAGGTGGCAATCACTTCAGTAGAACAGGGATATGAATCCATGGAAAGTTAACATGACTATAAAATGGAAACAGGAACTATTTTCAGAGGAAAGGAAGCACCCATGGATATTGGAAAATCCAGAGACAATTATGACAAAGAAGAGAGACCAAGATGCTTTAATTGCAACACATATGAACATATGGCAAAGGAATACTGGAAGCCAAGGAAAGATAAAGAGATGAGGAAATGTTACAAGTGTGATAGAATAGGACACATGGCAAAAGACTGTAGGTCAGAATAGAAAATAAAGATTAGAAGTACTCAAGAAGAAAACAATAAAGAAAATGACAACAATGAAGAGGATTTTGTCGAAGGTTTAGAGTAGGTACAATACAACAAACCTTTGTACATAATAATTCCCAAAATTGATACATTATTCCAAATTGACGAAACAACAAAGCAAGGGAATTAAACGTATACACCAATATCAAAACAAAAAATGGAAAAGAACTACAACTACAGGCATTAGTGGATTCAGGATGTACTCATACAGGAATCGACAAACAACTAGTCAAAGAAGAAAGGATCAAGACAGAACCAATGGATAGATCATTCAAAGTTTTTAATGCAGATAGAACAAGAAATGGAGAAGTCACATGATTTGTGCCACTGGAAGTTGAAATCAATGAACATAAGGAAAAGATTGATGCAGCAGTCATGGATTTAAATGGTATGGATATATTCTTAGAATATGACTGGTTGGTCAAACACAACTCAGAAGTAAACTGGGATATAAGAACAATACAATTTACTAGATGTCCAAAGACATGTCAGACACAACATCAAGATATATTCTTTATACTGAGAAATAGGAGAGTACAACCAACAGATAACCAGGATAACAGACAATAGGAAATAGGAAAGGAACCAGATCCAACCAATCCAGAAGATCTTCCAGAATACATTCAACCCTTTACACATCTTTTCAACAAAAAGAAATTCAAAAAGTTGCCAGATAGAAGGGAATGGAATTATGAAATTAATTTGACAGAAGAAGCACCCAAAGAGCTCAATGTAAAAGCCTATGCCATGACAATCAAGAAAGAAGAAGCATTGAATCAATGGTTGGACGAACAGTTAAAAGCTGGATTAATAAAGAAATCCAAGTCAAGATACATGGCGCTATGTTTCTATATTCCAAAAAAGGATGGATTACTATGATTGGTACAAGACTACAGGAAACTGAATCAAGTAATAATAAAGGACAAAACACCATTATCTTTAATCAGAGAAGTCATTAACAAATTAAAGAAAGCAAGATATTTCAACAAGTTGGACTTGATTTGGGGATATAATAATGTATGAATCAAAGAGAGAGATGAATGGAAAGTGGCATTTTTGACAAACAAAGGATTATTTGAACCTCAAGTAATGTAATTTGGACTTAAGATAACAAGTCAACCAGTACTTGCTCTTCCAAGGAAAGAAGGAAAATTCTGAGTAGAAACAGACACATTAGGACATGCTATAGGAGGAGTTTTGTCACAAGAACAGGAAGGAAAATGGAAGTCCATTGTATTTTTATCAAGAACAATGCAACCAGTGGAATAAAATTATGAAATCTATGACAAAGAATTACTCACAATTGTAGAAGCTCTAACAAAATGGAGACAATACTTACTGGACGCCACCAAGAAATTTGAAGTCTGGACAGATCACGAGAACCTCAAATATTTCAGGAAACCACACAAGCTTAATGAAAGACAGGCAAGATGGTATTTGAAGTGACAAGATTATGACTTCATACTATGGCATATTTCTGGAAAGACAAACATCAAAGCAGATGTTTTATCAAGGAAGGACCATATTGATACCAAGGATGACAATAAAGATGTACAAATGTTTAAGGAAGAAATGTGGACAAGACAACAAATAACAGTAGAGATAAAAATGATACAAAGAAATCAAGTGGTAGAAGAAACCACTTTATTGGAAGAAATATGACAAAATGGAATGAAGGAACAAAAAGTAATCAAGGAATTAGAGAAAGAGGATGGTCAATTCTGGGAAGAAGATGGAGTAGTCTATGTAGATGGAAGAATTTATATGCTGAATAACTAAAAACTCAAGAAAAGGATTTTTCAAGAAAACCATGATCTAGCAAATATAGGATATCTAGGACAATAGTGAATGATAGAACTGATCAAAAGAAACTACTGGTGGCCAGGAATAAAAAAATGGTGTGAAGAATTACATGCAAGGATGCTTTAAATGCCAACAAAACAAAGTATAACATATAAAAAAGGTGGAAGAACTACATCCTTTGAAAACACCAGAAGAACCATGGCAAGAGATCAACATCAACATTATTAAACCTTTACCAAAATCAGACAGAAAAGATGCCATTGTGGTTATAGTGAATCAATTTACAAAAATGATTTGACTCAAGGTGATAACAACAAGTGTTTCATCAGAAGAAATTACAAAAATATATCAGGACAAAATTTGGAAATTACATAGAATACCACAAATGGTTCCTAGCAACAGAGAACCACAGTTTGCATCACAATTTATAGAGGATTTAATGAAAGCATTAGAAACCAAACGATGTTATGACTTAAGCCCAAGAGTTAGGACAGAAGACTACTTTTGTATTGAGTAACACAAGAAAACTTGATAGAGAGCTCTTTACAAAATAGTCTACCTTATATACTCCCACAGATGGTCCATGCTAGCTACTGTGTACCCTACTCTAAATGACCATGTGTAAAGCATGAGGCCAACATGTGGTGTTCATATTATATGATGTCACTTTGCTCCAGAATCTTCTACTCTCTTCTCTTAGGTCCCATGATCAATCTTGTGACCACACCATCAGATGTGACTGATGTGACAGTGTAACAGATCACTTTTAACCCTAACTCCAGAGTTCTAAAAATAGAAACAATGAAAAAATAAATCAAAAAGAAAAATAAAAATGAGAAAGAAAATAAAAAGAAACTAAGTCTACTTTCTGCAATCTTGACAAATGAATGCTATCCATAGCATATCTGTTACAAACTTAAGACTTTAGGGTGGATCAAAAGAAAGAACCTTATATAGGGTTTACACAAGAGAACTCAATAGAAAACTCTGTACAAGATAGTCTATCTTATATACTAGATTTACAGGATTTGTGCTAGCTACTTCTAACCTATCCTAAATGGCCATGTGTTAGCCTTAAGGTCCCCATGTGTCATAGATATGGTATGACATTATCTTTTCAGAAACTTATGACTATGTCATCTGATGTGACAGGTTGTGTGACAGTGTGACATTGTCACCCTAACCCTCACCCTAAGTTCTAAAAATAGAAAAAAATAAAAAATCAAAAGAAAAATGAAAATGAAAAAAGAGACTGAAAATAAATAGAGTCCACTACTTTCATCTTTGACATTACCTCCTCTTTAAGGTTTCTCCTCTGGAGAAACTGACTTCCATTTTTTCCAGTTCTTCTCCAACTTTCTCAAATATTTCTTTTCAAACTTTCCATCATCCTACCCATACAATATTTTTGCCATATACTTTTCTGGTAACTCCTTCCTTCTAAAGTTCTTTTTCTCTATCCTGTCCAATTTTTTCTGTTTTCTTATTTCAGCACTCATTCTTTTCTCAAATTCCTCTACCACTTCCCTTGCATTCCCCAAATCCTTCTCCTTTTCCCAAGTATCATGCTCTGCTGTGAACCTCTTCTAGTATACTAAATACTTCTCGACTTCTCTTATTTTTTTTATTTAATATTTTTTCTACTTCCCACTCTTCGACTCCTTTGACTTCAATTGGTTTTGCTTTCTCCCTTTTCTATCCCTCCACTTGCTCTTTATAACATACTATCTGGCTGACATTCACAATTGGATGAATCCTCATTGGGGTTAGTAGTCATAATTTCACCACATTGGTAGATACTACCTCCTCAATGGTATATGGGCCTATATATCAGTCCACTAGTTTCCTCATTGGTCTCTCCTTAAACATCAAGTCCTTTGTACTCAACATCACCCTATCTCTCTTCTTTTACTCTTCACTCTCTTTTCTTCCCCTATTCACTTGTTTCTTCATATTCTCCTGTGCCTTCTTCAATGCTGCTCCTGCTTCTTCTTGCACCTTCTTTATTCTCTCCACAAACTCTGTTGTTTTTTCTACTTTTCCTTTTTTCCTTATATCTGCCTCTATTCTCAACTCTCTTCTGTAATTTGCCAAGAATGGAGATACTTTCATTGCTGAATGTACTTTGTTGTTTATCACAAACTCTGCCAATGCTAGCCATTCTGGCCAGTCCTTCTGTCTATGGTCTATGAAAAATTGGAGATACTATTCCAGCTTCTGAATCCTCAGGTCCATCTATTACTACTTCTTCTGAACTATAAATCCAATTATTTTTTATAAATATTTGATTGTCATTATCATTTTCTACTCCTACTTTCCAGTCTGGTTGTTTACTAAGTCCATCTGCCTTTCTTATTTTTGTACCTGGAACATGTTTCAAGGTGAAGTCAAACCTGGACAGATATAAAGCCCATTAGGCTTGTCTTCGATTCAACTTCTGTGCTTTCATGAAATATTCCAAGTTTTTATAATCTGTCCAGATCTCAAACTTGAATCTTGCACCCTCTAATAAATGTCTCCAGTTTTCCAACCCCCTTATTATTGCCAACATTTCTTTGTCATAGATCTCATAATTCCTCTCAGTCTCATTTAATGACTTTGAGAGAAATACTACCAGCTTTCATCTATCATCTTCACTCTCCATGGATAATACTCCTTCTATAGTATAGTCCGACACATCTACTTCCATCCTTATTTTTTTTATCTAAATCTAGTGCTGCTAGTACCAGTTCCTTTATGAACCTTTCTTTTAACTCTTTAAACACTTCTTTCTGTCTTTCTGTCCATTCCCACTTCTGATCCTTGTTCACCATATCATGTAGTACTCTGGCTATGGTTGCAAAGCCCTGAATGAATCAACAATAGTAATTTGCCAATCCCAAGAACTTCTGAACATCCTTGACACACTTTGGTGTCAGCCAATCCAATATTCCTTTTACCTTTTCCTCTTCCATCTTTATTCCTTCTGGTCCAACCACCACTCCTAAGAACTCTACTTCTCTCACCTTCCACTTGCATTTCTCTGGTTTTACATACAAATCATTCTTCTCCAGCCTTTTCACTACTTCTGCTACTAACTCATTGTGCTCCTCTTTCTCTTCCATTCCTACTATTACATCATCTATAAACACTGCTACTTTTCCTATATTTATCAAGTCACTTAGTAATTCATTCATCATTGCCTGGAAAGTCACTGATGAATTTGTTAATCCAAAGAACATGACAGTGGGTTCAAATGATCCCTCAAGAGTCATGAATGCTGCCTTTCACTCGTCTTCTTCTTTAATCCTTATGTTATTATATTCCCACCTCAGATCCATCTTCGTGAACACCTTTTTGGTACCAATATTTTTTATTATGTCCGAAATGAGTGGTAGTGGATAGTTGTTCTTCACTGTTCACTCATTGAGATACTAATAATGTTGCACCATTCTTTTCTTCTCATTCTTCTTTCCTACAAAGAACACTAGTGCCATTTGAGGTAACTTTGAGGGTCTAATATACCCCTTTCTCAATTGTTCAATAATGAACTCATGCATCTCCTCTCTTTCTTCTCTTGACAACAGATATACTTTCTTCTTTCTCGGCATAAATCCTTTCTTCATATCAATAACATGATCCCAGATTTTCTTTATGGGCATCCACTCTGACTGTTTCTTGCCAAAGACTTTAATTCACTTATGGAACTTCTCTGGAACAAGTTTCTTAGCCTTGGCCTCTGACTTCACTGCTTCTTCTTCCTCATCCCAAATCTCCTATTCCTCAGCTATCTTCTTCACTTCTACTATTTTTCCTCTTTTTTGCTTTTTCTGTTTTTTCTCTGCTTTCTCCTCTTTTGCTTATTCCTCCTTTTGCTTTTGCCATCCCAATTTTCCTTGCTTTGATCTCTACTGTTTCTTACACTCATCTGGACACCTTGTCATTTTTACCTCTCCTGTCTTCCAGTCAATTTCCAGATTGTGGCGAGCTAGCCATAGCATTTCCAAGATTACTTTTCACTTCTGCCTCCCAATCACATCTATCTCCGTCCTCTCTCTATGCCCTTGGTAGTAAATATTCACTTCTACCATATGCTTGATTGGCCACTCCTTGTTGAGGGAACCATCCATGTTTCTTATATATATAGGCTTTTCAATTTTTTTCAACTTAAATTCTTGTTTTCTTGTGAACTCTGAACTCATCACTAACCCTATTGCTCCACTATCCAACAATGCCTCTACCATTACTTCTTTCTGCGTGTCGACTCTTTCTAGCCCAATTTTCACCATCACTTCCCTTAGAAGGTCCTCTTTGTCTGGATTGCATGTAGATGTATTATCCACTACTCTAGAGAGTACTGCAAATTAGTTATTGTCAAGATCTAATTGAGGACTATTAGATCTCCTTCCCCATTTAAATTATTCTGTCCATTATTATGTATGTCCTCATATTCTATCCTCCTTTCTTGGCCTATAGTTCATTTTTTACAATTTTGTACTAGATGGCCAAAACCTCTACAACTTTAACAATTTCCATTCTCCCTTCTGTCCACATTCATAGCATGAGGGCTTCTTTGTATATCCCCTACCCTCTACTGAGGGCATATCATTACTGCCTCCATCCTCTCTACTCTCTTCATTAGTGCCAGTTCCATAGCCTTTTGTTGTGGCATCTCTTGCCTCTTTAGCCACATTTGAGGCTGTGGCATCTGTTGTCTAGGGGTTGGTACCTCTTGTTTCTGTCTTTCTCTCAACTGCTCTTCTTCCCTCTTGCTTTCTCTCCAATTCTTGTCTAGGGCAATTGCTCTATCATACCACTGCTCAGCTGATCCTAGTTGCTATTCTAACTTTATGAGTCTTTGGCATATCATGGCATTAATCTCTCTCTTAAATTCTTTCACCAATGGTCACCTTTCATATCCACTTTCTCTTGCTACTCTCCTGAATTCTTGTATGAACTCCTCCATTGTCTTCCCCCCTTGTTCTAATCTTCTCAGTTCCACTACTTTTACTGATTCCTCATCTTTCCTACCAAATTCTTTTCTGATGTCTGCCAGAAATTCTCCTATGTTCTCATATTCCAATAACCCTCCCTTTAAGTCTTCTAGCATGTTTTCCTTCCAAACATCTGCCAATTCCCCCTGTACATATGATATTACCCACTGAATTTGTTCTTGAACCACTGTTCCCACTGAATTTGTTCTTTAATCACTGTCCCCCTCATTTTCATCTTTATATATAATTGACATGCTATTACAAAGCCTGAAACTTTTGATGTAGTTCTATCGAATATCTGTGGCCTTGCCACCTCAGTACTAGCTGCCCCTCCAGCTCCTTCTCTTCCTACTTGTACTATTAGTACTGTAATTTGCTCCTAGAGTTGCCTTATGATGGCAGGGTAATTGGGTTGACTCATTTTGGGATGCGGAGAGGTATGTTTAATGATGATGGTGGTAGTGGTGTTGGTGTATATAATAGAAGAGTGGAACCTGTGCTAGTTTCACTTTCTGATTTGTATTCTATTGACAAAATCTTGGTAGGTGGTAGCTGGCCCTTTTCTTGTCCAGCCTATACCATCTACTGACTACCTTTCTAACAAAAGAGTATACAATTTTGGTCCAAGAAGACTGTTCTACTCTAAGCAAGATTTTAAGGATTCCTGCTATTTGTTATAAGACGAAAGTGCGGACAGACTTTGGTAGGGTTAGGGTTAGGACAGAAATAGGACAGTAGTATTATTATTAGTCTACAACAGGAAAAGGGCACGTGACCTGGAAGTCATGTAAGATGATGTCATAGGCCTAGAGCAGTCTAGAAGGGTCTATAGGTCTAGAAGGGTCTACAAGGCTAGAAGAGCCTAGATGATGATGTCAGGGAGCATATACACCACATTGCTACCACATGTAAGACACATGGACATTAGGGCAGGATGCACAGTCTTGCACAGTCACTGTGGAGTAGACATGAGGTAGACACATTGTTGTAACATGGACCACTTGTAACTTATATAAATAGGGTAGCAATGTAGCGAGGGCTCCTTGTCAAGTTCTCTTATAATCCCCACTACTAGATAGCCAACTGAAAGCTTTGCTGAAGTAAGCAAACTATGAGTACTGTTCCAGTAAGTGGTTGCTATAACACTATTCTCCTGCATAGATATCTTACAAGGGGAGATGTAGCACAGAGCTGTTAAGTGAAAAGGTATAGATCATGTCCACAAAAGGTGATACATTTGAAGTGTACTAGTGGGCTTTGATACAAATAAATGGCTAGGCTTCTCCTGCCTAACTAGTATACCCCTTGAGCCTAGGGTCTGGCTATTCTTCTTGACAGAAAAGCAGTGTTGCTCCCCCATTGAGGATGGTAAGAGAATAAGTTTGAGAGAGTCCTATGCTGGACAGTCTCAGGAAAGAGAATCAAGTTCTAATATTACAAACTTAAGACTTTAGGGTAGATCAAAAGAAAGAATCTTGTATAGGGTTTACACAAGAGAACTCAATAAAGAACTCTGTACAAGATAGTCTATCTTATATACTAGATCTACAGAGTCTGTGCTAGCTACTTCTAACCTATCCAAATGGCCATGTGTTAGCCTTAAGGTTCCCATATATCATATATGTGGTATAACATCATCTTTCCAGAACCTTCTACCTCCTTCTCTACATTATGTGACTTGTGACTGTGTCATCTGATGTGACAGGTTGTGTGACAGCATGACCTTGTCACCCTAACTCTCACTCTAAGTTCTAAAAATAGAAAAATGACAAATAAATCAAAAGGAAAATGAAAATGAGAAAAGAGA
>Ga0157364_1008542_pt1 | contig 10607 bp, 5 predicted proteins | sample AttsexASBM2_FD_111476 | JGI IMG/M metagenome (GOLD analysis project Ga0157364, IMG submission 111476) | Fungus gardens microbial communities from leaf cutter ant in Ribeirão Preto, State of São Paulo, Brazil - Atta sexdens ASBM2 | ecosystem: Host-associated > Fungi > Mycelium > Unclassified ... | reverse complement strand
TTTAATAATTTTTTTTTATAATATATACATATATTTTTTTTTTTTTTTTGTTTATTTTTTTTTTATATATATATATATATATATATATATATATATATATATATATATATATATATATATATATATACATATTCGAATTTTCAATCAGTCAGTTAACAATCGAACAGATACCGTTAAATTTTAAAGATACTTATTTTAAAGTTTAATTTAATTAATAAACGTCACGTACAAATTAAACTGTTTGGTGGAATACGCTTTCAAACTCTAGACAGCTAAGAAATCTTGCCTTTGACTTCATTTCAAATGACCTAACTTTAACATGAACTCAATTTAGAGATTTAAATATCACGAGGGAAACGTTGAGAGAGATACGACAAATAATAGCATTCCATTAAATATTTCTAAAGAAGAAGTTTATTGGCGTATTTAAAAAAAATCTTCGGTTAGAGCGAAATAAGTTCCAAAATACTTTGCCCAAAGTAACATTGGTTGACCTTCGAAACTATTAACTAGTGCAAAATGTCACTCTTTATTATCGATAGCGATATATTTATATCATTTGTTTCTGGAAAATCATAAACGGAGAGAAATCTTCATTAAAGCATTCCAATATCTTTTTTTAAAAGGATTGTGAAGATGATAGCATAAATTGTACGGTTTATTAGCTATTTGAAGAATCCTCATTCCTGTGAGATTATGTATAGTTATATAATTTATACACTTTTAGAAATAATGTACGAGTACATAATACAGAAATTATTGTTTTTCATTCTTAATTTGAAGAATATAAAATGAAAAGGTATTATAAATTTTGAAAATGTGCTTTTTATTTTTAATATAATAAATTTTAATCTATATAATTTTTAATAAGTTTTATATCTATATTATAAATGCTAATGAGATATAAATCGGAATGAACTTTTCGTGAAATATTATATTTTTTAACTTGTCCTAATTATTTTAAGACCAAGTAATTCAATACGCTCGCACGATATAAGATTATAAATGTCGTTCAATCCAAAAAGGAATTTAATATAAAAACAAATTACGAAATATAATTATAATATTGAATTTACAAATCTAGAAAAATTGCAGAAAAATCAATTTCTCGCATTATTTCAAGAAAATAACATAAAAGCAGATAATAGCGTGCTGTTAATTAGATTCTCGTAGATTCAACCACATAATGAGTACACTATAATGATCAATAGCTATACGTTTTAGGATATTTTCTCTTCTAACAGCGGATAACCGTCGTTATGCTACCAGCATGAGGTTGTCGAGTGGATTCTCGTTCGTTCAGCCAATAGTCCTGCGGCTGACGAGCGATTTCAACGGAGCGAGAGGTGTGTAGTAAAAGAAGGAAGAGAAGAATGCTTTCGAGGTGATTGATCGTCTCGCGAGGACGACGCCCCTTTCGTCCTCGCGACCAACGTTCATCCAACCGATCAGAGCCCTGCACTGCACCGCACTGCACCGCACTGCACCGCGTATCGTATCGTAGGGCCAGGTCGATTTCTGATCCGCGTACGCTGCACTGTACGGAATGCACTGTACGCCTGTGTAATGTCCGCTCGATTAACGTATTGGAAGAGAAATCGAAAGTGTTCAATGATAAGTATCATTCTTGGTTTCCAGATTATAATTGAGTTTCATATTTTCGCTTATTAAAAAAATATCTTTTAATAATTTAGAAACTTATTTGAAACAAGGAGAGTACGATTTGCCTAGTACGTTTTAATGCTTACTATCTTCAAGAATAATGTCTTAATGTTATTAGACTTGAATTTTAACGGCAGAAATTTCGGAAATACACAAATACAAAAAACATTTTATCTGCAAAATGTAATTCTCATGAAAAAAATTTTTCTACCTTAATTGACACGTTAAATTATATAAACTTTTGTTTCGAATTCTATTGCAAATTAATAACTAAATTAGATTTTTATTTAATTCTTACAATCATGTGGAATAGGGATGTGGAATAGGAGTATTCAGTGAGTGGATTTTTATGGATGAATTATTCGTTAATTTACTTAACGTTGTATTATTACCAGATTACATTGCGTTTACTATTAGAGACGATTCTGTAATGCGATAAACTAGGTGGCCTGGTTACGGATTTTGTGAAGATCGTAATTAATAACAGCTGGATATATTTAGTACCAAGTCTGACATTCGCAGTTCGGTGGTCGATAGCGTTAGGAAATTGCTAGCATAGTGATATAAGGCGAGGGGTATACATCGAGAGTATAAATTAAGTGGAGAAAGTACCCGCATACATGAGGAAGCATTCTCGTGTGGCACAAGCGAAGGTGAAATTAACGATTCGATAATTTTTATTCTGTGTTAGGCAACGTATTTTTTTATGAATATGTTTCCGTCATTTTCTTAAGGAAAATACCATCGACCGGTATTCCATCGGTATATAAATTTTATAAATTTTACATTGTACGTGTCTGGTAATTTTAAGGAAACTGTATGACATTAAAATTATTGCTTATGTAATTGAAAGGTCTTCAGTCTGAAGAAATATAATTTAGAGAATAGATTAAAAAAAACAAGACATTTTAACTGCTAGTTACATACGTGCGTATATAATACATAATATACATATACCTAAAAGATTATAAAATTAGTTTTCAATTTTTGTGTATCTAGCTTGCACATAAAATATTTATCACCGCAAACTTTTGTGTTCTGGATAGTATTGTTATGCAACATAACTTGCAAAGACTCAATCTGAAACCTAAATTTTTTTGAAAATATATGTGCTATTTATGATACCTGATGAAAACAAATTTTTAACATTTTTAATTTGTTGAAAGATTATCTTTTGAAAAAAAAAAAATCTAATTTTAGAAGAATTACGAAGGATCGATGAAATAGGGAAAACGCGATATGTACACTTGGCTGCCGTTATAACATGTTTATCAAAGTCATACAACTTCGACTATCAGGTATATAGGTACACATGGTTGCAGGTGCGTAATCTGTCGTTCGTTCACGAAGCTGTCGCAAGAAAAGCAAACGTATACATAACGTTCGAATCGTTGCGGTTGTTGCTATTCGTACAGTTATGAGTAAAGACGCACGAAGATCGATCTGTATACATGTGTGTGCAGATATCTCAAACAAATATAAACGAGACATCGTAAGTTTAATTTTGCATACATACCTACGTATATCGTTGACAGATGTCAATTCGTTAATTCGTTGTGTTAGATTGTCGTAGCATCGCGAGAATAGCAAGTTTTCAAGCGTGCAAAACAAAAGCTAACTATCGATAAGCATTTAAGCGGCGATAAATCCACAACCTGACCGATATCGCATGGACATTTCATTCGAATGATACGGAGAGAGGGAAATGGCGCAGATAGCCGCGAATGCTCGGAATATTTGCGTGTATGGTATATATCCGCAGTTAATCCCGTGTGTCCTGAAACGAGATGGGGGTAACGTCGGTAATTACTCTGTTTTGTTCCCTTTCCTCCCACAATTTCGTCTCCGTGATAGAATTTACAAACGAGGAGATAAGTGACAATTACACAAGCTATGTTTTAGATCTAAGGTGAACAAACTTTTTATCTGTGAATTTCTAAGATTCTACAATTTGAAATTGATTTTTATTAAAATAGTATTGTCGATCAGTATCAAAATTGTAAAGGATTTAAAAGGACAAAAAAAGAGCTCTCTCCTAATATTAAAGAATAAATTTGTGATATCTATTTTAACTTCAGAAATGGAAATTGATAACGAAATCATTTATCTAAATTTGAATCGAACACGTTTGTTAATTACACAGTACAGATTGATAAATTAGAAGATATCTAAATATGTATATTGACCTATACCCAAATTGGAAATTAATCTATCGATAATTTTTTTTCTATCTAATCTAAAAAAAGATTGAACTTTAAGTTAATTAAAAAATTTGCAAATATGAAAAATATGTCAGCAAATTTGACACGAATTTTACGCGAGTGTCTTATAAAGGATATTGGATACATGCAGGAACAAAAAAAGAACTTATTTAAAAAAGAAACTACATTTAGAAACATAATTGGAGCCGCTTACTTTTTCAATTTAGCAAATCCTACCAGTATCTGATATTGAAACAAAGAAATGAATACCATGTGAGAATGTGCAGCGGCGCTTGAACGTTTAATTCGCCTCGCTGTCACATAAACATCCGATATCGAAAAGAGACGAAGCCGAGTGAGTATAAACGCGGTACAGCGCACGCGCGCACGCAACATTGCCGCGGAGAAAAATGTGCAGGTGTGTACGTCGTCGTCGTATAGAAAATTGCAGATGCTGCACGCCCTGGTACTTGCGAACGACGATATAGCCGCGGGACATCGCTTTCCCGAGATATACCAATATGAAATAAAAGAGATAAACGAGACAAACGCAGTACACCGGCGCGGCGGCGTATATATATGTGTGTATGTACACATAGCCCAGGCACGTATGTACATATGTGCCTATGTAAAGCTTTGGATAGATAGAAGGGCTCTTTCGAAATGTACGTCGATAACGAGTGATACCCATGTATGAATTTTCCAGATTATATAAACGCCTTCGTGTGATATTAGGTTCGTTTCTCAATCCAATGAAAAGAACGCCGTCGCGTTCGTCGCGATGCGGTGGAATGATGGAGAAGACGAGGGAAATAACTGATTTATTGTCGGATACACGAGTCATGCATATTGTCTTGGTCAGTATACTGTCGAATGAGAGTAACGGGACGATGCGATGGACGAATCCGTTTCGTTCATTTTTCGCCGATGTAAAATTGTCGCGCGCGAAAATTTCACATCCCTCCGCGTCGCGTCGTTGAATTTTAACTCGATGCCGGTGATCTACGGTTCCCTGGAAACCGACCGATAGCCGTTTCATGAGTTATGGCTCGCTACCGCACGCTGATGTTGCGCGAACGCCCGCGTTACGACAGTATAACACTCGTACATTTTATATCCGTATTATTTAATTCTCTTCGACGAATAAAATCTCTGGCTTTATTATTTTGCGAAATATTAAACTAATAATGGAGCATGTAGGTAAAACGGTGCACTCGGTAAACAAATTAATTAGAAAAATATTCCCTATTTTTCGTCACAATAACAATGCAACTTCGAATGGAGTGTAACAAGGATTTTTATAACGCAAATAAAAAGGAAAATTTTATTTCAACCAAGATATGAGTTATTATTGGCCTAATATATAAAATATGCTGTTAATAGCTTTTGAAATTGCCAACATATATTAACGACACAATAAAAGTTTGAAATCGCGATGTGATTATTATCTTTTTCATTTATCACGAAATGAATTGAACGGTGCGTTAAATGATTATGCAAAAATTTTCCAAGTATCAAAAGCTTGTCATCGCGCGATCATTAATTTCCATGTTTATCGGCATCCGTTAGCCCATAAATAAATGTTAACATGTCGGACGGCTTCAAATTTAATAAAAGAGTCGATGACAAAGGGATAGGTGGCTTGCGAACGATAGATAGCGGCAGCCGAAAATTGGAACACTGACGGCTAAATATATACGAAAGCTTGTGCGTATATATACGTATGCTAAACGTTATAGAATTTTTAACAGCTTGAACAGATTACATATACAGTCAGTTTAACGAGAGAAAAAACATACATATATCTATAGATATGTATTTCTAAACCGAGAGTATTCGGCGCGCATTTGTGCGTGCTCTCGCAGAGCCACCGGCGCGGTGCGGCGCATCATTGGTACCGGATATGACAACGAGCGTAATGGTGAGCGGCGATAAGTGGATATTAGGTTTTCTAGGACAGAACGCTTTTCAGTGTAATTTATCATTTTCGCAATTTGTGTCGAGACACAGCGTTGAGTGACCATTTCAAACTTGCAGATTTTAGAATACTGCCCAGTAATTAATACATAGAGTTCAGTAATTAATACATACATAATTTATATGGACAAACATGGTATATATAGGTATGTCGAATTTTCCTGCACATCTGAATTTTAAAAAAACAAAGTTGTTTAAATTAAAATAGGATCGTAAAATAGGATCAAGTAGGTTTTTTTGGGTCGCTTATTGCGAATTTGAAATCAAAATTAAAAAATTAAAATTAAAATTACGAAAAATATAAATTATGAAAAACATAAAAAAATTTAGGTTAAAAAGGTGTCATATGTGAGTATCGCAAAAGGTTAAAAGTTTCTCTTTGATAAAAATACAACATCAATTAAGATTTTGAACTTATATAAGCATATATATGTATACAATACATAAATACATATATGTATATTGTATACGTAAACAGAAATATATAATTTCTTGAACTATATTAATTTTACATTCTTTTTGTCTTTTATTTTTTCTCTTCAATATTTTTCAAAAATATAATTTCATATTTTTTCAAAACTATTCTATTTGTTTTAAAACTGGAAAAGTACTGCTGCGTTTAAATATTATATATCTAATATCTAACGCGAATATTAGCTACGTGTGGTACAAAGCAAGTATGAAACTTATACATTGAAAAATACATTTCAGCAAATATTTGCATTTCAATAACTATTTCCATTACTACGTGTACACTTGGGATTCGGATTACGTTGCTGTTTGTGATATTTCTGGTATTTTTTCGTTACAAAAGAACGATATTTTGTGGCATACAATATTTTTTATATAATAATTTAAAGCGGAGATTGAGGTAGATTTGGTAAAAGAGAGAAAATAATAAATCATAGATTTTTTAATATTGCATAAAAAATATATTCCATTTACAGTTAAAATTACTAAATATATGAATGTATTATAATCCAAATTTAAATGAAAATATCGTTACCTGATCTCGCCTTGCTTACAATTGCACGGCATGTTTATTGATCTGCTATCGCAGTAATTTTCTATAAATGTTACGTGTTTGTTTTGCAAATGCGGAAATATTTTAACATTCGTGCACGTGTGTGTAAAAATTTACTTTAGGAATTTGGAAATAAAATCTTGCAATCTTTGTTTACTTTAACTTATATTAGATTTTTTAAACTTTAATTTTATTTTATTTATAATTGTTAAAGTGCGCCGTGCAGGAAATAAATTTTGCAATGACTAGAATTTTTTTACAACTCTCAGTTTTTTTTACATATTTCTCGTTTCTCCCGCAATAATGAAATGCTTACTTCTTGCGGCAAGATTTTTAGTTTGTGGTGGCAATCCGCATTTTGCAGGACAACTCGTTTGCATTTTCGGCGCGGAATCAACGCTAGGTACGTGCAATATTAAAATTACTAGGTTAAAGAAGGGGATGAGAATTCAAAGTGAAAAGCAGACAGTCCGCTTGTGTTCGGCTCATATTCCAGCCAGATATATGTCCACACAATTCCATGCAAAGAAGCGACACTTTTTTCGATAAAGACTGCCACGTACATATACACATGTGTGTGTGTGTGTGTGTGTGTGTGTGTGTGCGCGCGCGCGCGTGTGTGTGCGTGTGTGTGTGTGTGCGTGTGCGTGCGTGTATATATAGAGCTCGTGTTCGTTTGCACACTCAGGTCTTTAATCCAGTATAAAATGAGATGTTATATTTTAGATAAGCTTCTTGTTCTTTTTTGGACGTATTCTGTATAAAATAGCGTTTGAGTATAATCTTACTGTCCATTATTTATTAATTATCATCATGAAGATTTAGAAATGTATAAATATTTTTAAATTATTTTAATTAATCGATATTGTGTTATATGAATATTTTTTTCAATAATCTTGAAAAAATGATGATGAAAAAATGATACGGCTGCGTTACCTCTTTTGTGAACTGCAGAAATCAGGTGGTTGAAGTAAGCGTAATATAAGATCGCACGAAAATATTTCGGGATAACGTTGCTCGTGGAAAATGGCAAATGCGGGTTGCGTTTCTAATGAGCTTACTTACATCTGGCTGTGTGCGTCGGGAGTGTCGGGCGTAGTCTCCGCTAACTCCGCTATGCGAGGAACGACAACGAGCGTAATCGTGCACCATGACGAGCCAACAGCGAGTAACACCTTTGCCGCTGCTTCCTAGAGCAAGAGGTTGTCTCCCCCTCTCTCTCTCTCTCTCTCTCTCTCTCTCTCTTCTTCCGCAAAGCAGTTCTCCATATTACCCGTGCATACTACTTCCCGTTTTTCGCCCGACGTGGGATGGCAATTACGAAACTACAGCCGAGTAACGTGCTGGCGCCCCGTGAGAGAGTCCCTTTTTAAAACTCGCGGGGGAAGGAAACACCCGCATCTTTAAACATCAGACTAATGCCATTACATGTGTTTGCGTATGCATGTATTTTATTTATATTGCAGGTGCATATATTATTTAGCCGCGAACCAGCTTTCTCTCAAACTATCTTTAAAACAGATATTTTGGATATTTATAGATATTTTTTTTGATGCAATATTTTTTTAAAAAGTATTTGTAATATTTATACACATTTATAAATTTTTATTTCTCTTTTTACCAGAGAAATAGAAAATAAAAAGGATGGAAAAGAGCGTTATTGTGGAGAATATTTTTCCGCTCTTTTAAATGGAAACTTTTTTTTAAAAAAAAAAAAAAAACATTTTATTTGTTATAATTTTGCTAAAATAAGTGTAATTTTTTTTTACTAACATCTTTATTTCTATTAATTTACACTAATTTTCATAAGACAGAAAGCCGTTTAACACGTCTTAACACGTTTATGCTAGAGTTGAGGTAATGCGTTCTACAATAACTTTGTAACAGCAATATCTCAACAGTCAAGAATTGATATAAGTTCTCTGAGGTATAGTTCAAGTTTTGATTGCTTGTGATGTAACTACACTGCATACATTGAAAGGATAGTATTCTGATTTGTTAATATATGTTCGTAGAGGGTATAATCGTTATATAACTTTACAAAAAGATTATGTCTCGTTAATGTAAATATTTTTAGTACAACTATACGCGAATCTCTACAGAATCATGTTAAAATACGTATGTACAGAAATGAAATATTGTGCTTGAACAAAGAGAGTTAGTGTGTGGATTGTATCGTGCACACACATTATTTTTTGCTACTCCTTAATCTTTTTTGTAAAGCTTGCTTTTAGCTTTTAGTATCCAGCAACATGAAGTCCAGTATATGTATAACGCTTTTATCGTGGGATATTTGAGAAGTCGAAATCATTAGTAATACAATACAGGGCTGCGAATGGTAATGCACGCGAGTTTAAAGAAAAGCTCCTTCTCTTTTCCTCTTTTACAGTTATTACGATTTCGCTATTTACATTCTAGCGTCGTCACTGGATTAATTTTGCAAAAATATTGCAAATATGTTCTATACTTATAAATTTAGATTTTTAAGAAGTAAACGATATGCAATTAAATTTAATATCAACAAATACTTTTCGTGATATTACTCTGATTTGAGTATATGTATATATGTTAAATATGTACTTATAGTATGTACGGGTATTAAAAAAAATACATATATTTTTCTCTGCCGTTTTGGAGAGGTATATAACTAGGCCGTCGGTATTCTCATATTTCGCTGGCGTGCGATTGCGAGCGCTGAAAGTTTATGAGCCGACGGAAGCGTTCCGTCGTTCCGCGTCACTTTCGTCGGCACCGACTTTACGATCGTCGTATTTATAAGATCGTTGGTTTATACACGTAGAAACTTCTTACTTACGCAGTGTACGTACGTATGTACGTATGTACGTAAGGCACGTGAGAAGGAGCCTCCCCCCGACATTACGAGAGCAGCTACGACGTGGAGTGGAATGAAATGGAATAATAAGAGAAGAGAAGGAGGCTAGGCAGTGAAGGTGAAAAGGGAACGAGGAGAAAAGGAAAGAAAAAGAAGGCTGTAGGGAAGAAAATCGAGGATTCGAGAACTGTGCTGACATCGAAACGCGGCTGAGTATCGATTGTCCTATGCTCGACGTGTCGACGTTTTCCTCCTCTTCTTTGCCTTTTGAGCCTTGGAGACGGCGCCTTTTTCCACGTGACTGGTTTAATTTCGATCACTTCACTGTTCTTCCTAGACGGGAGGCCGCCTTTCACCCCGGATTATAGATCGCTCTTACTGGAATCATGTAAAGTATTGCTTATCTGAATATCCCGAGGGATCAAGCTCGTTTTCGAAGTGAACGATCGCTTTTTCTATACGTCGCGTCGCTAAAATCTATACGTCTATCGTGTGCAAATTTACAAATGGTTGAAATGGAAAGGTGAATAGGTATTCTGAAAATATGAGAGATAAAAGATAGAATCTTTAAAAGATCTATCATTTTATCTATGTATTAAATGGACATGTATTGTAGGAATATAAATAATTAGCATTACATAATTACGACAGAGAACGCAATGATTTCAAATAATATTAAGTTTCAATCATATCTGAAATAAATTTATTTAATAAAGAATTTATATCGTATTATTTGAAACATTTAACCTTGATCGAAATGATTTTTTGTCATATTTGATGTATTGGTGATTATTCTAAAGAATATATATGTGTTTATTACATAATTAATTTAAATATACAAAAGTTTAAAAAGGCAAAAGAGACATCTAATTATCAACGATTTATTTAATCAAATAGCACATTGGCTATT
>Ga0157364_1008541_pt1 | contig 10607 bp, 8 predicted proteins | sample AttsexASBM2_FD_111476 | JGI IMG/M metagenome (GOLD analysis project Ga0157364, IMG submission 111476) | Fungus gardens microbial communities from leaf cutter ant in Ribeirão Preto, State of São Paulo, Brazil - Atta sexdens ASBM2 | ecosystem: Host-associated > Fungi > Mycelium > Unclassified ... | reverse complement strand
CTGAATGATTTTAGTCTCTTCTAACCGCTTTACTCTACGCCAACATGGTGAAGTAGAGAGGTTCAATCTTTCAGACAATTGCGATGTCGTTACCCGAGAGTCTGACTGTAATATTTCTAGAATTTTTAGATCAGTTTTGTCTAAATTTTTATTAGGCATCATTTACCTCAAATGAATATAAGATAGGAAATAAATACCTATTTTTTAGAAATTTATAGCATAAATAAGCTAAAAATACCCTTATATTTATTCAAAAATAATTTAAGTATTCAATTAAAGATGTATAAACATGTCATATTCGTCTCAAACTCTTTTATATGCTGGAAGTTTATTCTTGGCAGCTTTATTACCCGGCCAGGTATGCTCGCAATCATGCTACAAACTTTGAAACATGGAAAAAATAGTGGTTTTGGTATGTTATGTGGTCTTATTACAGGAGATATTATTTTTTTATGCATTGCTATTTTTGTTGTTAACCCGATTATTCATCAAATATTAGGTATGTCATATTATCTCTTTATTACCTGTAGCTGCTACTTATTTTATTTTTCTTACCGACTATGGTTTTTTAAAGGAGATTTACTATATTTAAACCCTGAAATTTCGAAAAAGAATATATTTTCTACCTATGGTAATGGATTATTCATCACTTTAAATAACCCTAAAACCATTTCGTTTTATATTGCCTTTATACCTACTATTTTAAGCTCATCTACAATAGGCATAGAAAGTGGATATATTATCTTCATAACCATATTCATTCTTACAATAGTTGGACTCATCTACATATTTTTTTCTTTATTTATAAAGAGATATCTAATACCTCTAAAAAATCAAAAGGTTTTTCTGAAATCCTTAGCTATAGTTATATGTCTATTGGCTTTAACCATGTTATATAACACAATCTAGAATAAAATACGCTTATTTATGCTATCTAAAAATAGTTTTATTATAAAAGCTATTGGCACATAATTTGCTAAAGATATTTACTAAAATAAAAGGGATATTTATGCGCCAGCTATTAAAATCAGGTCTATGTGTATTGTGTATAGCAATAACACCATTAAGTTATGCTTTAGCTCCAACCAATAATGCACTAACACGATATGATTATGAAACAGATATTTTTCACCCTATTCATGCACACAATGGAATGGTTGCATCGGAACAAGCTTTAGCAACGCAAGTTGGTGTAGATATTTTAAAAAAAGGAGGAAATGCCGTAGATGCTGCCGTAGCGATGGGGTTTGCTCTAGCGGTCGTACTTCCTAACGCAGGAAATATTGGTGGTGGTGGGTTCATGGTCTTGCATGATGCTAAGACTCGTAAAGATTTCACCCTAGACTTTCGTGAAATGGCACCAGAAAAAGCAACTCGTAATATGTATTTAGACCATAAGGGCAATGTAATTCCCGATGCTTCACTACATACACATAATGCGATAGGTGTGCCCGGTACTGTAGCAGGCATGGAGTATGCCTTAAAGAAGTGGGGAACTTTATCACTTTCAGAAGTGATTCAGCCTTCAATTGCATTAGCAAAAAACGGTATACCCGTTAGCCCTATATTTGCCAAAATACTCAAGGCTGAAGGAGATTATTTAGGAAAGTGGGACAGTACAAAAGCAATTTTCTTTAAAAACAATATGCCACTTCAAGAAGGCGACCTTCTCGTTCAAAAGGATCTGGCAAACTCACTGCAATTGATTGCAAAACATGGTAGTCAGGTCTTTTATTCTGGTGAAATTGGGAAAAAAATTATTGCAGAGATACAACGTCATGGCGGCATTATGACAGAAAAAGATCTACATAATTATAAGGTCGTTGAACGTGCTCCTATTGTGGGTGACTATCGCGGATATAAAATTATAACTATGCCACCGCCAAGTTCTGGAGGTATACATATTGTACAAATGCTGAATATACTCGAGCATTATCCAATGAGTAGCTATGGCGTTAATAGCGCTCAATCGATTCATTACATGGCCGAGGCAATGAAATTAGCCTATGCAGATCGTTCAAAATATTTAGGCGATCCAGATTTTACACATGTTCCAGTCTCTGGGCTCATCTCAAAAAAATATGCAGATCATTTAGCAGAAAGTATTTCACCTGATACCGCCCGACCATCAAATACCATTCAGCCAAATAATCCTGTCCCATATGAGAGTGATCAAACTACACATTTTTCAACGGTAGATCGATATGGAAATGCTGTAGCAGTCACCTATACTCTTAACTTTAATTTTGGTTCAGGTATTGTTGCTACAGGTACAGGGATTTTACTGAATGATGAAATGGATGATTTTTCAGCCAAACCAAGCGTACCGAATGGTTTTGGTCTTATTGGAGGAGAAGCAAATGCAATCGAAGGGAAAAAGCGACCATTGTCATCAATGTCACCAACCATTGTACTCAAAGATAATCAGCCATGGTTAGTCACAGGTAGTCCAGGTGGTTCTCGCATTATTACGACGGTACTACAAACGATTATAGATAGCATAGATTTTAAAATGAACCCTGCAGAAGCTGCCTCTACATCTCGTATTCACCATCAATGGCTACCCGATGAGTTATATATTGAAAAAGGTATCAGCGCAGATACTGTTCGTATATTAGAAAAACAAGGCTATAAAATTAAGCAGAATGCAACAATGGGACGCACACAGACAATTCAGATTTTGCCAGATGGTCTATATGGCTATTCTGACCCACGTAATCCTGATGGTGCAACTCAAGGCTACTAAGTAAAAATCCTACGATGCACAATGTTTAAAGAGAATACCTCTTTAAACATCTTATTCATTATTATGATCGTAGAAATATTTTAAAGTTGATGAGGAGTATTTATCAAAAGAATATCGACAAGATCTTCCGGAAAAATTTGCTCTTTTGTTTGTCTTAAATTTTTTAGATTCCACCATTTGTATGCACAGATTGTTTTTATTTCATTCAAAGTCCAATGACTGGTGTCTATTTCACTTTGTTGTACAAATACAATAAAAAATTGTTCTTCGGCAAAAACAATCTCTGCACTAGGCAGTTGCATTTGAAAATCCCTTTTAGCAATACAAGAACCAACGCTTTTTCTTAAAATTCCTGTCTCTTCATAAAGCTCTCTAGAAGCAGCTTCTTGGAAAGATTCATTTTCTTTTAAACCACCTCCAATTGTTGCCCAATATTTTTTACCTGCCAAAGCACCTTGAATATGAGAAAATTGAAACAGTAAAACTTCTAACTGCTCATTAATAACTAATATTCTTGAAGACTTCCTTGTACGCATTAGATTGATCTCTTTATATTTAAAAATTTTATATTTCCAATTTTTAAACTCTTAATATTCATTTAAATTTAATCAAAAATAAATTTGCTATATAAATTCCAACCAAATAACCAAAAAACATTTGGTGAAGAGGACTTTTAATACACAATATTATGTGAATAATTTTTTTTACCTATACCGAAAATAATCAATAAATCTAGCCTATTGGTTAAAGTATTTAACTTTCTCTCGCCATTTTCCATGAATAAGTTGTCGACTGGTTACTGTAACTTTATTTTCTGTTGCTTCTTGAATCGTTTCTTCAACCAATAATAAGTCTTTTTTGGGTACAACTATATATTCTGAAGTTGTGTGATAACAGCATCCACTTTTATTGAAAGTTATAATACGTTTACGTGCTTCATCTATGGTGAACATGCCTAAGTTTTCTTGCGTTAGCGATGAGAGCTCTTTACTGAACACAAACTTATGCTTTGTCTTATTAAACACATAAATATCGTAAACTGGCCCTCCATAAGCGCCATCATTACCATTACGAATAGCAACATCTTCAGTACCATCAAAGTTAAAATCACCAAAAATTAATGGACTTTGCTCACCGTAAATCTGTACAACATTTGCACTAGGCTTCGAATTATTATCTAAATACATAGTCAACTCATCAGAATAGAATTTCTGAAATACAGTCTTTTGACCTTTTTTAAATAACTTAATTTCTGCTTTCGCATCACATAGTTCTTGTTCACATGTGGTATTGATGAATGCATTGTAGTGTTTTGAACCATCTTGAATTTCAAAACTCTGTGCATATATTGTTGGTAACGATATGATAGAAAAAACACCAAATAGCTTAATGAATAATTTAATCAATTGGTTTCTCCTTTATATTTACCAATATATAATCTAGATTTTACAAAGTAATCTAATCTATTCAGATATCGAATGATTTTCACTTTTTGAAAAGGCTTTCTTTAGAGCACGTACAATATCTTCAGTTGTTTTTTCTTTCACGTAGTATTTACTTTTTTGTGCATCTTTTTCTTTATATAGTATGTTTTCATCACACATTTTCGTTAAATGCTGAGAAGCTGCAGATATGCTCAAATCACACTCCGCCGCAATTTCTCCATTGGTCAGTCCCGGACGATTCATCACAGCACAGATCATAAGTAAGCGCTGAGGATTACTGATAATCTTTAGGAAAGTAGTCGCTTTAACTGCATCTTCAAAAGTATCCGTTAGATCTTTCATAAAGTTCCTTTTCATATATGGGTTCAAAAACACTAAGATTAGAGAGGCATAATTACTGTGTCAAGGCATGTCATCCATTTAAAATATTCATCAAGTTCACTTGCTTCGTTTTATTTCATAAGAGTGACATAAAAAATTAGCGCCGATTTGGCGCTAAAATTAGATATTATCTTTTAAAAATCGAAACTTGCACTGAGCATAAATGTTCTTGGCGCACCTGCATTCAGATAGCCATAATTTTCATATCCTCCAACAGAAGCCCAGTAATCTTTATTGAATACATTATTTACAGTAAAGTTAAATTTGGTCGGAATATTAGAAATATGAGTCTTATAAATAGCACCTAAGTCAAATCTTGTCCAACTCGGTACTTTCAGTTTATTGGCATTATCTGCATACGATGCACCTGTATATACAATGCGACCATTTACAGCAATGTCATTTGGAATAGGTAACTGCCATGTTGTTTCTAAATTCGCTTGGAATTTTGGAACACCAATCACACGTTTCCCATCGTAAGTTCCACTTGTGGTTTCTTTCTGTTTAGCATCCAACCATGTTGCTCCGCCTAAAAGCTTTACTCCATCGGATACTTTTCCATAAGTTGTCAATTCAATACCATTATGACGATCTTTGCCATCTGCAACATAATATAAGCTGTTATTAACAATACCTCGTTGCTTTTCTGTCGAGAAAAAATCAGCCGTCAGACCAAACCGCTGGTTATCAAATTTAATTCCTACTTCCTTTTGTTTAGAAACGTAAGGACTTAGTTGTTTTCCTAAAGATTGAATAGCAGTTGAAGGTGCTGTACCTCCTGCTGTTAATGCTTCAATATAATTACCATACACTGCTATTTCAGGCGTAAGCTTATAAGTTAAGCCAACTGCAGGTGTGAATTTCCCTTTACTATAGCGTGTATTTACACTCGTGTTGTACGTATAGCTATCTGCAACCATTTTCTGATAACGCCCACCCAACATTAAAATGAGTTTTTCATCAAATGCTTTAAGATTATCTCCCAGTGCAAGGCTTTGTAAACGATTCCGTGCCGTAAGTTTTGGATTATCTAAGGTATTTCCTTTAAATGCATTTGCTAATACTGTAGGTTGATCAGATTGAGTTGGCTGATACAAGTTGTTCCTAATATTATTGAAGTAGTCCATCACATAAGCATTTTTAGTATCTTGTTGAAATGCTGATCCAGATAAGACAAGATCATGCTCAACAGAACCGGTAAATGCTTTCATCTTAAGCCCGAGTTCGCCTGTATTAATATCATCTTTTCTTGCATTGTCGAACCGATAGAATGTTCCTGCACCAGTAGAAGCATTAGACAATGTAAGATTTGCTATACTATTATGTTCTTCTCCATGTCTAAACCCATAAGCAGCATAAGCTGTTATACGGTCTGACAAGTCATATTCAGCACGATAACTCCCAAAAATGTCTTCTTCATTTGAATACGACCATTTTTGAGCAAAATTACTTGAGGCTTTAGGAGCATAAGGTACGGATGTTACTGTACTTCCTAATGTAACATTCGGTCTTGTTGCCTTTAGACGGTTATTGCTATAACCCATATCGCCCGACAAACGTAAGCGATCATTATGATAATCTAATCCAACTGCAAATAATCCAAGTGATGCTTTTTCATTGTCAATACTGGTATTACCATCTCGAAAAGCCGTATTTACACGTATACCAAATTGTTTTTCTGTACCAAATCTACGAGAAATGTCAGCAGCAACTTCACCACTATTGAAATCACTACCAAGTGTTAAACGTGTCATAGGTTCATTTTTCGCTCGCTTAGGTAATAAATTAATTGCTCCACCTACACCGCCATTTCCTGGAGTTGAACCATTTAAAAAAGCAGATGCGCCTTTTAAAACTTCTACGCGCTCAAACAACTGAGAAGGAATATATTGACGAGGTAAAATACCATATAACCCGTTATAAGCAGTGTCGTCAGACCCTAAGATGAAGCCACGTATAAAATAAGATTCCTGAAAGTTACCAAAACCTCTTGCAAGTCTTACGCTTGGATCACCCTGTAATACATCGCCTACACTTCTTGCATTATGTTCTTGAATATATTCGTTGGTATAACTTGTAAGATTAAATGGGGTGTCTATATTTTTTTGATTACCAAATAATCCAACTTTACCACCTATAGCGACTTGACCACCAGCATAACTTGGCATTAATCCATTGGCTGATGCATCGGCACTTGCAACAACTTTAATTACATTTAACTGTTGAACTGCTGAATTTGTATCAGATGACATAAGATCATCACTATGTGCAGCAGTTTGTAAAATGATTGCTCCGATCATAAGAGTAAGTCGTTTAACTTGAAGCATACCAATAGGCCTAAGAAATGTTACAAAAATGTAATTATGAATGATAATTATTACTATTAATACTTATTTTTCATAAATTTTTAATTCCCCCTATCAAAAAATAAAATATAATTAAAATTCAATATTTTATAATTAAAGAATAGTAGATTTTGAAGTGTTCTATATTTTTGTAAGCTTCAATTGTTGTTAATTTTTTATACTAAGAATCTATACTAAAGTAAAACTACTTTATTGCCTTATAGAACTCGCCCTATTTATACTTTTTTTATATATTAAAATATTATGTTTTATCTATTTTTAGTATTATTACAGTGATCTACGTCTATTTATATTTACTATTTTAATGATCGATAAATTTAATTTTACCGTGTAAATGTATACATACTTTAAAATAATGTCTATTGCATCAATATCATGATCGAAAAGACAAGATATTTAGATTGTTACCATCTGAAATATTATCGTTACTAGAATTAAACAATTAAAAATAATTGATATAATAATACTATGTGAAAAAGCTTTAAAAGGCGATTATAAAAAGATTGACCTATAAATCTTGTTTACATCCTTTTTATTAAAAGTTTAGCAAGGTCATATTATGAATAAGGTCTCTTTAGTATTATCAGTAGCTTTAATTAACTTAGCAATAACGAATATAGCGCTTGCAGCTACAGCGACAGGTACGCTAACCGTTAAAGCCACAATTACCAATAGCTGTGTTGTGAATACAAGTGCAACAGGTACCGTAGCTGGCGCAGTACTCGATTTTGGAACAGTAAGCTCATTTACAACTGCTGTAACTGCAGATACCACAACAACTGGTGGTACCTCTATTAAAGTATTGTGTAATAACACTGCGCCATGGACGCTAGCCCTTGATGGTGGTAAAAACGCATCAAGTAGCCAACGTCGTATGATTGGAGGTGCATCAAGTAATGAATATATTCCTTATAACCTTTTTTCAGACTCTGCACGCTCAACAGCAATAGGTATTAGTACAACTGCATCAAGTGGTACGGGCACAGGTGCGGTTCAAACTGTAAACGTATACGGTACAATTCCTGCAGGAACAACTCTTCCAAGTGCTGGGAGCTATTTAGATACTGTAACATTAACAGTAACATATTAATTCAACTGAGATAAGCATCTCATCTAAAGGTGCTTATCTTCTGTCTATAGTAGCTTAAAAAAATGAAAAATAATGCACTCATCGCTTTTATATTGATGCTATTCCCAAGCATGATATTTGCAGCTTCAATGCGAATTTCGCCAATTAGTGTTGAAATTTTAGATACTCAAAATGCGTCGTCTATTAGTTTGTATAATCAATCAAATGAAAGTACAGACTTACAAGTTAGAGTCTTTGAGTGGACACAAAAAAATGGACAAGATGTGTTGACCCCTACGGATGATATCGCAGTCAGTCCACCTATTCTCAGTTTACAAGCTGATGATTCTTTCAATTTAAGAGTAGTTAGAGTTGACTCTACTCCTGTTTTAAATGAAAAAGCTTATCGTATTATTATTGATGAACTGCCAAAACCTATTGACCATCGTAAGGCAGATCAAGGTTTAAATATTTTATTAAGATCTTCTTTACCTATGTTCATTACAAATAAAAATGCAACGAGCAAAATAGAAGGAAAAATAAATACAGTTTCAGATAATAGCTTTGCTGTCATTAATAATACTGGTAGCAGACACATTTTGTTAAGTAAGCTAGTTATTATTGATAAGACCGAAAATAAGAGTTATCCAATTAAAGTGACTACATTAAATGGATATTTGCTCGTAGGACAAACAAAAAATTACTTCATTGAAAATTTTAAATACCAACAAAGTCACCAATATATGATTTCTACAACGGTTAATGGTAAAGATACTGAGCTCTAATAGGTATATATGAGATATATATTAAATGTCTTATGTGTCACTTCCTTTTCTTGTCATGTGTATGCTGCAACACTACACGATGACACAAATCCAGTGACACCAGAGATACCTGAAATTTTGACAAAATCAAATCGCCTAAACAGCACATTTGACACAGATCAGTATGTTCAACTTTTTTTGAATATTTCCATTAATACAAATAAAACATCAGATTTGATCGCTGTTCGTCAGTATAAGAATGGCGACTTCTACATAAGAAAGAAAGACTTAACTATTTTAAAAATAAAGACAAACGATGATATATCTCCAACTCAGTGGCTGAATTTAAAAGATTTTACAACCATTAAACCTATATACATAGAAAAAGATCAGGCACTTGTCTTAAATGTTCCTTCAGCGCTATTAAACCCTCTAATTATTGATTTATATGGTCAGAAAAATATTGTAGAAAATTTAAAAAAACTCCCTCACTTAAATGCACTCATCTTAAATTACAGCCTTTATAATACACTTACTAATCGGAAGAACACCTTCTCTGGGGCTTTAGATGCCTTGTACAATAGCCATTTTGGTAATTTCTCTTCTGGATTTTTATATAACGGAACTGACAATAATATAAATCATGAAAAATGGGTTAGATTAGAAACGAAATGGCAATATGTAGATGCTGATAAAATCAGAATCTACACTTTAGGTGACTTCATCTCTAACAGTTCCGATTGGGGAAGTAGTGTCCGTCTAGGGGGCTTACAATGGTCAAGTGCATATACACAACGCACAGATATTGTGACATCTGCACTTCCTCAATTTTCGGGTTCTGCAGCTCTTCCGTCTACATTAGATTTATATGTTAATCAACAGAAGATTTACTCAGGATTAGTCTCTTCAGGACCGTTTGACCTAAAGCAACTTCCATTTATTTCAGGAAATGAAGTTACCCTAGTGACCACCGATGCAACTGGAAAACAAACGATAACCAAGAAACCCTATTACTTTTCATCACAAATTCTAAATAAAGGAATTAATGAGTTCTCTATAGATCTCGGAGCACCTCGTTACAATTATGGTTTATATTCAAATGATTATGATAAAGATGTAATCTTTGGTTCTGGCAGTATTCGTTATGGATATACAAATACACTCACGTTAAGTAGTGGTATTGAAAGCTCAACTGATGGTTTAGTAAATTTAGGTGCAGGTTTATCAAAGAATTTATTTGGTTTAGGTGTTTTACAACTTAACTTTGCAGCAAGCGACTATAAAAATGAATCAGGTTATTCCACACTGCTTGGACTTGAAGGAAGAATAACCAAAAATCTTTCCTTTAATACAAGCTATAAAAAAATATTTAATGATTATAATGACCTAGCACGTGTTTCTGAATTGCGTTATCAAACAAAATATAATCGTAATACACAGCTAACCGAAGACCTTACATACAGTTCGCTTGCAAGTGAATCTCTTAGATTAGGGCTAAACTATAATTTTGCATCAGGATACAGTGCATATGTTGGCTACAACCAGCTTAAATATGCACAAAGCGCATATCGATTATTATCTTTAAATTTAAATGCCAATATCAATAAAAATTGGAGTGTATTTGCAACCACTTATAAGGATTTTGACAACCATCAAAATTATGGGGCCTATGTTGCTTTACGTTATACCCCTTCTACTCGCCTAAATGCTATTACAAGCTTCTCGAACGATGCTGGAAACATCAGCTATAGACAAGAAATAAATGGCCTATCAGGCCCGCGTATTGGTGATTTAGGATGGGGAGCTTATGTAGAGCATAATGAAACCAGTCAAAAT
>Ga0157364_1008540_pt1 | contig 10607 bp, 4 predicted proteins | sample AttsexASBM2_FD_111476 | JGI IMG/M metagenome (GOLD analysis project Ga0157364, IMG submission 111476) | Fungus gardens microbial communities from leaf cutter ant in Ribeirão Preto, State of São Paulo, Brazil - Atta sexdens ASBM2 | ecosystem: Host-associated > Fungi > Mycelium > Unclassified ... | reverse complement strand
TTATTTTCCCTTTTTCTCCTTTCTTAGTAGAATTTGAACTTATATAAAGAGGTATGTTGTTATAGTTGCAATCAGTGGACTTTATTTTATTTTATTTCTTTTTTCATTTCTATTTTTCATTTGATTTATTTTCTATTTTAGAATCTAGGGTTAGAGTTTAGTGTGATGTAATATGTTATGATCACAAACAGTCACATAATGAGACCCAGTGTCATATATTAGTCACATGATCACATGGAAAAGGGTAGAAGATTCTAGAAGGAATGACATCATATAATGAGTTTAACACATATTAACCTTAAGGCAAATACATGGTTGTTTAGGGTAGGCTAAAGTAGTAGAGCATAAACCAGTAGTCTTAGGTATATAAAGTAGATGATCTTGTATAAGTTTTTTATTGAGTTCTCTTGTGTTACCTAATATGAGGTTCTTTTTCTTTGACCCACTCTAAGATCTTTGAGTTATAACATATGTTAATATTATTATATACTAAGTCTATCTGTTCTGAAGACTGTCCTTCATAGCAGTGATATTTTCCTCAAATCCTGGAAAAATTCTGTCTTTCATAATGGCTATTCTTTTTGCAACATATTTCTATAGTAGTGATACAATAATTCTAAACCCTAGAGTGTTTAATTTTCCATAACAGAGATATTCCTATTGGACTTGACCTTTTATTAGTGGAGTTTCCCTATCTGACCTCTTTTAGTGTCTAATCATTGAAAATTCTGCTTGGGTTCATAATCTGAAATCTCTGAGCATCTCTTATATATTATCTTTATAATTCAAGACTCAAAGGATTAAGTTAAGAAAAAAACCTTGTATTAGAGTTAACACAAGAAAACTCAATAGAGTTTCTAATTATAATGTATTTATCTTATATATGCTAAGCTGTTAGTTTATGCTATACTAAACCCAGTCTGCCTTAGAGAACATGTATATTATATATTATTGATATATAGTATAATATTATTTTCTAGAACTTTCTATATTCTTTTATTGTATTATATGTGATATTTGTGATAGTCATATGTAATATCATGTTAAATCCTAATCTTAAGTAAAAAGGAAAAATAAAATAAAAAATAAAATAAAGTCCATTATTTACAACTCTGACAATCTTTGTATATAAGTATATAAGACTAGTAGTTATCACTTTCAGACTTTGTTCCAATCTTCTGAAGTTATAACTATATAGTAGACAAATGATGTAGTATATAAGCTGAAGCCAAGATTGCTCTGAGAAGTTTGTATTATCAAACTCATTATATAGAATGTAGAAATTCTATATATCTCTGAGACAACTCTGTAGGCTTTTACCTTCTGATGTGAACTACATCTAATAGTATGATCAGACCTCCAAGTCTGTTGTTGCTTCTGAGCAGTTCTGGTTGCTAAATTCTCTGTTATAGTTCTGTTTGTAAATCACTCAACTCTCAATCACACTTCAATGAGTCCAATAGCTTTCTCTCACTATAATTCCTCAACTCACTCAGAGTCAACTTCAGTCCCACTACTTAGAATACCCTTCAACACTGTATCTTATCTTAGTGAACATTTTATTGGAGCTTATTCTCCAAATATCCTATGGTAATCAAGATACATACATTAAAGAGGCTAGTCATCTTTTAGGTCTCCTACTTATACTATCCAACCTACCTAAACAGTTTTACCTGCCTCTAGCCCAATTATTGTCACTATAGACAACAACTCTAATTGGAAGGATGCTCCTACTACTAATCCAACTAGCTATCCTAATAATTCTTATCATTCTTCTACTTGCTATTATGCTAAAAACACTTTTCTGTAAAAGCATATACTCTTATAAAGTTTTAAGTATATAAGACCTCTTTGAAGATATTAGCAAGAAGATATTACACTCCTAGATGATGTTTCAGGCTTTCTCAAGTAAACATTAACTTGAGAAACAACATGGTAGCAATTAATCAAACTAGATCTTAGAAAGACAGGATTTTTAAGGATAAGAAATACCATTCATAAATGACAAACTATAAAATATGAGCACTTGTAAGAATACTTTATACAGTTCAAATAGTTGGATAAGACAAAAAAACATTGAATCATAAGCTGATGGAGTCTAGAATGGATTTGCAAGTAGGAAGTAATTATTATGTTGATGTTAGGTTACAAATGAAGAAATGGCCATATGCTTGCAAAACTTTAGATATTATAATGGTCAAAAAAGTTGGACCAAAGAATAACTTTAGATTGAGTAATCACAAAAGAACTTGATGAAGTCCTAAGTATAAACTAGCCTACCTTATCTACCACAGACTATAGTCTGTGCACACACTACAACTATCCTATCTTTAAGTCCATATGTTTTCTATAAGACCAATATATTATTACTATGCTATATGTTATCATTTGTTCCTGAACCTTCTATAACTTTCTTTGTATTACATTATTATATGATAGTTGTGACAGTAATAGTGACATCATGCTAAAACCCTAATCCTAAGTCAAAAATAAAATAAAATAAAATGGAAAAGAAATTGAAAAGAAAAAATAAAATGAGAAAATAAAATAGAGTCTATAGTTTACAACTCTGATATCAGAGAGCTTTCTTATAGTTTTAGTCTTCACTCTTTGGTTCCATTTTCTGCATTTTTAGACTAATACATAAGATACAAGTAGAGAGGAGTAAGAAAAAGGACCTCTAATCTGAATTCCTTTACTTGAGAGCAGTTTTAACTTTTATTTATCAAGTGTCACTAATACCTATTATTATTTTTAGGCAAGTTTTGGAGAGTTCTAGCAGTCTGAGAAAGGCTGACAAGGTGAGTATCTTCAGTTAGAAGGTTTAACTTGAGAGATGTTACAACTTAAAACTTATAAAGTAAAGTTGGAAGAAGAATTTTGTATTAGAATTAACACAAGAGAATTCAATAGTGTTACAAACTCAAGTCCTTAGAGTGGAACAAGTGAATGAACCTTGTATTGGGTTATTACAAGAGAACTCAATAGAGAACTCAACAATGATAGTCTGTGCTGCTACTTTTCTAGCCTACCCTAAAGACCATGTGTTTGCCTTAAGGTCAGTATATATAAGATATATTGTAATAACATCATCCTTCCAGAACCTTCTATATTCTTTTCTGTGATCTCGGGACTTGTGACCATTACTATGACCATGTCATCTGATGTGACTGATGTGACAGTATGATCATGACATCACTTCTAACCCTAACTCTAAGTTCAAAATGGAAAAACAAATCAGAAGAAAATGAAAAAAGAAATATTAAATGAAAAAGCTAGTATTCAGATTTCATATGTCTGACAAATAGAGTTCCTAAGTACAATTTATCTATCTTATATACATTAGGCTCATAGTTTATACTACATTAAACCTAGCCTACCCTAAAGAGCATGTGTTTGTCTTAAGGTCAATATATGTAATATATGTTGTATAACATTATTATTCTAATATCTTCTTTAATGTTTCATATTTCATGTGATTATATGATTATAATTGTGATTGTGACCAATGTATGACACCATGTCATGTTGTGTGACATTTTGTAACAGTCATGTATAATATCATGCTAACATTTAACTCTAAGTTCAAAGACAGAAAATAAATAGACAAGAAAATAAAAATAAAAAGAGAAATGAAAAATAAATAGTCCACTATCTTTAGCTCTAACAAGGGGTGCCTTTAGAGTGTATCACCTAGGATAGATAATGTTATTGGAAGCTCTGAAGGAGCTTTGCAATCTATTTACTAGATTTTCTAAAAGAGTTTGTTACACAGTATAAGATTTACTGTTTATGAATATATTATCAAGGGAAAGCATTTGTAAGTGGATGTTACTTGTATATTCCTTTAATATTCTTCCTAACTTCATTCTTTCATATTCACAAGAGCCCTTTTGAGGGTTTTATATATTCTAATCTTATTTCATATTATTGTTTCTATATCTTCTCTTGATTTCTGAAGCTAATATCATTCCCTTTGAATTCTTTAGTGCACAGTTATAAGCTAGTGTTGCATAGTTCTTGTTACACCCTAGCATAGCCTCTTTTCTGTTCAACTCCTATTATCACTCATGGTCAAAACCCTAGTACAGCAATAATTCTACTAATAAATAACTGGTTAACATCCTCAGTCACATTGCTAATTTGCTTAATGCTAACAAGACCCCTGTTCTAACACTAATTCAAGAGGAACTAAAGTCTGCATCCCTGACACTTTTAGTAGCACTAAGTCTGACAAGCTCAATAATTTCTTATTTCAATGTTATTTTTACTTCTGTGCAAACCCTACATAATTTTATATAGACATTATGAAGATCAATTTCATAAAAACCTATCTCTCTAAAGTCATCCAGAACTGGTTTGAAGTGGGTCTTAACTAAGAAGACCAGAGCATTCTTCAAAGCTAGCTTTTCAACTAAAACTTATTTTTTAATGAACTGTGTTGGCATTTTAGTCTTTTTAATCCAGTTAGTAAAGTGGAAAACATACTATATAATCTCTGCATGAAGCTTGATGACAAGATTTCTATTTATGATGTGGACTTGATACACTATGCCTCCTAATTAGGTTGAAAGAATAGTATTCTTTACTACCACCATTACTAGGGGCTTCCAAATTGAATCTAAAATCCTAGCTCTACTCAGAAACAAGACAAACATATCTTGTTCTAGAATATATATGATTTAGTAATGACCATTGATTATCACTATTAGAAGTATGACCATGCAAGACAGGCAGAAAAATAAGCTTTTGAGTCTCACTCTTGGAAGCAAGATAAGACTTCTTCTGTTAGCAATACCATATGCCTTCTAAAAAAAGCAAATACATTCTTGGCAGCCTCATCTACCAAATTATCACCTTCTAAGACATCTAACTCTTTGTTCTCTACTATCAAGAAATAGTCTAATTCTTTATAGGTGAATCTCTTTTCAAAGCTAGCTGTTAGAATAACTGGAAGGAAAAGCAAAGCACTTCAAATCTCTAGGAAATCCTAAGTCTATTGTCCAAGAAATACTAAATTATACACTTATCTCTAGAAAATCCTAAGAGAACAGAATGGGAATTTCTAAAGATGATGACTACTTTATATATTAACAGTGTTACAATCTTTGGCTTGGCTCAGATTGCAACTTAGGCAAAGACTGAAGTAAGAAGTAGAAATGGATCAATTGATAAAGTATAAGAATATAAGAAAGTATCTACAACTATATATATCTAATGATTATGAGTTATATATAAGGTATTCTTGAGGAAGAAATGAGGAACATATGAGGAAGCTTCCACTACTACATGAGGCACTGACTGAGCATACATAAGGATATAGCAAGACATAGTAGAACAATAAGTCAAAATCACCCCAATATATATTGTCTATGAAACAACCACCTGTGAAGCATAAGGTATTAATCATAACAAACAGGTCCATTCTAATGTGTCAGAATTCTGATTACATAAGCAAGAAATGATGATACTTAAGCAATCAGAAACAGTTTAGAATAGAGAAACTAAAATGGAAGAGAGCTAGAGTACTTAGCAGGTACTTCCAGAGTATGAGAAAGTAGATAAGTAAATGTGCAGATAATACCAGAAGACTTCAGAAGACTACAAAGTATTGCTGAAGAGCAAGAGAGTGTATAAAATGGAGTTAAATGACATATTTGGATAGTTGGAAATATTGGTATTCAGCTTGAAGGGGTCTAGAGCATGGAAAATTGGATGAGTGAATGAGTGCAGATATGGAAAAGGATCATGAAACATAAATCAGCCAAAAAATACAGAAGAGAAAAGACTTAGAAGAGTCTGTCCTCTTATACTAGCCAATAATATCAAGTTGATCAGCAATAAGCACAAGAAATAGCTTGAACAAGATCCGTGCCTCTATTGTCTATTATAGTGTAGAAGACTATAAGCTAAACTCTTGTTCCAAGAAACAGACCACAGTTACTCCTAAAAACGCTAGTACTTTAGCAGCTATATCTGAAAAACTTTTAGAAAAATAAAGAGCAACTCTCAAAACTCTGCACAGACTGAGGGCTATATTGAACTTTCCTGTGTAGCAATGAGTTTTATCCTACTTAATGTATCTGCTCTTTCTGATCCTCACACTTTTTTTTTACTTATTTCTTTCTTGATCCTTGGTTAGAATCACCTTGATAAAATTCCATTTAGAGCTTTTATTGACTTTAGGTCTACTCATTGTTTTGTAAACTAGAAATTCATAGATATTTACAATCTAAAGATATCTACAACCCACCCAGTTGTCCTTTGCTTGTTTGATAGTTTATCAAATAGTACTATCTTCAAAATTGCTATCTTGTCTATAATATTTCCTACTAGTGATTGTATGAATCTGTACTTCTATATTATCCTGCTTGACTCTTTCTGCTCTTTGGTTCTTGAATATAACTAGCTCATCCAACACAATCTACTAATTGACTGGGAAAATAAGTTAATAAACTTTCATCCATCTTTGTGGGAAAATTTTGCTCTCTCTCTCACATTATGGCCAATATACTATTGGCATCTCTGTTATCTTCTAACAACTCTCTGTAATCATTGAACCCCACAGTTTTCACACTTGTATCTGAGACCTCCATGTCTAGTTCTGAGCAACCTAGCATTGCTATCATTAGTACTGCAGTATTCTTATGTACATCAAAACTTCTGGGCTCTAGCAAATTTCAACTCTGTCTTTGCTCTTTGAACATCCAGGCCAACTCTATACAACTTGTAGAGACTTCTAATCTCTCAAATATTCCTTCCAAGTATCACAAATTTGCCAATGTCTTTAGTAAAGCCAAAGCTGAATTTCTTACTCCTCATTATTCTTATAACCTCAAGATCAACTTGGAAGAGGGTGCTCAATCTTCAGTTGGCCTTATATACTCTCTTTCAGCATCCAAACAAGAGGCTCTAAAGAAATTCATTGAGGAAAACCTTAATATGAGTTTCATCTGACCAACCTCATCTTCATGTAGTATACTAGTCTTATTTGTCAAGAAAAAGGATGGTTCACTATATCTCTATATCAACTTTCATAGTCTCAACTATATCTCAAAAAAGAATTTTTATCTACTCTCTCACATCTCTAATTTACTAGACTTATCTCATAAAGCCTATGTGTATACTAAGATAAATCTTCACCATACTTACCATCTGATTCACATCACTGATGGTGATGAATGGAAGACTACTTTCAGAACATGCTATGGATCATATGAGTGGTCTGTAATGCCCTTTAGTCTTATCAATACTCTCACAGCCTTTTAGTGATTCATAAATGACCTTTTTTTGAATCTTTTAGATATCTGTATCATAGTTTATCTGGATGATATACTCATATACTCCAATAATATGTCCAAACATTGCTAGCATATTAAGTATCCAAATGTCTTTACAATGCTGGTCTTTATACCAAAACAGAGAAATACAAGTTCCACTCTGAGTTAGTAGAATATCTGGAATACATCCTTTCTCCTTCTGATCTCACCATGTCTAACAACAAAGTAAAGATAATTCAAGACTAACTGAAGCCCAAGAAGGTCAAGGTCATTCAGTCTTTCTTAGGTTTTGCTAATTTTTATCACTGGTTTATCTCCTGGAAGTTTGACTTCTCCTGTTATGATACTTTCAACTCCTTAAAGAAAGCATTCATCTCCACACCTATCCTTATGCATTGGATTCCCAATACTCAACTCATTACTGAAACTGATACCTCTGACTATGCTCTCACTGCAATTCTTTCTATTATGAATAAAGAAAATAAAGTTCATTTAGTTGCCTTTCACTCCTGTGTTTTGACTACAGTAGAGTTGAATTATAACACATATGACAAGAAATTCCTGGCTATTTTTAAGGCTTTCAAAATTTAGCAACACTATCTAGAGAGTCTAGCATTTCCTATCAATATAGTTATGGATTACTAAAATATTGAGTATTTTTCTACTACCAAGATGTTAATCAGAGACAAGTATGTTGGTCTAAATACCTCTGCTATTTCAACTTTGTCATAAAATTCTGCTCTAGTCATCTCAGTACCAAACCAGGTGCTCTTACTAGATGATAAGATAAGACATCTATCATCTATTCTAAAAATAGAAGTACTGGCTATTCCATAGTTAACCTTTACAACTTCAAACCAATCTTCATTCAAGAACAACTTGTGGCCTCTGTATAAGCTATAGTTCATCTTCTCTCTTCCCTTTGTACAGCTACAGTCATTAATCTCAACACTCTGCACTGAGGTATTTATTTGGCAATTTCAAGTGATTCTATCACTGCAAACATATCCCTACAGATAGCTAATGGTCTTCTTTATCTTAATGGCAGAATTTGCATACTATTTGCTAGTAATTTTTATACATGTCTTCTCCAGTATAATTATGATCATATTCTTGCTGGCTACTTTAGTCAAAACAAAACACTGGAACTTATTTGCCACAGTTATTATAACTTCTGGTCTAGCCTCTATACTAATGTACAACAATTCTACAAGTTCTGTGTTACTTATATATGATTCAAACCTCAGTGTTATAAGCTCTATGGATTTCTTAAGCAGCTTTCCATCCACAAATAGCTATAAAATTTTATTTCTATGAACTTATTGAGAAACTTCTATTATCCTCTAGGTTTGATACTATCTTAGTTATTATTAACTAGCTCACTAAGTAGGCTACTTTTATTCCTACACTTTCAGAGTTGTGAACAATGGACTTGGTTTTATTTATTTTTTACTTCTCTTTTCTGTTTTTTCTTTTATTTTATTTTTAGTTTTAGTTTTCTTTTCTTTATTTTGAACTTAGACAAAGAGTGTGATGTGATATTATGCATAAAGTCACACATGTTACAAGGTGTGACAGGTGTCACAGTCATATATTACATGGCCTCATAACATAGAGAAGATTATAAAAGGTTCTAAAACAGATAATGTTATATAGCATAATAATAGCATGTTGGTTTTATAGAGTGTACATGGACTTTGTGGTAAGTTAGTTATAATGTGTGCACAAACTAATTAGTTTGTACTTGGAACTCCATTGAGCTTTCTTATATTACTCAATACAATAATTGTCTTTTGTTTTATTACTTAAACCTAAGTTATAGTTATAACATGCATATGACACCATTATATCTATGGACCTAGCACATCTGTTTGTTCTTTATGTATTCTCAAAACATGGCATTTCTTCTTATGTCACCTCTGATAAAGATTTAGAGTTTATGTCTAACTTTTTCTATTCTTCAAATACTATTCTGGATATATAGCTTTACTTGACAATATTTTTGCAGAGCTAGCATAAATCTTTGTTCTTCATGTGTTTTCCAAGCATAGTGTTTCCTCTCATATTACCTTCAACTGTAGAGTTTATATTGCAAACTCAAGATAGATCAAGAGAAAGTATCTTGTATTTGGGTAAACACAAGAGAACTTGATGGAGTTCCTAGTACAAAACTGTTTACTATACTTCCATTAGCCTACTCTAAAGAGCTATATGTTATTCTTAAGATTAACATATGTAGGATATGTTGTATAACATTATTTTCTTTTAAAATCTTCTATGATATTCCACTATGACATGTGATTGTGTGACTTGTGACTGTGACTGTTTGTGACTGTTACATGTGATGTTGTGCTAACCTCTAATCCTAAGTCCAAAATGAAAAATAAAATGGAAAAGAAAATAAAAATGAGAAAGAAAATAAAAATAAAATAGAGTCTATTATCTTCAACTCTAACATTACCCACTCCCTTCAAGGTTTCTCCTCCAGAAAAACTGACTTCCATTTCTACCAGTTTCTTTCTAACTTCTTTAAATACACTCTCTTAAACTTTCTATCACTCTATCTATATAATATCTTTACCATATACTTTTCTAGTAACTCTCTCCTCCTAAAGTCTCTTTTTTCTGCTATATCCAACTTTTCTTGTTACCTTACTTCTACATTTAATCTTTTCTCAAATTCTGCTACCATTCCTTTCATATTCTCTAAATCTTCCTCTCTCCCCCAGATCTTGTATTCTATTGTAAACCTTTTCTATCACACCAAATACTTCACTACTTCTCTTACTTTTCTTTTATTTAGTATTTTTTCAACTTTCCATTCTTTTACTTCTTCTATCTTTTGCCCTCCTACTTACTCTCTGTATCACACTACTTGACTAATATTTACCACTGGATGAATCCTTATTGACATCAGTAACCATAATTTGATTGTATTAGTAAAGACTACCTTGTCAATAATATATGGACCAATATATTAACCTACTAGCTTCCTTGCTAGTTGTTCTTTGAACACCAGATCTTTTATACTCAGCATTACCTTGTCATCCTTTCCTTCCTCTATCTGTCTGTCTTCTTATACCTTTCTTAATGCCATCTTTGCTTTCTCTTATACTTTATTCATTCTCTCAGCAAACTCTGTCACCTTTTCTACTTTTCCTTTCCTCCTGATGTCTGCTTCCATTCTTGTTATGATTCAAAGCCCAAAGTGTTAAGCAATGAAACAACTCTTGTATTGAGTAACACAAGAGAACTCGATAGAGTTCATAGTACAAAGTAGTCTACCTTATATACTACTACTCATGGTCCGTGCTCACTACTGTGCAC
>Ga0157364_1008539_pt1 | contig 10608 bp, 10 predicted proteins | sample AttsexASBM2_FD_111476 | JGI IMG/M metagenome (GOLD analysis project Ga0157364, IMG submission 111476) | Fungus gardens microbial communities from leaf cutter ant in Ribeirão Preto, State of São Paulo, Brazil - Atta sexdens ASBM2 | ecosystem: Host-associated > Fungi > Mycelium > Unclassified ... | reverse complement strand
ATGAAGTGTACACGCTTTAACGTAGATTTATCAAATATGTCGCTACACATAAAATAACAATAAAATAAACTAAAGTTTTAGTTTTTATTTTAAAAGTGATTTTATTATAATAATAATATAATATCACTTTGGTTAAAACGAGAGTAAACACAACATAATTTAGATATAATTTTCACGATTTTTAAAATACTTTTTATTTTGCTCGCTTTTTTACTTCTAAATTTTTTTGTTTCTTTTTACCTTCTCTAAAATATTCACGGTTCATTTGGAAAGATTATAGCATGCATGTTAGTGTGTCGCGGCATACTAATTAAAAAAACCTTGAAATATATATAGATCATATCTCCTCATTTAATTTTTATTAAAATAGATGAGGATTGTTTATATAAAATTGCAATCACGCTGTTGTGCTTATCTTCAAATACATCTTATAATTAATAAGATTTGTAATTAGATTTGCTTCATTTTATAATATTTTTCACAATTCGTTTATAAATTAAGTACACATAGATAAATTCATTAAATCTAATATGTTGTATGTATAAAATAAACTATGGCTATGGTCTACTTAATATGGTTTACAAATGCTTCAATGCATTTTTTATTGATCTCAATGAGTAAAATTCTTTCTTTCGATTGGTCAATCAAATCTGTCGAAACATTTGTAGTACCAAGTAGATCACACCTTACATCTTCTTGTTAAATTTTTATTGGAAAATAGATGCGGATTATTCATAGAAAATTGCAATTACGCTGTTACACTACTTATCTTTGAACAGTTCCATCTGAGAGCTGCAGTTGGACTTAATGCTTTATTTCATAGTTTCTGCAACTCGTTTATCCAATCGCAAGAACAAGAATCTGTCAAAAATGTTATTTAAGTTACGAGTACTTGCCTCTCAAAGTTATCCAGCGATCGACCAGCCGGTCGACGGGATGAAATATGATAGTCGTTGCCCACGCCACGCCCAGTTTATCATATTTCTTGAAGTGCATTATCATAATAGCATCGTGCATGGGATCGGCCATCGCGTCGTCGTTCCGTCGATGACACACCACATCCTAAACTTGCACAGAGATCGATGCAACCAGCGCGTCGCGTTGCTTTGCGTCGCGATGCCATTCCGGCAGAGAATTTAAAAGCAAACGTCTATATATTTAACCCTTATGATAAGAACTTTTTAAGGGTGAGAGAACGCTTTTTGTTAGGGCGGTGTGAGTTCTTACTTGAATAACTAAAACGCATATCATCTTAATAACATGCATCATTAAGCTCAAATGGCAGCGATAATGATTGTCATATTTGAATAGCAATTGCATTTGTCATGTGCATAGACATAATTTTAAAAAATTTATTTTTTTTCCATTCTTATTTTGTAAAATAAAATAAATCTGTTGAAAATTTAATTTATTTAAAAAAATAAAGCTGTAAAAATTGTTTATTTAAATAGGTATAAAGGGACGTTGAAGAGAGTAATTCTCAACATATAGAAAAATGGCTTAAAAAATATGGCTAAAAAATATGACTTATTGTTAGCTTGTTGCATGGCTATTGTACTACTGAATTAACATCACAAATTGTCCTTTTCTATATATATATATATATATATATATACAGAAAATAATTACAAAATATCATTTGCCCTCTTTTTGTAACATGTAGGATGTTATCTGAAACAATTATCTAGCATATTATGTAAAGTATACTGTATGAATACTAAGATCATGCTACAGCTTTGATTACAATATTTTATGTCACGTTATCAAACCTCAATGATAAGTATGCGCATACTAATGATTATAGTGTTTAAAGCTTTTTTTTTACATAATTATAGTATGCTGAATGTGTAAAATGTTTTTATCGCTTCCATTTTTATGAAGTTTCTCTTATGAAGTTATAAAAAATATTTAAGTTTTTTAATTGAGAATTATTTACGGAAACTTTTACGATAATTTTTTATTCAAATTTAATAATAGAGTATGTTTAAAATAAGATATAGTTTAATCTTCCAACAATAATGATTTTATTCAAATAAAAAATAAATAAAAGTTTAATGTATTGAAAATTTCTAATGGTTGAATTAATTTTTATATGCATTATGTTCTTATATTGCATACGTTTATATACACACACACAATTCATATGACTTTTATATTTTAATATACACATATACAATACTTCTTCAGTCTTTAAAATATTTACAATTATTAGAATATATAATTATATATAATTATTTTATATATTTGTGCCATACACACACTTCTTTTTTCTTCTCCACGTATTTCTCTTTTGCACTTATATAATATAATTTGTTTTTTTAACATATTATTAGTTTTATTCTGTTTAAATAAAAATTGGATTTTTTTATACAAATACTTAATTTTCTTTTATAACACATCAATTAGCAAAACAACGAACATATGCGAAATTGTTGTAAGAATTATACTCACCCAGCATGTCAAGTTACAATGATAAAAGAGCGACTAGAGAAAGAAAAAAAGTCAACTATGTCTTTTTCCGATACAGAGCGCGTTGGTATAAAAAAGATGCACGAAGGCGATAGAGACAGTCAGGTGGAGATTTAATCAATTTTTCTTTTTGTCTCGTAAATCTTCGTAAACGTAGCATCTTCGTCCATGCGAATCACTCTCTCGATTTTTTATTGAAACTCTCGCAGACGCGTGTTCCTTAAAATCTACTGCTTAAAACACTTCCTTTTTTCCTTTCGATTGTTCTGAAAACTTATATATAACATATGGTCACTTTTATGCAACTCGATTCTCTAAATCTTTTAAAACAGTATGAATATTAAATGCAGGGATAAATTTTAATAATATTGAATATAAATATATATCGAAATTAATTAAATAATGTTGAATAATCATCAAATCATATTTCTTCGATAAAATTAAAATATTAAATTATTCCATATATAACAATTAAATATAACAATTCTATAATTATTCTGTGTCTTAAGATAAATTTTAGACATTGTGATAATTGATTTCCTTTTTGGCTAAAATGATGAGAATTATTCTGATTAAATATATTTAAATTAAATTTATATCGTATTAGGGTCATAGCATACAAAAAACTTAAATAGTAAAATGTAAGCGAATCATATCGTAGAGGCAGCCATAATGTAAGTAGAAAATTCAATACTAATTTTCTTACTATTTACTATTTTTTACTGTTTAAGTTTTTTCTGTATATTATTGCTCTAAGGCGATATAAATTTAATTTAAAAGTTTAATATTTAGTATATATTTAATAAGAATGTTTCTCATTATTTTAAAATAAAGATTAATGATTACATCTGAAATTTATCTCAAGACACAGAATAATTATAGAATTATATGTGAAATAATTAAATTACAAAAATACACACATTCATGAAACATGTAAAATAGTTTTTAATAGTTTTTATATTATGTGTTATTATATTTCTGCTTCAACGCAATTTTAACTTACGTAATAGACTTACGTGATTTATTTGCAATTTATCGAGCTTATTATTAATTTTGTATGTTTGTCTGTTTTCAGCAAAATCGAATATGTTCATAAATATCGAGCCAAGAGGAGAGACGGCCGTGCGAGTCGGCGAAACTTTACAAATTCTCTGCACCGCTCCACGAGAGATTCGTGTTTGCCGTGTAGAAATACCTGGTGAGGGTAGCATTGTGCTAACCGGGTCAGATCCCCCGTCGGAAGATGGCAACATCGAATATTATGGAAAGGGATTAACTACTGGCGAGTGCGGCGTCCGTATCGCTAAAGTGAAAGAAATTTATCATGGCATCTTCAAATGTTCCTTGACGACCAAGAACACTCGACAAGAAGCAACTGCTTCTCTCAATATCGTTGTCGCGAGTGAGTTCTCACTTTCTATCTTGATTTGATAATATTCTAGCTCGATGAAATCATTAAATATAAACTTGACATATCAGAACTTTAAAGGAAATATATTTTTAAGTTATATTTTTATTAAGAAGATATCTGTATTCCAAAGCTAAAAACACAATAAAAAGCTATAAACGATGTATTAAGATATGGAGAATCCTCAAATTTCGTAACTTCTTTGAAGAAAATATTCATAAAAGCTTCAAAAAGCATTTAAAAATTATGTCATTTCTAGAATAGAAATATCTGTGTAGGTATATCTTTTTTCTATAGGTATATATGCGCGCGCGCGCGCGCGCGCGCGCACACACACACACACACACACACACACACACACACACACACACACACACACACACACACACATTAACATTTTAAAATTTGTTCTTCTTTTATATTTTAAATATAAAAAATTAAATATAAAAAAAGCATGTATAATTTTAGTATATCGTTTATTATTTGATACAATCATTTTAACCACTTTGTATAATCGACTTTATATAATCACTTTGATCTGTACTTTGTAGTATGTTTTTTAATCTGTAATATGTTGATTTAAAATTTTTATCTTAATTTATTTATCTAATTAATATTTATCTAATTTAATAGCAAATTATTATTTAATTTTTAATCGCACAGATATAGATAATTATTTTTATGTATTACATTACACCTAAACTCAAAGGTAATTAAAAGTGAGTGTAAACGGGGGATTATGAAGTGCGAAGTAATAAATAAATTAAAGAATAGGATACTTTTGACAAAGAAGTTACGATGAAAAGAGAAACATTAATTAGAGCAAGAAGCAAAAAATAAACGCTTGTTCCAGTCGCTAGAGCTGTATTCGAAAAGTAATTAATCTTCCTTAAAGAAATTGCTTACGGAGACTGAAATAAGCACCCGGAGCAAAATTACTGTTTAAGATGAACCCGATAAAGATAAATGGCGAGATTCGTGAATATCTTAGGAAAATCTTTTATGTTATTTTAATATAAAAAAAAAAATATCATGGAAACAGTTAAATTTAAGTTACTATTTCCGCATCAGATTCGAATAACAAAAATGATAAAGTATATAATAAAGTATAGAATAAAGTATAGAAAATGTCGCCGTTTATGTTGTTTTCTAATTCGATTTGATCTCTGATACATGCAATACATGCGTAGCAAGATCTAAAGAAATTCTTACTTCTTAATTTCTCAGAACCTCCCGAAACTGTTGAGATTTTCACGAATTCGGGGAGTCTTGGTGGAAACACATTTAGAAAAGGCGAAAAATTGGAAATTAGCTGCAAGGCTAAATCTGGACGACCAGCAGCGAATTTGACTCTGTTTCTCGGTTAGTATATTTAATATTCTAAAGAAGCGTATACTTTTTTCCAACTTTCTGATCTCTTTTATAATAAAGATAATTACATTATAAATAAAAATAAGAAGATGACTTTGAAAAATGTAATTGTACAATATATTATAACAAATAACTATAAGTTAATTAATTATATAATAAAGATATTTCAATCATTTGGATAATGAGTCAACTTTTTCTTTCAAACTTCTTAAATAATAAGAAAATTTGAAAATTTGAAAGAAAATATATAGCAATATTGTAAACACAAACAAATACTGGAATAAGTCGTGTTTACTTATCTTTGAGTTAATAACGTGTATTAATTTTTGAAAAAAATAGATTAATAACAAATTAATATTCTCTGTATCCATAATATACAATTATTACATTATATAAAATATATAAAGTATGTATAAAATATATATAAAGTATATATAAAGTAATATAAAGTATATATAAAGTAATATAAAGTATATATTATAAAATATAAATGTATGGAATGCAATATAAAAATGAGATTACTCTTGTTTGAACATTTAGACGAAGAGCCGATTGGCGAAGAAAGGATTTCTTACGATATGAATATGAATGCAATAGCAATGCAGAACGCTTCACGCAGTTTAGATTGGACAGATAACGGCAGAACGATAAGATGCATAGCCAATCACATCGCTCTTGATAGGCCCATAGAACAAACTAAGCCACTTGAAGTATACTGTAAGTTATCATCTTTGTAATATAAACCAATTTCTTATTTATTGACATTAATTAGCTTTACATTTTTTTTTAATTCTATTTTGTTTCATTTGTATTTTTATTCTATTTTGCTTTTTAGAGTTTGTAGTTTCTTTTAATGTTAATTTTTAGATACTAGTAAAATTTATATATATTTATATATTTATTTAATAATGGAATACTAATTTACTCGAATTAATTTTTATGTTAATGAATTTTAACTAAAAAATATTTAATATCTTTTTACAAAAAATTGTTATATTAGTCTCTATCGTTTATCTTTATCATAAATTTTAAAAGAAAACTATCTTTTTTTTAGATCCACCTCAATCACAGCCGACTGTTGAACGTTTTGGATACGTAATTGGCAGACGGGGGATCATCAATGTTACCATTCATGCGCATCCTAGGCCGCGATTTACATGGCGAGTGAACAACGAAAGAATTGAAGAAGGTCGTCCCGACGAGAGTAATCGACTGGAAACTTCAACCGCCGTCGATTTGGTAAGTTTTCTTTTTTAAATTTAATAAAATTATATAAACGAGTCAATTACTTGACAAATATTTATAATATCACAGATTGGCTGATAAAATCTCATCATCTGAAATAAAAATCTTTTTCAATATTAAATATCTCTCTTTGATCTGATCTACAAAAATAAATTTTAATGAAAGAAAAAGAGAGATATTTATTCGTGATTTTTTGTTTAGAAACATCATGAAAAGCATTTACTATTTTAAATAATTTTTAAATCATTAATTCTTCGTTAAAAGAAATAATCTTGAAATTTTATCAAAAAAATCGCTGTTATTGATCTCCATATTTTTTGATTATCCTAAAACGATCGTCGCCATGTGATGTAACGAGGTACATAGAGCGATTTGATTTGGCAAAATATTGAGCAGAACCTGTTGGTGTCACCGATCGGTGATTCGTTTAGAGACTCGAGCCATTCTCTTTGGTGACAGATAAAATGTAGGAAGAAGAAACGCACGAGCCCAAGAAATAATTGGCGATGAAAGGGAAGAGCAATCGGATTGGCGGAGGCAAATGAAACAGAAATCCAATATTGCGCTGCGACTCCGGCGGCGAGCTTCGATTCGCCCGATGCATTCTCCATGCATCTGTGTGACAGCGCCCGCGGAGTGCAGCGTTGTAATGAAATTCCATTGAATTCAGACACGGGGGATGCGAATCGATCGAGCATCCGCGCGATCGCACGCGGAAGGTCCTCGAGCTTCGGAGGCGTTTGTTCCCCACCCATTGTTTCGTTAGCAAGAGGCAGTTTGTTCATCCTGTAGTTACGGTTTAAATGGATTTGCCGATCTTGCAACTTGCGCTTTTTAATTAGTTCGGGACGAACGGAAGTAGGACGTTCGTCGCTTCTGAATGCACCGGCTGCGTTCTTATTCCTCTGAATCTATTTATTAAATCAGTTCGAGGGAGAAAAAAAGGATAGAAATCGGCAAAAAAAAACTTAAACATTCAACGTTGCTAAACTCGCAACTTTAAACGTTCTTCGGATGCCATTTAGAATTATATTTGTTCTTAAGGAAGAAATCTATATTACAAAGAATGCAAATAGTCAAACGCATTTCAACTTCCTTTTTTCTTCTCTCGTTATTTCATTTTTTTTTCTTCGATCTAATACTTATGTAAAATCGGGAATTTTATCGTCAGGCGCCAGATGCTCGGTACATCGACGAAGGAAGGTCACAGAAAGCTAGCGAACTTCCGGACAAATGCTCGACGAACTCTCGAGCGCGTGAGAAGGAGAGTCGGAACGTTAATCGAGCGGCACGCGCGCGGTAAGCCGGCTGAGTGCATTCAATGACGCGGGTTATTCCCTAGTCGAGGGTGAGATCTCAATGGCGTCCGATGATTTTGTCAGGAACTCGCGCTTCGGGTTCAAATTTTCGGAGCGAACGGCACACTTACGCGAGCGTAACGTTCTAGACAACGATAGCGTATGCTAGAACCAATAAAAGCCGCCGTCGGCAATCGGCGCTATTCGGCTGGTATATAACCTGGCTTCGGCCCATGTATGAATGACTTTCAAATAGGCTTTGCGCAGCCCTCACAAATCTCCAAGCAACTTGCAGCGGATTACTGACCGAGCGTCGCAACGTACCGCGCCATCGACGAATACGAATCAGCTTCCACTCCGAAAACGCAATTACTAACAGTGAGCTGGACGAGAGCTCGGAAAGACTCAACATACCACTTTCGTTTCTATAATAGTGCCCGAGAACAATGCGATATCGAGATTCGCCCAATGGATTTTTCCTCGATTAGAAAACTGCAGAAAAAAATAAAAAATTTAATAAAAATTAATAGAATGTAAAAAAAGAAAATATTTTTATTATCGTAAAAAATAATAGAGATGAAAAATGCAATAGGAATTAAATTTATTTAATTTGAAAAAAATAAAGTTTATACCTAACATTTATTCGATTACAAAGTCATGAGAATAAATGTTTTTTTAAAATAAAGTAATATACAGGATGATAAAGAGTTTGTCTATAAAGTTTTGTGTTTATTAAATTATTAGTAACATATATTGATAATGAAGAAACTTTAGAGTGATACTTATATCTCATTAAATATCAAAAATAATAATTAACATTCGAAATGACAATCTTTAGCTTTGATACAAGCTTTAAAGTGCTTTGGAAAAACAATCAGTGATTGCGCAGCTTTCCGTATTCCTATTGAGATAATTACAGTGGATAATTCTGCCAGACAGTCAATAGAACGTCTTTAATTCATCAATTAATGAAAATCTTTGATGCAATCTTTTTATAGTATTTAATAGTTAATGTAACTAAAATCAGTTTGTTTTTTTAATTAAATAAATATTATTATTTAGATAACAAACTGATGTCAAAATATTAATGAAGAATAGTTTAATGTCTGGATAATCATTTGATAAACATACAAATCATTGTAGTCAAATTTTTTTGTCACCTTGTATGTATAATATGTTATTATATATATATATATATATGTCACAGTTAAAGTAACTTAACTTTAGTAAATATATACATTGACAGCAGACTACAGTAAATAAATAAATGTATATATACTGAATCAACTTTAATATATATAGATTGTGATATATAAAAAATTTATATATCCTTTTTTTCTTTGTCTCTCCCTGTAACGAGCGCTATAATTATCAATTTACCTCTTTTTAATATATGGATTACAAAGATTGTGCAAAAACTCGTAGATTAATGGTGAAAGCTCCCGAATAATTTATAGTGGACGTACCTTCGTGTTCGCGCGCGGCGACACTTTAAAGGGCTTAATTAAAGGGTGTAATTAATGAGCGATGGCGCGTGTAAAATTAAGAGCGCGACGGAACAGTATCTGATTGATGTACATGTGTCCGTAACACGAAGCAACATTTTACAGGGGAATGGAGCATGGAGTGTAATTCTGATGATCGACAGTGTTCAGAAATCCGACACGGAAAAGGAGTATATGTTGATGGCGACCAACAATGAGGGATCGAATGAATATCGTATCGTTTTGTCGACATCCTCAGAACCGGCGGGTAAGTTATTCGACAAATCCGATTTACGTAAGTTCTTTTCCATTGAAAGCGTCACACTGTGCACCTAGAAATACGAATCTTGTATACACATCGAAAATAATCAGCGCACCATGAAAATATCATGACTGGCAGCACAAGAATGTATGACATCTCTAATAATTTAATTAATCGATCAATAGAAAAAAATAATTTTATCTCTTATAAGATTCTTATAAGATATTTCTAATTATTCGGCAATCAGAGAGATTGTTTTAAATATGAAATTTTTTCTACAAAAATATCTTTATATTTGGAACAATCTCTATAAAAAATGTATTAAAAATGTATTAAAAATGTATTAAAAATTTTTCCGTCTTATCGTAAAAATTTATAAAATTAATTCTGTTAAATTATATAATCAATTTAAATTTCTTTAAAGGAATATACTTAAAAAATTTTTTGTGAGATCTAACTCTCTGTTGTTTATTTATATTTTTAAAATAGAATCCGTCAAGAATCTCTTAAATAATCTTATCTTGATTTTTGGAAACATTAAACTCACTTGACATAATTACGAGATATTTTTGAAATATGTGTCTCGTTCAAATTGAATTATTATATTTACGGATCTCAATATATAATAGCGAACGGATGATAAGTAATATGCGAGCAATTAATAAAACACCACACGCTTTGTTCACATATTTTTTTTTTGATTGCCTGAATCAACTGGTATTCACACTTGGCTGTCCACTGATCACCTACTACTACATCACGATCATAATCATGCCACCGCGATCTTGCACGTAAAATTGCGGCTATCGATCGTCGTAATTGCCACGAGATGATCACCCATCGATCATCATACATACATACATACACACGTGCCTTTGAAAATATGTTCCATTTTATGTTTATGTGCGTGTCTAACCATATCGATCCTTCACCGCATGCTCACGCAGGACCGCTCAGTAACCTCTATGGTAAGCTCTCCGAACACATGCACGCACTAGGTAATGTCATTTTTTCAAATTACTATACGTAAGTAGTCTGTGTAGTCATGTAAATGCGCACGGCGTTCCGTGT
>Ga0157364_1008538_pt1 | contig 10608 bp, 2 predicted proteins | sample AttsexASBM2_FD_111476 | JGI IMG/M metagenome (GOLD analysis project Ga0157364, IMG submission 111476) | Fungus gardens microbial communities from leaf cutter ant in Ribeirão Preto, State of São Paulo, Brazil - Atta sexdens ASBM2 | ecosystem: Host-associated > Fungi > Mycelium > Unclassified ... | reverse complement strand
CATTTTAGAAGGCCAAATGTTAATGCTTTAAAACCACAAAAAGGCGGGAAGATATATAAAATTTAAATTGTTATTTCGGTTGTATCAAATCTAAAGCTCAGAACTTTTTTGTACACCTAATAATTTAGATGTTAATACATACATACATGCCTGTAGATAATAAGAAATATTAATCCTTAAAGATAGTCGAATACGCACGCTCGCCCGGCTTACTATTGCGAAGTGTATATGCCTACCGATCGCTTGGCGCACGGGCCTTGGGAGTTGGGGATTGGCTGGCAAGGGCCCCGCGCCGCGCAAGTCTCCAGCTCGGACGGCGCGTTTGCCAGGCTATCCCTGCTCCTCACGATCAGCGCGCCAAGCGATCGGTAGGCGTACATACTTCGCAATAGTATTCAGTATTCTTTTTTAAGGCTTAATATCTCGTTACTATTGGGGAAATTTACAAAATGGTAGAGGACTTTTCGACTCAGTTTAGTCCGCTCAACCTGCTCATGAAATATTTGGCGATTATTTCCAGACATCCTATGTAACCGATCAAACATCGCAGATTTTTCTATATCTACTTTGTAGTATAGCTATTTTTGCTGTGATGCGACATGAATTTTCATTATATAACCTCGAAATCATATTAAAAAAATTAAGTCTCAAATAATTAAATTCGTGAGGAAACTCGTGTAACAACACTGTACATATTTATCGCATGATATTAAAATTTGAATCAATATAAAAATCTTATTTTTATACATTTTCTCGAGAATTGAGAACGTTCATTAGATATGGCAACATCGCATTTTCAAGAACCGACAAGGAAGTTGTCTTTCGCATTTTTGTTATTTCTTCATGGAAGCCACTTTAGACTTTTTTTTTACTAAAACTGTATTTTTGATATATTTTCCTTTATAACGCAATTAAACAAATATTTTTTTCTTTCATATAAATATCTTGATAAATAACTTGTTGAGTCTACATTCTGTTCACAAAAATGCGATATGACATCTAATTCCTCTTATTTACTATTGTACATGATACGGAGGTTTCCTTTTTTTTTCTTAAATTAATTTATTTTATTATGATTTAATATTGTAAGTATATAAAATACTTCGTTTTATTATTTTTACATTTTACATAGATATACTTGCTTGAAATTTAGAAACGTTTGAGTCTGTCGTTGATTCACATAGTTGGGGTATAACTTAAGAATTACTTGAAAAAATTACAGATTATTCTAAATTGCATGTAAAAGTAATACAAAAAAATTAGAAACAGTTGACTGTCTGGATCAAAAATAATTTCAATAAAAAGTAATATTTTTTAAATTTGTAATATAATAGAAATAGGTAGAAATATGAAAATTTATTAGGAAATAAATTTATTATGAAATTTATTATAAAATAATGATAAAGATGTCAATTTTTTTATGTAAGTACTTTATGAATCAAAAATATTTATGTAAAGTTACATTGAGATACAGACATTAATTGTTCAGTAAACAAAATATTTATTTGTTATAAACTACAATAATTGGAACCTCAATGAAACTTTGCATAAGTCATTTTTAGTACTTAAAATATACAAAAATTTAGATTTTTGTTATTATTAAAAAAATTTTTATTTATAACAATAAAACTAATACAAAATAAAATAAAAATGTGTTGCTCAATAAAAACAGAACGTTATGAACATAACTTTCACGTACAAGGTGTTATAGATACATACTAGGCAGTATGACAGGTTGCCTAGTCAAACTTCGCAGGAGCAGGCACGGCTCAATAGGTAATGATTTTATATTATAAAGTTTATATTACAAAGGCATTAATTTATTGATCAATTTATCTTAAAGGAACTTTCATTCAACTTAACTTAATTTGTGTTATTACAAATTTTTATTATTTATATTATAAAACTTATATTAAAGTCACCGTCATTACCTACTGAACCGCGTCTACTCCGCAAAGTTTGCTGCACAACCCGTCGTACTGCCCAGTATGTATCTGCAACACCCTGTACATAGTGTGTTTAAAGCGTAAATATTAATATATATGTCTTTATAACCTTTTTAAAACATAAATTCTAAGAATAAATGAATAAAATGTGTGTTTCAATTTAATATATTATAAATGTTAATTTTATTGAAGAAATATGTTCTATACAATTAGTTACAGATCTTATATGTTAAAAAGATACAGATATTTTGTGTTATTTTCTCTTTGTAACAATAAATATCTGTTAAATCTATATATTGCACATGTTAAATATCATAAAGGCATCGACTAAACTAAAAAGTATAAAAGAGCATCTAATTTCAGTTAAATTTAATATTATAAATGTATCAATTTAATATATCAACATAAAATTTGTTTTTAAGATGAGTCAAAATATTACGGTTCTTGTGTTAATTTTTTACATAAAATTGTGTTATTTTCTAACATATTTATCTTATTAAATTAATACAAAAATTTGAGTGGATCGTTTAGTCTTATGAATAATTGATGTATTTCTGTTATATAAAAAATAGTTCACCTTCAATTATTTCATTCATAAAACGTGAACTAAAGACTCATGTTATTGCTAAAATATTTTCACGATTCTTTCACGATTCAAAATTGTTAAGTAATTGAAAAATAAATTTTTCGATTTGTATATCAGCAATAAGGAATTTAATCAGTTAAATGGATAACATTCACTTCTTTAATTTTACCCGTAATTTTATACATCGCTTCTTTAATTTTACTCGTAATTTTATAAACATGCTTGACATTGATTTTGTTATAACATACAAAGTAGAACAAAAACGTTGAAAAAATATGATAAAACGTTTTTTCGTAACGTTAATAAAAAAAAGCGTCACTTTGTCCCGCCAGTCTTAATCCTACTCTATTCAGATTAAGAAATCTGTCACAGGCTTGTGCTGACCAGTATCATTGTCACTATCGAGAACAATCGCTTCTCGATGAGAAGAATGGCAATAAAAATGGGATAGATTGGGAAGTAAAACATTACAACACAAACAGCACAGTCAAAGCTGTCCACATTTCTCAAAAATAAAATATGCAACACTCAAATTGCAGTGAAACGAAATACGTTCGCTGTCATGATCGAACGATCTCTCGAGACTGAGGACAGTCGCTTTGTTATTATTTCCTAACTAAATTAATAAATCAGCGTATTATTTCGTTTTCATGTAATCTCAAATATTATAATAATATTAAATTGAGAGATATAAAAAATTAAGAATGCTTATAGCAAGAGGTATAACATTGATAATGAGTCGATCACAAGCATGCGATTAGTTCAGCGTGATGCCTATTGCACACTGGACGTGAGATGAGCGACGGAGGATAATGAGAACTCTGCTTTGCATCGTCATATGCAAAAAAGCAGAGCTTTCATTGGATATCACTCGTCGCTCATCGTCCATGTCCAGTATGCAGTAGACATATTAAGCTACCATTCTAGGGATCATGGATTTAAATCTTGTCGGCGATATGATGCGTTTTTCAATAATTAATTGTTAATAAGATGAAGAATATAGGTATGCGAATAGATAAATATAAATTGAACTGGAAAAATAAAAAGTAAAACTAACGAAAAAATTTATTTTTTATTAATCACATATCAACAAAATGAATGAATATATTTTTACATATTTCTGTATTCTTTCTTTTGAAAGAATCCGGCTAATAAATCTGACTAAATTCCTACACATTTTCCTGACCGATCCTTTTTAAAAGTGGGACATTTCCCAATCCGGATTCTAACGAGATATTCTAATCAGATTTTAATAATAACTGGGAAAAACCGATTAAATTCTTACTTAAATTTCCACATAGAATTTTTATAATAGATCCTGGATGTTCATTCATTGAAAAAAATGTATGTAATTTTACATAGAAGTTACACATATATAACCAAAAAATTACCTAAATATGACTGGAAATTTTTAACTAATGAAGGGGCGGTTAGAAAAGCGCTGATCTGTTTTAAAGAGAATTATAATTAGAGCGCATAGCTACAAATACAGTGTAAAAGGCTTTTCATTTATTTGTCATACGACAAATTTTTCAAGCCTATTGATTGGCTACAGGCTAGAGAGATCTAAGGGCCTCTCTATCCTATAGCTAATCTCTATTCTATACATTTGTCATACAACAAAAACGCACAAATGAAATAGCGGCCTTGTATATATTATATAAAATGTATATATTAGATCTACAAATAAGTTCTGACCCTTCTTTTTACAGAAAATTGATATTTATTTACAATAAAAAACCAAAGCACATGTCTTCAAAATAGATCTCCATTACTTTCGACACATTTTTGCCATCTCTCGGGCAACTGGCGAATCCTTGCTCGGAAGAACGATGATAGTTTTGATTCAATAAATTCGGTTATGGAATTTTCGACTTCTTCGAATATTTGAAAGTGCGTATCAATAAGATGGTGCTGTAGAGAACGAAAGAAGTGGAAATCTGTAGATGCCATATCTGAAGAAGTCACATGAGGAAGAATTTTTCAGTAGAAATTAATTCTTTTTTGCTATCCCAAATGGGACTATGCGTTATCCTACAGCAGTATCTACAGTATCACTTGATGAGTTCCCTTGCCGGTAGGCAAGGATCGTTTTTTATTTCATCATTTAAACGCATCAATTGTTATTGATAAAGCTCAGGTGTATTAATAACAACAATTATCAATAACAATTGATGCATTTTCCCAGGTTTTAGCAACCCAAAGTAATACTCAAAATATAGTACATTTTTTTTCATATCTCACCAAATGCATAACGATACTTTTTTCACGTGAATATTCGATTTTGCAATTAATGTTAACGATTCTCCAAGATAAACCCATGATTTTTTCTTTTTTTTAGGGTTCTCATATAGGATTCACTTCTTATCATTAGTTATGATTTAAACCGAAAATTCTTCTGCTTAAATCTTGACAACAGACAAACTGCTGTGTCGCAGTATCTCACTTTGTTTTCTTGAGCTGAGCACATACAGAACCTAACGACCTTAACAGCCTTCTGTATTCTTCCCAGCTTCTGCAATCGATGGGAAATTGCTTGTTGAATGATACCCAGTTGTTCAGCAAGCTCTTTTCGTGTTTGACAAAGATTTTCTTGCAACAGCTGTTCCAATTCCTCGTCTTCAACTTTTTTTGATGTTCCCGAACGATATTGATCGAAAAGATTGAAATTACTCGTCTGAACTTTCCCGAAGAAGTGCGGAAGAAGTACGGAAGAAGTGCGAAGATGGTGCGAAAAAGATGCAGAGAGATACGAAAAAGATGCGGAAGAGATGCAGAAAAGGTGCGAAAGAGGTGCGGAAGAGAAAATAGTGCAGAAGTGATGCGTATATTGTTTCCTATATAGAACATTTCGATTTCTATGATCTGAAAACCATCAACAACTATAGATTGATTGTATCATAAAAACTTATAAGTTTTATGATGACAAATTTTACAGTACTGATAGACTTTTCGATGCATGTAATTCCACATTGAACACTGTAGTAAATGAACCATAAAAACTTATACGAAGCTAAAATAATCGAATTTCGAAGTTGTCGAGATATGCGTGCGATTATAGCTTAGAGTTAGCGTATTAGATTATTACTCCACAGGTTTTAAGATTTGAATTCCGTCAATACTACAAAAAAAGAGTTTGGTTAGATTATTTTAAATCTAATAGATTCAATCAATATCTGTTCAAAAATGAATGAATCAGAATTCTTGTAAAAATTACTGGATGAATTTGATTAATTCTTTCTAGTTAAATCTACCAAAATTTTTTATTGATCTAATAACGCTTTTTCGTTGAATCTACTAGATTTTCTTGTTGATTGAACAATTATTTTCGTAAATTCTACCAGAATTTCTTATTGAGCAAATTAATTTTTCCCAGTAACTTTACCAGAACTTTTTGTTGATCGAATAGTGGCGAAGAAGAGAAGATGTTTTTTTCGTCAGCCATGCTATTTCAATAACGTTTCACTTTTTTTCCAAATTTTTGACAGATCACAGTACGATTTATTATTAGAATTGTTCATTCAATTGAATTTGCAATTTCGTTATTTCACAAGATTTCACTTCACGATACATGCTCAACGCTCGACTATCGACTACGCCGATCAGCCACTAATTCGCGATCACGCGATGTACAAAACAATATACGTTATACGTATTTGCTCGACTCGCGCGACTTGCGCGAACTTGCACAAAACCGCCAGGATAAAACCATCAGGCGTTAACGTTAATCAGAATTCTAACGTTGCGTATGTCTAGTGAATATATGGGTTATTCAAAAAGTTGCGTTTTTTTCATTGATTTTCAGGTGTGTTTATTTAATATATGTAATGAATATTAATCAATGATATATTGGCCATTTTGTTCGATGACCTTCTGCAATCTTCCGAGCAACTTCATAATACCACGTTCATAAAACTTCCCATCCTTTTCTACGAGAAACTTGTCTAGATGCTGTTTGATGAGGTCTTCAGAAGAAAACGTTTTACCATTCAAAAAGTTTTGCAAGAAACGAAAGAGATGGAAGTCTGATGGTGCAAGGTCTGGACTATACGGTGGATGTGATAATCCCAACCATGTTGTAACAATTTTTGCCGAGTGACCAAACTTGTGTGGTTTCGCATTGTCGTGGTGAAACACCACACTCTTACGATTGATTAGCTCGGGACGTTTCTGGCATTACTTAATTTCTGCAGCTGCTCACAGTAGATATCAGAATTAATCGTTTTATTTTTTGGAAGTGGCTCATAGAACTGGTCCCTTCCAATCCCATCACATTGACAGCATTATTTTTTTTGGTGGATCTCCGCCTTTGCTTGCCTTTCCGGTGCTTCACCTCTTATTCCAACTTCTTTTTCGGCTGACATTGTTGTAAACAATCCATTTTTCGTCGTGATCATACGCTTCAGAGAACGGATCGTTTTCTTCACGTTTGATGAGTTGATCGCAGATCAACTCATGCGTTGACGCTCATGCGATTCGTCAGATGAATTTCTTTCAACTCATGCGGTACTCAAACATCGAGCTTCTTTACGAAGCCTAGCGATTTCAAACCATGAACACTTCCAACGAACACTTTTAGAGCAGTAGCAAGCTCCCGAACCGTTGAATGCTTATTTGCTTGCACCAATGCTTTCATTTCATCAATCTTGGAAGGCCTACCGGAGCGATGAGCGTCTTTGACTGAAAAATCACTATCATGGAATCGGGCAAACCAGTTCTGGCACCGGCGTTTTTTGACGACATTTCTGCTCGATGCAACTTTTCCTTGCTTCAGTTGCTTTCTTCCCTTTTTTTGAAGTAATAAAACAGAATATGGTGAATATGTTCTTCAAAATTCTCCATGTTCGAACCACAATTGCAAGCACAAAACTCGACCAAATCGCGTCAACTTTTTTTTTGGTTTTTAGATTGAGTGTCAACAACAAACGCGCGTAAACATTCATGTCACGCTCACATACAAGTAAACGTGGACAACGCCATCTATTGAAAAAAACGCAATAACTTTTTGAACAACCCAATAACAAGGTTTGTCGATCCAATTGAAAAATATTAAACAAATCCTTATAGTATAATTTACCAAACGATCTAGTCATAAAATTTCGAGTCCTGTTATAACAATCAGAAATTCTGCTAGATTTAACCAAAATGCATTTAACCATTAATGTATATACATCTTGTTGACAATCAAATCATTTTTCTCAGTGTACATATCTCCTTCAAGTGCCATATGCAGAGTATAGGCGCCTCCTTCTCATATACCTATGCGCACTGATCATACAAGGTATATTAGGACCTACAGTATAAATGCCGATTCTGAATTTTTAAAGAAATTTCCTGGGGAAGGAAACTCGGTTTGCTATTGCCTTCCAAGAGGAGCTACAAGCGTACGAAAATTTTTCGATTCTGTCGGGGATCGAACCTGAGATCTCTAGTATAGCAGATCAATTGCGTTATCCGCTACATGCTGCATATACATCGCGCTCGATGCTGCATATACATTTTAAAAAAAAAAAAATATATATATATATATACGTATAAATGTACGGCGTATTTTAAGCATGATGGACATATGATGTAAATATGAGAATAAAAAATAAATTTGTTAAGACAATATGTGTGAATACACAAGTAAAAGTTTAATGCCGGTCGAAGTTGAATCTTAGACGCCTTTAAATAATTTCTATGTAAATTATATACTAAATATGTCATTTAAACTGAGCGCCAAATTGATGTTTCGGACTTACAAACATAATTAAACTACTATAGTAAATATATAAATTAAATTAATAAGCATTTTAATAATTTAATGCTCAATCTTATTAGAAAGAAGTGGATTTACTGAAAAACCATAAATAAATTTACTGTAAATAATTTATTGCAAATAATTTATGTAATAAAAATAAAAAATATTTTACTTTCTATTTCTTATATTTATGTCATATTTGCATTTAATAAATACCTACGTAGAAAACAATAGATTCAATCAAATTTTCGATAAATTCTTATACATTCATGATTCTTAACTACGAAAGAAACTATAAAAAATGATAATGTAATAACAGGATAATTATGAAAGGAAACGATAAAAAATTAGTTATAGTTACGATATTATTTTGTTAATTTAACGATATTTTTTCATTCATAATTAGTGTTACCACTCCCGACGACCGTGTTGTACCGTTTTCCGAGCGAGTCAAGCGAAAAATGCGTTGGGACAACAAGAAGTTTTGTTGTTTATAACAAGAAAACAGATTTGGATCTGGCAGTCGCTCCATTGGGACGTGTTCCGCTCCTGTCCTTGCACTTATTATACATTCGCTCTCGTTCTTATTGTAAAACGCTTAAATAAAGTCTCATCTTTTCTTAAAAACCTGTGTTACCTTATTTCTACTTGGGAGTGCGCATTTGCATGGACTTGCAATACGTACGCGCGGACGTATAACATCATTATATTATAGCATACAATAACATTTAATAAGTTAAATCTTAAAGAGTATGATAATACTCTAATATTATATAGCATTTCGTAAACAAAAAAATCGAAATCATGAACAAAATACATATTCAAAAATTTAAAAATAAAATAAAATAAATAAAGTTCTTTTACTTTCTCTATCAGATTTTATTATATATGGGATCTACATAAGAAACAATAAAAATCTTATCGAAAAATTCCTCGCAAAACAACGCCATGAACGTTTTCTATCATACATACATAATTCACATTAATGAATTCACGAACCAGATTTCATATTCAAGACAATAAGATTTTTTTCTATCTTTTTCTATTAACTTTTTTTTCAGAATAGGACATCACGTGAAATGAGACTCACCTTATATTAATGAAATATATATCTCATATTAAAAGTTGCGTATCAATCATGAAATATATATCTTATATGTTAACAGTTGCGTAAAAATTGTTTTTTAAATAATTTTTTAATAAATAGTGAGCGAAGGAAAGCTTCAATGAACTTGATCTCCTTGAAGGATCAAGATCTAGATTAAGATCACTCGGAGATCATATGGAGCTGACTATGTAAAGAAAAAGCTTTATCTAGTCGATTCTTGAAGCGAAGCAATAAAATCAAATCAATGTTTTTAAAAAATCATAATCAAATTTATCAGTGGCGAGAAAACGTTCGACGAAATAAATGAAGATATCACTTGAGTATTATCTGCATATCCTAATTTTTCGCTCTTACATTAGTGTTTGACTCTCATTAGCCTTATCTGAATTTTTATTTTATTGTTTGAGAGATTGAGAGTCCTTATATTTATATATTTTTATATTTATATATTTATGTAATTTTGTTAATTATTATTATTTTTGAACTAAAATTAGATCTTAAATGAGTTTGAGTGAATGAAAACATTAATTTTTGTTGTAAATAGCCTTAATAATTAACATAATAATATTACAAACTTACAATAACGTATAAAATCGTTAAATGTCTAGCAATGCTAATTGGACAATATTAAACAATTTTAATTCTCAAACTATACTGTATGTTTTTCCAAAAGTATAGGTCAATAAATATTCATTTTATTTTAATATCGATTCGTTAAAAAGTATGTTATAAATCAATGCACATTCACATATGTCAACAGATTTGTTCAAACATATGACGCAATTAAACAACCATCCCATCTAGTAATTCTGTGTTTTTATTTATATCGATACTGTTTTCTTATTCCTCAATGTAAATCATTTCAGTTACGCTCTAGTAAAAATTTTTCTTATAATTTTCACATAAATTGGAACATTTTCCAAAAATACTTAAAAATATTCGGAAAGTTTACATCTTTTCTCAGAATTGTTCGTAGTGAATTCTGAAATATTCTGAGATTTCTTATCCCATAATTTTTAAAAAGTATTTTTAAATTTTTTAGATTTTATAACATTTTATCAGAAATTATACTTACAAAAAAAATCTTAAAAATCTTATGATATTATTAGGTGTACAAAAAAGTTCTGAGCTTTTTTTTCGTAAAATTCAATCTTTATTCGTATGTAATCGTACGGAAATGGCTTGCTGCGTAACGCCAAGCTGTTCTGCAAGCTCCTTTTCAGTT
>Ga0157364_1008537_pt1 | contig 10608 bp, 7 predicted proteins | sample AttsexASBM2_FD_111476 | JGI IMG/M metagenome (GOLD analysis project Ga0157364, IMG submission 111476) | Fungus gardens microbial communities from leaf cutter ant in Ribeirão Preto, State of São Paulo, Brazil - Atta sexdens ASBM2 | ecosystem: Host-associated > Fungi > Mycelium > Unclassified ... | reverse complement strand
CTCTCTCTCTCTCTCTCTCTCTCTCTCTGCGAGAATAGGAAATCTGTCATCTGTAATACTCTAGTTAACATTCGTTGATAGGAGTTAATATAACATCTGACGTGACTTCGTATTCAAGAGAGTTTGCATTAACAGAGCGTATTTTATAGTGCTCCTAATGTACAGCGCAAAGATGGATGCGGTTGTCGGAAATTCCGAGGAAACTGCACTGAACCCCACTGACTTTTAATTTCATTTCCCGCAAACATCTTCTGTTTCCAACAAACAACTGAATAATCGATAGTTACCGCGGCCCTGCCCCAACGGATGTTGAATTTTAATAACATCGGTTCTCTCAAATCCAGCGAATGAATAGGCATCAGACTCTTTGTCGGGTGAATAGTATTGTAAAGATAGTCGACACGCACAGGTAAGAGAAAGGGATCCGCGCCCGAATGCCGTGATACGACAAGGCGAAATCGGCGTTGTCAGGCGTCCGGAAAATCGAGAAAGTCAGGGAAACTAAGAAAAGTCAGGAAATATCAAGGCAAGCCCGAAAAATTTCGAAAGACTTTTGCGCGTTAGAAAAAGATTAATTGATAGCGATAGAATGATATTTTAACGTTATTCGAATCATTACATACTATAGTAGGAAATAATTTATATTTTTATTAAAATCGATTTTTTTGTTAAAATTTTTAATATATTCGAGTGTTAACATAATGCAACTATTGTTCAAATCTTTTGTATTAAATTAATACTTAAGTTCTTGTGTTAAAATGATACAATTCATAAGTAAAATAACAATTCACATATTTTAAAATATAAATTCTAACCTAAATAAATAAAATGTGTAAAAATTTAACATATAAATATTAATTTTACTGAAATATGTTTATTTAACATATTAAAAATATTATTTCATTGAAAAATAGGTTTCTATAAAGCTTTATACAAATTGTCCTATATTTTTTTGTTGATTTTTTTACAGAATATTTATGTTACTTCTCAAACTATTTTTCGTATTAAATTAACACAAAAGATTAAGTAGGTCGTTTGTAATACGCGAAATGTATTAAATTTAACACAAATGTTTCAACTGCGTATGAAAAATTACATCTGTATTTAAAAGAGCGTGCGATAATGGTAGAAACAATAGCTCTTTTCATCAACCGCTGCATAGTCTCGAACGCTTTTATTTTCCCTTTTTCCTCGGTTTTCGCATGTCCTTCACGAGATATTGCATTTTGAATCTTATCTCGCCCATATGATCGGAGAGTTTGAAAGAAATTGAAAAAAGTCTGAAAAATCTTCCAGTTGTATCTCGCACAACGATTTTGGTGGAGCAATGCGACACCCGTTAGACTATCGTCGCGGAGAATGACATAAGACATCCCCGTTCTGACTCGGGCGCCATATGACCGTCTCTGTCGCAAGCTCCACGTCCCTGCTCCGAGTAAGGAGGAGAGAGGAGGAGGAGGAGGAGGGGAGGGGGTCTTCCTCCTGGTCCCCTCTTCCCCGCGCCTGCTATCCTCTATACATTCTACTACCGTCATTCCTTGCCCTCTCGTCTCACCGGTCCACCTACCACCACCCCCGCACTCCCACCACGTCGGCATTGGCGCACAACCACCATCACGGCATCACTACCACTATGATGTTCTTCAACCAACACATCGGCACCGACCGTCGGCCCGAGAGAACCATTGTCGGAAGCGAGAAGAGACGATGGAGGAAAAGAAAGAAATTCAGGACGAAAGAAAGACGGAGCGAGGCGGGGAAGATTACGTGGGAGGGAGAAAAAGAGGGGACAAAGAAGCCAAGAGTAATCCGAGGAGAGATGAGCAAGATGGAGGAGCAAGGAGGCCACGTATGAGGACGGAGTGATGAGGAGATGAAGGAGAGGAACGAAGAGAGAGAGATGAGAGAGAGAGAGAGAGAGAGAGAGAGAGAGAGAGAGGGGGGCAACCAGGCACAAGCATAGCATAGCATGGCACGGCATATCCATAGACATATACACTGTGTCTATGGGCATATCGACGAGATCCGACAGCGGCCGAACGCCACCGAACACGGCCGACTCGGACCCTGCGCGCTCAACCCAAACCAGAGAAAGCATAGTTGCATTTAAACTGCCATCCTATTCAGGAGGTCTCTCTCTTCCTGAGTTCCGAGCGACCTCGGGACGAATACGTACGGGTAATACGCACGTAAAAATCAGCTCTCTCGTCGCGCATTATCGGTGTGTGTTAACCGTTCACGTCGTTCGCGTCCGCGTTTCGTGTCCGTCTTTCATGAGAGAAAAAAAAAGCACGAAGGGGGAAGAGAGGAAGATAGATCCAGAAGAGCGCGCGGTTCTGACAGAGCAGAGAGCGGTCCGGGGGTTGACCCGGTCGCGTACAGGACACCCGGTCGGTCTGACGTCAGGAGCGCTTTAACTTGTTGGATTCGACGCGAGTGCGACGCGAAAGTGAGCCGGTCCGTGAAGCAGCTTCGACCCGGTTCGACCTCGGGACGTGGTGAAGGTGCCAGACGGGATGGACGACGATGCCCCCTTCGCTTTCGGGGGCCTGTCGCGACGAACACTGGGAGAGAAGGGGATTCGCTCCCGGTTGGATTTCCGGTACCGCGACGCGACAAGTCACCTTGTCACGCGTTTTCCGTTGGTTCCGCCACTGGTTCACGTCATTCGCTTTGTCATCCGCTTTGTCGGCACTACTGTCACCGTCATTGCACGCTCGCTTCGGTAATTCTCCGCTCGTCTCCGCTCGTCTCCCTTGAGCTCCTCCGAGTTCCTCGCTCTGCTTCGTGACGCTGTCGCTGTCGCTTCGGCCACTGACAGCCAGCTGCGATATTCCCCGCGGTGTTAACGAGATCTCGGGCACTCGTGTAATGAAAAAAGAAACGAAGTTTAACGGCGTAGCAATGATCCAGAGGCGAATGATATTTTTTCTCTCTTCTGACAAATGGTACTTTTTTTATTTGCTATTTCCGTTTATCCCTTTTTTCGCACAGATCCGCTTTTTAATTTGAGTCCTCTATCTCTATTTAATTACGTCACTCGGGAAAAAGGGAAAATTAGATAACTCTCTCGGGAAATTAGAGTAAGCTTTTGAAACACGGCTTTGATCGTTACATTAACTCGCGGTATCTGCAAGTACGTGATTCTCTGATGAACATTCTCGTGTGCGAACATACTTTTCTGGAGCATGAACGTATAATGACCTTAATAAATGTTATACACGTCTGTCATGTCGGAATGTTTCTCTTTTTTGACGAAATAAAACCAGCTTGCCTTTTTCGTCAGTTATTTGTTAGTGTCTTTAATCATCGTAAATTATCATTGACGACAATGAGATGACAAACTGGACAGACAGATATAGAGTTAGTTCAACTTGCAGTCGCTGGTGCTGCGTACACGCACAAGAAATATTCTTAAATCATCGAACATTAATAATTATTATCATCGACATATTTACGTTCGAGAATATTAATCCAGATTAACTCTCGATTCGATGATTATTCGAAAGATTTCGTGCACGTCAACTTGAAATATCGCTTCCTTACTTTAAAAGCGACACAATTTACAAAATGTGATATTCGAGATATTACCATAAATTAAGTAAATATTATTCTATCAATTATTAAAAGTGAATCATTTACTTTCATAAAAAAAATTGTCTCAACTAAAAAGGGGTGATTTAAAAAATCGGCACAATTCAAAAAGCATAATTTTTGGATTGATGTGAAATGAAAATGACATTCGATTCATGTTGGGAATATATTCTTTTTGTCGATATTATTTAATTAGTCTATAATTTTTTATTAAATTGAAAAATAGTTTTCCTTTTTCATTTTAGGAAACTTTATTTTTTCAGTCACTTTTGGAGTAAGAGAACAATGTACATGTACTATATTGATCAGAAATTGATGATTTGAGAGCTCCATGTTGTCGTGCCAATAAAGTATCATCCTCGTCACTACGAAATGAATACATGATTAAGCTTGAACTAGCGAAAGCCAAAGTTCGTTTCGTAGTAGTGTCTGTTTTCGAACTCGGGACTAGATTATCCAAAGCTCGCGGAGAGCATTCGTGCCTGTAAGGAGGAAGTTTCAGCGAGTCCATTCGAGGTCGATGACGAGTGTCCGCATTTTTGACGCATAACATAATGCGAACTGATAGAGCGAGATTCACGAGAGTGAGAAGTCGCACGCGACGTCGATAGCACTTGGCGATTTATCTCCCAGATCTCGAAACGTAACGTCAAATATGTATATCAGTCGATAATATCTAAAACGAATGTAAAGTCTTACGTAATTTCGGTTAATCAAAGAGATGTGTATCTTATCTTTCACATTAATTTTTAATAAAATTCCGGGATAAGTGGAGGAAGATTTAAGAGATGTGCCATAAAGATAATTGACGTTTATTTAATTAAATGGATACAGAAATATATAATGAAATTTTTTTAAGTGCATCTGTCACGCCCTGATTTCTCTCAGTGAATTATTCTCCGCGCTCGAACGCTTGTACCAGAATATGCAACACGCTCTGTCACTGTGACGCGTGCAACGAAAATATTTGCTTACGGAAATATTTGGACCCGTCGAGTAATCATGCACCGTGCACGCCAGCCAGTAATCCAGCACATCGTATTGGCAGTGACACTCGAAATACCGAGTATATACTAATACTAGAGGCTGTTAACGAGGATATTCGTCATCACCACTCGGAGCGTTGATCAATAAGATTTGCTCATAGATAGATTTGCGTACGAAAGCGCGGAAAATCTACCGCCGGGCGGCTGACACGTCCTCAAATTTGATTTCTGACAGGGCTGCCCAACAATAATTGTCAATCGCCGCGTCCAAAATCAAGCTGGTGGTGGTATCCCGATCGACGAGAGAGACCTGCTTTGTACATCTCTCACAGACACCTATACCTCTCGTATACACGACAAGCTCTCACGTATGACTATGGTACGATCTTCCCGAAATTTTTTTCGGCGGCGATTAATCACTCTGCCGGTTAACGTAATCAATCTCGATGTCAATGCGATTTCGCGTCTCTCGTCGCCGTTTTTATTTTTTTTTCCCTCCCGTAGTTGTGTTAACGTCACCGGGAGAGAGCGCGCGCCCGTGTGGCTGAGGATGTTCTGGGAAATTCGTTTCGCAAGAGAGAATAGCCTGACCGGTGCACCCAGCGACTTCGGATCGAAGTTTGGAAACGCTTTGTTCCCGCTGAAAAAGGTGTTTGAAAGAGGGTTGCGCGGATCGATATATCGGCTTGACTCATCCCCTCTTTCCATCCTCCCTTCTTTCTCACTTCTCCCCTCTCCTCCCCTCTCCCCCCTCCCTCTCTCTCTCTCTCTTTGTTTTTGGAATGATGTTTTTGCTAGATATCGACGTGAAGAAATACACAGTATACGCGACGAGTATTCATTGATAACTAACTTTCAATTTTTATTTGAGTGAGATTTTCGTGCGCGCGAATTACTTTGCCAATTGTCGAGGTCAAATGTTCAAGGTTTAAAATAGTGCGAAATAATAATAACAATAACTTTATAGGGAGATGCGGAGAAATATTGTCCAATAAGCACAAATCATTGCGTCAATGTACAGGTTATTTACTAAGTAACGATAAAATTCTCGTATAAGAATATAGCAGACTATAGAAAATCAACGAGAGATAAAATTGTTTATATTCTTCTTAAAGAATTATAAGAATTTTTTCAGAATTTTTTGTCAACTTTTTAGTACTGCATTTTTTTATATTTGCAACTATTTTTACAGGAGGAAATGAGGTAGTAAAAAATTCTGAAAAAATTTTCAGAACTCTATGGAGGAATAAACAATTTTTTGTCACTTGCTGTTTTTCTGTAAAGTTGATAGTACTCGAATAAAAAATTATTGAAAACTAATATTTGGCGATTTTTAATATTTAATATCTTGTTATTTATTGTGAAAATTGGTAGAGGACTTTTCGATTCAGTTTAGTCTGCTCTACCCTTAAGTGAAAGTTTTATGTTTACTTATCAAATCCTGTATAATATTGCAACATTTCAACAACATTCCTGTAATATTGCAACAATCTTGCATCAAATATTGCGGCAAGCTTTTATGATATTTGAAAGATTAGCATATCTGAACTGCGAACGTCTATATAGATGAATGTAATATATTGGTTCTTCAGAAAGTAAGGTCAGCAACACTGCTGTCAACAATCGACATAAAAGATATGATATAAATATATGAAAACAGGGTAATGTATAAAAATAATGCTCGATTAATCGATCGAGAGGAAAAAAATCAGTAAGCGATATTTTTTCAAATCAGACGTACAGGCATAATTGAATTATTTAACGTACTAATACTTGTGCGTATCGTGTCGTAGTTTGCATGTTAAATCACGTATTTGTAATGAACGTAATGAAACGTGAAGCTAGGAAGAAGTGTTGGAAGAGAGAAACTAATGAATAGTGATTAGGAGGCTAACGTAAATTCACCTGCGACCCGGCGGCGAAACAATCGAGCTCTGTGTCGTGGAAATTAAGCAAGATTTCCCAACGGCGTGGAAAACGCCATTCCGAGTGAATCAGCGGGATGATGCAACGTTTCGCAACTATCACGTCTGTCGCGACGGCTGCGAAATTATCCTCACCGCGCTCGTTTATATCTCGCATTATCGAATTACCGCTAATCCCTTTGACACTCGCGCTAAAAATTTTGAAGCTTTCCACGAAGCTTCCGACGGCGAAGTAAAATGTTCCTGATGTAACGCTCGCCGCTGTACTTGTTGCATCTAAAACTTCACAAACCGAAATCTTCCTCTTGCATACTCGGCCTCGTAAATTTACAACGACCCGCGGAATTAGCGAGTGTCCCACGTCGATGTCGGCGATACGGCCATAATTGGACGCGAAACTCGTTGGAATTAGATTACAGTGCGTTAATTGATGCACATCTTGGCAAAAACACATTTGCGCTAAACGTCAGAACGTTAGTTAGACATATTGGAGCAAGCGGAAGTAATTACGGTGTACAAGATGAGTGGTTAATTTTTCAGTGTTAAAACCAGCCTCGATTTATTTACAGCGTGAATCTCTCAAGCACGAGCGTTCTTCAAAGCATTTTTCGCTACTCAGCTCCACTTTCTTGAAATTTTCGTCTAAGATTTTCTTTTGATGCTACAATTTTTTCGATAATGGATGGAATACCGATGTTTTGAAATGAGAACGAGTAATATCGTCTTGAGAATTGTAGCAAGTAAAGGGAAGAAAATGTTATGCGTACAAATATACGATACTCGTCCTCGTAGACCACTGAAGTGGCATGGGTTGTCTTCTCGTTCTAGATTTATTATTACTCTCTCTCTCTCTCTCTCTCTCTCTCTCTCTATATATATATATATATATATATATATATATATATGTATGTGTGTGTGTAACAAAAGCTCTGTTTCCCTTTGAGGTCTTTATTATCAAGTAAGAAAAGCAGTTGAAGACACAGTTTGAGTATTGAAACTCGCTATAAACTAATAGAAACAAATTTACTAAATTACTTTCAGACACAAGTGTCTTTTGAAATTTAAAATCTCTTTATTTTGGACGAAAAAAAAGTTCGCAGAAATTTAAATACGTGATCAAACTAATTACAACAATAGCGATATTAAGCGTAATCATGTCTTTTGTCGACAAAAGATTGTGCTCGGCAAAAGACATGAAATCTTTTTTTCTCTGAAATCATCTACGTCCAGAAAAAAAAGGAAGAGAATTTTTTATAGTAGTGACAACTATATAGGTAACAAGGTAACAAATTTTATACGTAGAATTGATATATATATATATATATATATATATATAGAGCTTAAAAAATTATTTTATAGTGATTACAACTAATTGGATATAATTATGAAAACTTATTAATTCTCATAATCTATTCAACTTTAATTGCAATAACAATAAAATAATTTGTTAATTACATTAATTCTACATATAATACTATATATAGTTGTCACTTTTATAGTTGAATAAACTTTGTAATTTACAATTTCAATAACTATAAAATGGATTATTTAGTTATTGTACATTGATTTTATGTATAAAACACATTACATATAATACATATAATACATGTATACAATTTTATATATGTATGTTAATTTTGTTATCTCTATTACTATGTTTTTCTGACCGAAAAATTTCCTAAATTTCCTCCCAAAAATTTCTACTGCGCTCTTTCGTGATTTCTCGTTTTCAAAACTCGATCCGGCGCGATTATCACAGGTTGCTCCTTTCATCCGCTCATTGTATCATCCGGTATTAACGGAAGTGTAACGTCAACCTACTATTACAAACGTAATTATTTGCAAAAGCGTGCGCGCGGTGACGGCGCTTATCTCGTATGTACGTGCCACATCGAGATCGTTGCGCAACATCCGACGCCGAGATATTCGCGAGAATCGAGCGGTTCGGTTCGCGCTTTTCGCGGGGCTACATGCGCCGGCAATCGATAGACCTGAGTGACCGAGGAAATTCGCCAACTGAATCGAAATTTCATCCACCACGTCGAAAGCATCGCGATATTTGCAACCAAAGGAGGAAGCGTCTATCGATCTGCCTCGACCTAAAAAGGTAAGTAGGCAAGCTCCATGGTTACCATTATCTTTAGATCGCGTCTCTGACTTTTAATTTGTCGCGATAATTCTGGATTGTACGTACTGGATACATAATTCAAATCTCTACGATAGTACATAAATCTCTTCGATAAGTGATAATATTTAATGGAAATAAAATGAAAATTCTATTTAACCCTTCGGAACTGATAAGTTTGGATCTATTTAATTATAAATCTCTGTTAATAATAGTAATAATAGCTTTATTAAAATGCGGAAAGATACAAGAAATATATTTTGCATGCAAAATAATAAAAAAATAATATCTCAATAAATCAGCAATAATGTGTTGCTTGTATAAAAAAATTCAAATACTAAAACAATTTGATCAATTTTCTTTATATTACACCTGCAAAAATTTGAATTATTTTTATTAAAATATTCACTTAATATTCATTTTTGTTTTTGTATTATGTCATTTCGATTCTCAAAATTAATTAGTGCCTTTTAATTACCATAAATTAAATGTCTCAGCATTAGTGACTATGTTACAGATTTTGACGTCAGTTCCGGAAGATTAAGTAGGGAGACCTATTATCTTTCCATTATAAATCACGCAAGCATTCCAATGACAATACCTAAGCGCAATTTCCGTTCAGTTTCACTCGCGAATATGTCTATGAAATATCGCCATCTACTTTAGGTACGTTCTATTTCTCGGAGATTTGAATTCGGGTCAGTGCAAAAGGTACATGTTGCTATGCAACAGTCATTCGAACGCTGGGAACGTGAGAGGGCGTTTTGGAAAAGATTTGCATGAGGATGGAGTTGGAGTGGAAACGCGGCCCGTGAATTGAATTGGATTAAATTGAATTTTTTTTGTTTCCGAAAAAAAGGGAGATTTAAGGTGTAGAACCTTGGCAACCCTTTGAATTAATGTAAATTAACAGTATTCGCGCATACGGTTGCGAAAAGTACACACTAAAAGGCTTATACAAACCATACATACAATATATGCAACTGCGAATGGGGCCCAATTATCGTTATTATATGTACTATATCGCATTCCACGTGTTATATCATTAATTATTAATTAGCCACCACAATATGGAAATTATAATACTGTAATACATATTGTACATTGCGATAATTAAAGCGCGTGATTTGTTACTTTCTGGTTGAATCTTAGTTACATTTAATCGTCGAACGCGGTAAACTCCTGCAGAGTTATATCTCGAAAAGTATCGCGGCAACATAAATTATTGAGTGAGGAAAAACATTATTTGCGGTAAATTATATTCTAAGCACGATGCACATTGAAGATTAAAATCCAGGTAAAAGCTGCGTTCCACCTTTATGAGCGTTGTTTATGCCGGCGTAACTTTTCCTGGAGGGGAAGGGGTGCAACATGCATAAATATCTCTGTTAAACTCAGGTTGTAAGATTAAAAACTTTTTCCCTCTGCGCCACCAGGCCGCCGCATAAAATTCTAGCAAATTTACAATTAAATTTCGCAACCGTGATAATAAAGTAAACAACCGCCACCTTTGCATGCAAATTGGAGCGTAGTTTACGTGAGAAAAACGCGATCATCAGTGCACCGTCGAGATGTACCATTCGCGCGATTGTTGGATAGAAAAAAAATAATCTCCCGAGACGTCTCCAAGAATAGGAGCGAGTAAGAATACTCGCGGGGGAAATCGATCTCTTGTCGTTCGGGATTATTTTGCAGCGAGCACGTTGTCAGCTGCTGCACAACAGTTCGTAAAATAATTTTTTTAGAAAGAGAGAAAATTGTCACGGCAATTCTAAATCTCTCTCTCTCTCTCTCTCTCTCTCTCGCTTCCCACATTGAGAGAAAAAAATAGTTGGAATAACCATAATTTAACTATAATAGTCATTTTAATTATAGTCATTTTTTTGGACATAATAAATAAATAAATATATAATTGTTTCGACATATGAATTATAGAACACTCCATTATGATCATAACGACCATAATATGTATTCAACT
>Ga0157364_1008536_pt1 | contig 10610 bp, 7 predicted proteins | sample AttsexASBM2_FD_111476 | JGI IMG/M metagenome (GOLD analysis project Ga0157364, IMG submission 111476) | Fungus gardens microbial communities from leaf cutter ant in Ribeirão Preto, State of São Paulo, Brazil - Atta sexdens ASBM2 | ecosystem: Host-associated > Fungi > Mycelium > Unclassified ... | reverse complement strand
GGAATCAAGGAATTCTTATTTTTCACCTCCAATTCAATTCCAATTAAATTATTTAAATTGTTTATATTATCTCTATTTATTACTATCATTAAATTTTCAAATTCAGCGTTATTGATAGCGCAATACGTTGTCGACTCAGGAATTTTCATTAATCAGGAGAACCGGTTAATTAGCCTTACGGCGTTAGAAGTGCTGTGCAAAAATTTTTGTTTTATTGGTTCTTATTGGGAAATACCTGTATGCAACTTACCGAAGGGCTGGCGGCCCTTGTCTGCGTGGCAACGCTATGCAAATGTACGACGCGCGGATTAAACCACTCGGTGGGGGGATACTGAGCACTGAAAGTGCCCATTAACGGTGCGCCCTTCCTCCTTGTGCTCCGCCGAAAGAGCCTGGAGAGCAGGCCTATCTTCTCTGAAAAAATCCCAGAAAAGCCTTGAGGAAGGGATTTGGATTTTCTTGCGCTTTGTTAGACAATAATAAGGATCGAGAAAGGGCTTGCCAGCTATAGAGTGACTAAAAAGCTACAATCTGGATTGTATTATACGATCTACAGATATTATGTATATATAGGATATTATGTATATATATTTCGCAGCAGTTGTTTATAATTGTCCTAATATAATCAGAACGTTCTCGTTAGTGCTAAAGAGTACTTAATATACTAGAAATAGCCGTCCGAAACAAAAATCGTTCGAGCAGCTTGTGAATATAAATAATTAAGTGCGAAAATTTTAGGCTGATGCAAAAGTTCTGAAATTCCGCTTTTATAAGAACAGTTATAAACAATCGAAAGCATTTTTAATAAAACTGATTCATCCATCACCCATTAAATGAAGCAGTCACCCATCACCATGCAATCCCTTTCCCAATTAGACTCACTGGTTGGACTGTGAGGCGCACTGTCGGTACTCGCGTATTCCGCGCTGGAAGACGTATCACTCCTTTCGGGTCGTCGTGGTAAGGACCGTGAACTTCCGCTTCTGTGTAAACGTCTGGCCGAGCCCCAAAGCCGTAGAGAATGTCGCCTTTCGAGACGGCCGGGCATCGACCGACACCTGGCGAACAGGACTTTATCATTGGGATTTCCTGGAAGAGAGAGACATACAAAATTATTTTTAACTCTTTATTACATTATATATGTAAATAAAATTAATTATATGTAAAACGAATGAAATGCTTAAAAGATTTGCTGATAATTTCTATATCTTGAAAATTTAACGGTTCTCATGCTTGTTATCTGTCAAATAAGACGAATGATTGTAGAAAGTGTCCTCGTGTGAGTATCTGGTAAACTTAAATTACCACATTGAGCAGACTGATTGGGAAGAGTAAATTCTATGCGACGCGAAGACACACATGCAAATATCAGAATGCCGAGACGACGTGACACTCCAGTTAAAAGGGTTAATATCACGACCGAGCCGCGCGTTGTAACTTAAAAAAAAAAAAAGTGGAATACCCTCATTCCTGAGAGTTTCATCTTGGTATATAGCCACGGGCGATACGCCGACATAGCGACCGACGACGAGTGGGTTACCAGCGTGAGAATCAGCCGAGAAACGAGTGAGAGAAAAGTAGGAAGATTATATATATACGTGTGGTCCTTCCCCCCTTTCTACAATGATGTCGACAGAGTATGTAACGGTAGACAATGTCGTGACCAATAGCTAATATATTGTGCTAAACGCTTTCCAGGCATCGTCAGCTTCTCTACTTCGTTCTCTCTCTCTCATTTCTTTTTCCTTCTTTCTTGTTCTTTATATGTGCTGATGTTGGCTCTATTCTGCACGTACGCACGTATGTATACGTATTCGACATATGTTAAAAAAAAAAAAAGAATAAAAAAGAATATACCGCAAGAAACTTCCGCGTGCGTTGTGGTATAAAGGTCTCACCTGGCGATATATCACGAAACATGAGAATTTTTTGTCAAAGATAATAAAAAGCCGCAGATAGAAGAGAATTCCTCGAATTTCTGTTGTAGCAATAATCGAAACAACAATTGCGTTAGGATTTTTCATGTGTAATCAACACCCCAGATAGAACACAAAATCATAATAAGAAAGACGATCATCAAGTAGAAATAAAAGGAAAATTCATAATGATGAAATATCATACAATGATGAATAAAAAAATCTCATTATCATGTCCAAGAATTCATCACAAAATAATCGTCAAAAGTATATCAAACGACATTATAATCTTTCTTAAAATGACTTCTACTTGATATTATCTTGATCTTGTTATGATTTTTTGTGCTCTGCCCGAAGCAGCGTTTCTTGACTGAAAGACACTGACAATGAATATCAGGAATAAAAATGTGGACATATGACAGAGGACAAACATTGTTTCTTCCTGACATTTCCGCGAACGTGGTAAAAAGTGAAATTAAGATCGCGCACTGATTTTTCGTACGCGGTCGCGAGAGGAATTGATGATCTTCCGGCGACGAGGCTTGCGTGGCTACCAAGGACGACAACAACATAAACGTTCTCTCGACTCGTTCGTCGAGTCGCCAGCAGAAAAAGGCCTCGGAGAGTGAGCAGCTTCACGAACTGCTCTCCTCTTGGACACAATCGGAACGTTTCCCGAACACGTGCCGAACGAGTTTGCCTGGACCGACCGGTCTGCCGGACAAGCGAGTTCATTCTCGCAAGTTTTACGGGCTCCGACTTCCTGCGCATCCTTTCGTGAGATACGGCGAAATCGATCTCAGCCTCACGCGTTTATCTGTTCATCTTTATACGTTCATCTGTATGCTTTTGTCATTGAGTCTCAAAAATGTTACGAAAATTATGTAAGGCATTACAAGTAACACAAACACATTTTTATTCTTTACGCCTGCAGCGTACACTGTAGTGCATTAATTCGTTGGGTCATAGTAGCCGGCCCGACTTATTGAAAATAAGAAAATACTACAGTATTAAAAAGTTGATAAAAAATTCTGAAAAAATTCTTAGAGTTCTATGAGAAGAAAATTAATAATTTTTGTCTTTTGCAGTTTTTCTGTAAAGTTGATAATATTTGAGTAAAAAATAAACGTCGATAAATGAGTCACTACTAACCTAGCGAATACTGTACATTAATTTCTCTCTGCAACACTCGGTTATATTATTTAATAACAAGAATTTCTCTACTCTGTTGAACTCTATATTTAACACTTTCCTGAAATATAATTTCGGTCCCGCGTAATGCACGTTCATATCGCGTCGTAGAAACAATGTTAACGCGTTAAATTTATCGGCAATGTGTTATAAATTAACTATCTTGCATTATAAATTAACTATCTGATATCGCGAGATGATATGGCGGGAAACATGGTTACGGGAAACTTTCCCTCGCGGATAAACCTCGCGCACCGCAGGAGACAACGGGATACGCGACACTCTAATAAGACGCAGAGAACTCTGTGGTTACTACTGAATGAAGACGAAAGCATGTTAATCGCATCATCACCCAACATCATCTTTCGTGCGCGATATATACAACCGATATTTTCGCAGCATTAACTTCTTGCACGACAACTTCTTCGTGGAAGCGCATAACATATATCTACGCTTCTTTTGATTAATAACCTGTCTATTCTAGCAACGTTTACACGTTTCTTACATCACGTTTCCACATTTTAACTTAAACATTAAAGAAAAATGGCAAAGGAACCTTTTAAAAAATAATTTTCTTCGAAAGTCATCACGTTTACATGAAGCTAGCTAGTAAATTATAGACTTTGTCTATTGAGAAAATAGCTCGAGGTGACGTCAGGCTCAGAAAATAATTAGCGAGACTCGTCTTACCTCCGCAAATAACGTCCGCCAGGTTTGTCTGTACAGCCTGATGCGTAACATCGCCGTCTCGCAGAGTGAGCATCTCACCGTGTACGAGTGCCACCGCCTCGTCGTTGCTCATCAACATACTACCCTGACCTCTGGACCCGTTTACGTCCCTGGAACACCGCCTGGAGCTACCGGAGTCACGTCTAAGCCTTTTGGTCTCGGGCGTTACAACGAAGTAGCCCTGAGACGTGTGATAGATCTTTCGTTCTTGCATGAGCTTGGCGAGCGCGTCGTAAACGAGCTCTCGGCTGGGCCTCTGCATAGCCGGGAAGGCGTTTCTCAGGGCTGACCTGAGGGTGTCCAAGGTCGCCGCCTGCCTCTGAGAAGTCAGCTCCAGAATCGCCCAGCATAAGGCTTCTGGCAGCGGCGTGAACTGACCTTGGGAAACTGGAGCCACTAGACAGTCCTCTATATCACCTGCAAAAGGGAGAGACTCGAGGTTAATGCGCGAACATCTTCGCATCCGAAGGCCATATTATTTTTTTACAAATTAATTAAACGGCGAGTATTCATTCGGCCGAGTCATTTTATGTAACTTGTTTTATGCTTCAATACCAATTTTGCTCCGTTATGATCTCGTGCGTCGGATTTTACGATCGTTCATCGCATTAGCGCCCTCGAAGATAAAATGAGCAATAAGATCATACCATAATCTTATATTTTCTATTTATTTCCACCGTCGCTGCAATAAACTTCTATTTGTCTTTTGACACAGTTGTATGTAATTTTATTTTCGAGGTTGTCATTGAACGTAATAACTTTACGTTACTCTACGAATCTGACACGTACAAATTAAATTATATTCATGTTAAAGCCTTTCTAAATTAAATCGAGACTGTTTGCATTTCTATACGTGTAACGATCGCTAAGTATTTCATTAAGAATATACACAGCGATGAGAGTCACGTTAGATGGTTTTATGTCGATCTCGTGGACGGAACAGAGTCATTCCAATTAATCGAATTCTTTCCACGAATAAAGTCAAAGAACAAACGCGATTGGTGAACATGAAAAAGACAGCGAATTTAAGCCCAGGCGGCAACGACTCCGTAGTATTATGAGAGAATCGAAATTCTTATTCTTCCAGTCACGTTTTACGGTAACCTGGCGACACCGCGACTGCGTGCTCTCCTACATCTGGTTTACGCCCACAAAAAGAATATGGATTATTCTAAACTCGAGGTAGGACCTCGAAATTCCCTGCGAGGTCCGCGCTTTGTTCGTGCGTCGAATCTCTAATGTCTTTTCGAAGTCGATACAGAGAAAGTTAATGCCAACGTCACCGTAAAATACACCTACATATCACAATATTATGCACGATAAAATATTTTATTTCAGCCATAAAAGATTCATTGCGTCCCAGAAATATCTATTTGTGAAATCACTGTTTGATCGCGCTCATAATTAAGGATTTCTGCTGATAGAGAAGTTCCGTTTGAAAAACGGGAAAGTCGACTGCCAACGCCAACATGAACCGTTCTTTTACACTTCTTTTAGATCGCTGAAATATTTTAATCAATGTAATCGCGTATAGTATGCCAAAACTCAACAATGTATTCACTTGCTCCACCGATCGTGTATAATTAAAGGTTTGAAGCCGGCGGAGAAGAGCTCTATTTAAAGTTCGTGCGATCGCAGGCCCGCCTTCTCTAAGGCGCAACTCTGCAATTTCCCTGCACGTCTGTCAACAGTTGCCTTTGTTATTTGCAAGACAGGGCAAGACAGGAAAGAGTAGATCTCCAATTACGCGTGTAACTAACGTGTAGAAAACGCCCGCCTCACAAGCTCCCGTTAAACAATTGCTGTAAATAGGCCGAATAAATCCGCCTTCCTAGCTCTCCTTTGCTCTTATTCTTTCGAAGTATCTCGCTAGCAGGACAGGTTGTCTCGTTGTCCGCCTCTACACCGACATCTATCTTCGCTTGATATACGCGTTTCATAAAGCCGGATCATACGCAAAAGGCACACAGCCTCGGCAATGCTTCCACTTTCGTCTTAAACATTATTCTCACGCTCGATGCTCATTGAATACGAAGATGTCTATTTAGACTTTGACTACTCTACACTCCGGTTATAGTGAAATTATTCTCACGCTCAACATCAAACATATCCAGTCGAGTCTCGAGTGTACAATTTAGTTAATGAAATAAAATATCTTCGTTCATTCAAGATTCTGATATACGATATCTCATTTAATGCTCAGTAAAATTCATCTTGTAGTTAATCTCAGTAGTTAATCTACTTCAACTCTATACATCATTTATTTATGTGTCGTTTATTTACATATCTCTCCTCGCAAATACGACGGTCAATTGAATTACCGCGTCGTAGCTTTGAACAAGCGGCACCTATATAATGCTCACGTGGGAGCGACCAGTTTCGGTTTCATTGGCGCGAGCAAGATCTTATCCTGCGAACGCGGCATAAAAAAAAGATATATGATCTACATCATCGCACCGGGGAGATCGCGAAGAAAATGAGCCATGTTGCATTGCACAATTTTCAAGGAACTTTGTCGACGACAGATAGAAAGACGGACATCGTAGCGAGGCCATCGGGATCGTGGAACCCGATACATCGGTTTCTGGGGCGTAGATGTTTACCGACTCGCCGCTCCATGTCGTGAGAATCCCGTCCCAAACGTGTCCTGAACGTGTTTTCCGCGCGTATTATCTGGCACTCATTATCGGCGTGCACTCTCCGAATTGGAGAGGTATTTGATCGATCGGCGAGATATACGTGCGAATTTATAGCGACAAATACAGCACAAAAGATTGAAGCAATATTGCTGCAATGTTGCAATATTGCAGATTGCAACGTAACATTGCAGAGATATTACAGAAATGTAAATTAACAATATGCCTGCAAAATGTCAGTAATATGCTTGTAATATTTCAAAAACATTGCAAAACTGTAATTCTTTATAAAAATATATAAATTTTTACAATATTTATGTAGTATAGTCTTTTAATTTAACAATCGTTTTTATGAGTTTATATAATAATTAATATAATTCATTTTATATTTAAATAAAAAATTTGTTGATCTATTATTTGACGGCCCTTTTATTAGCTAAGTTTTATATTTATTTTAAATATGAAATCAAAAGATTGTATAATATCGAGTTTGGATACAACCAATGCATCATTATCGGATAAGACGATAAGCAATTAAGCTGCTGAAAACGATTTATCGAAATATTAATTATGTATTCGATGATGTATTTATGCCTGATATGAACGCAAGAATAAACCAGTGCCCAAATTTTATTGATAAATTTCATACCATCATTTTTTAATCGATTCAATCGACTCGGAGTGGTTTCGAATTAAAAAGAATCACTGCGATTAACTTACCAAGCAACTATATTATTATATTAACGTGAATAAATTTGTAGTTCGGTACATACATATACATGTTTTATCTTTACGAATAAATTTATCCTTCAGAATTAATATTATATTTATTGGAATATTTTATAATTTTTATCATAAAAAATTGCTTTTGAAAAGCACATATCACTAGAAATGCGATTTGTAAAAAAATTAAAATTAGTGAGATATATGTATAAAAATAATTTTCATTTAGAGTCTTCATAAAAAATTTACCCAAATACATTATATTGCAATATTGCTGGAATGTTTTGTTGCAATATAACAAAAAGCGGACATCTTAACGTTGTTGGAATTTTGCAACAATGATTCAGTAACGTTTCGCAACCACCACATGCAATATTGCAATATTTCAATGAAATCATTCTGCAATGTTTCTGCAATCTTTCTGCGCTGTATGGTCAAACTCTCGAGGGAAGGCTTCTCGCGTGACATCGCGAGACTTTTGCCTGATTTGACATTGAGGCTTCCTTTTCTTTTATGTTTCTTATCCTCGATCTTTCTTTTTTGGGACGATTAGATGACGTCGGATAACTCGGCTTAAATCTTATCAACTTGTTTTGCTCTTGAAATTAAACCGTCAGAGCGATACGTGCGCAATTTCAGACGTACGCCGAGAACACCGACAATTAGACGCGCGCCATAAATTTTCCAGAAAGCGCTCTGCGTGTGTCAAACCGCTCTATTTGTCGTTTTGTTCCAATGTTGTGGCGCGCGATATAAGACCGATCGGGACAGACGATTTATGGCCGATGGACATTTACCACCCAACTAGCGGTTGCAAATGGCCATTAACGGTTTGTTCTTATTTTTGTTAAGCTTATGCTTTATGACTCGTCTATGCCTATGGGTAGAATTTAAAAGAAACGATCTCAGCATCGATGGCTGTTTCGATTCCTTCGTTGCTTTATCGTTTTACGGCTTTCTCTCGATCGCAGATCTCAATATTGCAATGTCATTTTGTTGTACAAAGCCACTCTTATTATCGGAGCACAAAGTATTCTAAATAAAATCAGGTAACTGGATCGGGGAGAAGGAAGTCATTCTGCATTTACCTTTTTGTTCTTATTGCGCGCAAGTTAAAACGTTTCTTTCTCAACTTGTTCAAGTTCTCAACGCGACTACGTCACGAAACTCGTGAAGTCGACGACACTGATCCGTCGAGAAACAGTAGATATACCGTGAAGCACACCTGCCGACCTGCGGCGACCCTGCGAAAGGCTATTATTAGCATCCTGCACCTTTCTATCATTCCACGAGACTTTATTATAATATTACTCCACGCTGCCCACGTAGACAGCATTTGTTTGGCGTCCCGAAGTAAAAGGTAGAGTGGCATTCGGGTCGGTCGATCCGCGCCCACGCGAAAATATATCGGCAAATATCACCGCGAGGAATGGACGAACGCAGAAACACGGAGACAAAAGACACAGTGGCTGCCGACGAGAACGACGAGACTTGTTCCTTCTTGGACTGTTCCTCGAAACGCGCGAACGCGTTGGGATCACTTCCGGTGTACAGTACAAGCTGCAGAACATGTTGCATATATCCTTATCGCTGTGATCCATCGTGTTGGTTGGCTAGTCGAGTTGGTCGATCGGTCGACCTCCGCCGCCTTTATGGCTATGTTCATGGGAAATGGCAAAGACCACTCGCCACTCGAGGAATCACCTCGTAACAAGGCGACCTTTGAATCGCGTATATACCTACTCTCTTCGAGTCTCCAGCACGGCGACTACCCGTTCGCTGATTATATGTAAATCCTTTAAGACGCCACTTCGTACCTCCGGCCATATATCGATTCTAGCGACTCATTCTCCCTCATTTGTTTATCTTACGCCGGTCTCTTTTTGTCGGATTGCGTTAGTGTGCGCGAGAGCAAATACGGAAATTGTACATTAGATTAATCATACGTTAGATTGTTGATTGCACGGTATAACAGCCGTTGACAGCACCGCGGAAACCATTTTATCTTTTCACTCTTCTAAAAGGTACCGCATTATCCGAAAGATTAAGTAAGGCTGAACATTTTACTCTCTGCAGACGATGTTCCTACAAATAACGCTAATGCCTGTTTCTATCAATGTAGTGTAACTTTAATCTTGATCAACTAATTTTACATCTCTTTTTAAGTTCTAACAATTAGAAAAAGATGAAGAGTAAGTTGAAACGAAGTTAAAAAATTAATCTTTATTAGTAGAAATGGACATAAATTATTTAAAGTTGATGGACTCTTAATTCATTTCCCCTCTTAATTTTATCCATAAAAAAGAATGGAATGATCAATTAATTCCAACGCTTATAGGAATTGCCTTAAGGATCGATACTATCAACGTTGATCAATTAAATTAAACGAGCTTCTTTCTTTCGTAAAGTTAACTGCAATACAGATGGATGATTTATTTAAGTCTAATAAACCGATGTTGGTGAAATCAACCCTAAGAGCAACAGTTTCCGATGAAAGTGAAACTCTCAGGTGCACAAGAAGATGAAGTGCATAAAGAATCTACAATTCTTTCGGACAAGGCGTGGTTAGTTAATGTCTGGTTCGCACGAAGGTTTCTCATTCGTTCCTACTGGATTTATGCATCCCTGTCAGCAGTCAATAATCCCGCCGAGACGTTAACCGACCGTTTTGTTATCTGTACGCGGAATGCGAATGCAGTTATGTAAGAGGCACGAGTCAATTATAAATAAATAGACACGCGCGTGTGTACCAGGCTGTTCTGTTGCTGCTCCTGCTGTTGCACTGTTGGAAATAAATTTTCCTACTGCGAAAGCAAACGCGAATTCTCGACGTGACACAGAACACGAGAAGCGAGTCGAAATCAAATGGAGCACTCATTAAATTCAAACGTGCAAACTCGATCTAAAATGCGAAGTTGCGCCCACGTCGAAATCGTTCCCGACATGTTATATAATTCGCGTCTAGATCCCCGGTGAATAATATTTTATATAATATGCCATACGCCGTATATTTGGAAAATTAAATTGTATACAATTCTCCGACCTGTATTTAATGAGATACGAATCTCGATGGTATTATTTTTGGAAAGTACTTTATAGCGTTTACACAAATGCGGAGTAACTTCTGAGTGCTAAGTTGGTTTTTTATTGCTTCGTTGAATGATACTAGAATTTTCCTTTTCACCAAATTTCAAACATATATGCCTATTCACTTTAAGTACAAAAACTGTAAAAATAGACCTCTAGATTTCTTGTGACAACAAATCACAGCAAAGGATACGCGTTCGTGATTTTTTCGAAGAGTTATTCCACTATCGAATCCGGGTCGCGACAATGTGCACACCACTCGACAACAGTAACGAACACACCGTGTCTGTAATGATCTTTGCCTAAGGCTAACTCAAACATCATTCAG
>Ga0157364_1008535_pt1 | contig 10610 bp, 3 predicted proteins | sample AttsexASBM2_FD_111476 | JGI IMG/M metagenome (GOLD analysis project Ga0157364, IMG submission 111476) | Fungus gardens microbial communities from leaf cutter ant in Ribeirão Preto, State of São Paulo, Brazil - Atta sexdens ASBM2 | ecosystem: Host-associated > Fungi > Mycelium > Unclassified ... | reverse complement strand
ATACGAGGAAATCTAATTACTGGTCTTGAAACATTATTTTGAACATTCGGAACATCTGTAGCCATAATCGTAACTAAATTTCCAAATAATCGCTACTATAGCTACGAGATTTGGTACGAATTACGTCGTAGGAGCTTCTAGAAGTCGGCGACGTTCTGACGAGGTGATAGCCAATCGTCGTCGATTCCGAGGACGATGACTCGATGGAAATCCGATTGGACGGATCCGTCTGGCTCGTTTCGCTGCTCCTGGAGGAGATGGACGGGTTATGGCTTGTGATCCTTGCGTTCTTGGTGTCATTGCCCCCCAGCGACTCCATCCTCCTCCCGTCCTCGTCTTCTTCGGACCTCTCGACCACAGTTCCTAGGAAACTCAGATCCGATCGAGTTCCAGGGCTTGATCTCTCTACGCTCCAAGAGCTAGTTTCTGGGAGCTTGCCATTCGAGGGTCTAGTCTCTCTCGCGGCATGCTCTAAACTCGAAGATGGCCAGGATCGTGGCAACGAGGATCGACTAGTTTTTCGAGCGCTGTACGTGCTCCATCGCGGATCTTCAGTCTCTCCCGTGGATGCTCCAGTAACTGAAACAGTAATAGTACTGAATAATTACACAGCGTAATTAATTTCGGTAGAAATTTATTTATCTGTGATAATTAAATAAAACTTTTGATTTAAAAATTGCTATAATTGTTATAATTTTAATACTTGAGTACAGAATAATAGCGGAGTTACTAAAGTTACAAAATCAGCAAATCAAAACAATACTGAATATGATATCTCTCATTAATAAAAACTTTTAATAAGTTTGTAACTCAAAAGTATAACAAATTTGTGCGCAATAAGTTCTTTGCAGTATTTTAATATGTTTATTAGTATTATTATTAAATTGATCAATTTAATTTATTATTTCAACTTCAGTTTATGATGATTTCAGTGACAATATTTTGCGCGCAGTTTATATAACTAAAAAGTATGTATTCAAAATTTACATATAAATATTATTAGATACTAAGATCTATCAGTCGTATTTGGTTCAAAATGGAATATGTCATCTAGCAAAATAAGTATAATAAAAAAAAATAATATAGATATACAAACTTTTAATTCTATTTGTCAGTGAATAATTTATATAATATGCTTCCCGATTATTGCGATTTTCAGTTCTATTTTCAGAATTTAATAAATTGGAAATAATTTAGCAAAATAACTATCTAAAAATAACTTAGTGGATAAATTTACTAGTTAGATTTTTAACTTTCTAAAGCTCTCCGTTAAAGTACGAAAATAAATTTAAAAAATTAAAAGTAGTTAATATCTCAAATCGATTATATATAGATAAAAGAAAATAAAATCAAAAGCAAATAAAAAAGAAATTTGAAATAAATATATTTTTACCAGACATGTAATTCCTAACGCAAAAAAATAATTTTATTAAAGTAAATTTTTTATACAAAATTTTCGAGTGACTACTGTATTTTACAAAAAAATTTGAAAATAATTTATTTTTTATTCTTCATACGATGCAAAAATCAATTTGGTGGAGAAGATTAAAAAAGAAATAAAAAAGATAATTTAATTCATATTAGTAATCTTTTTAATCAAATAAAATGTTAAATAAATAAAATGTATCATATATTTATATAAAAATAAACATTAGATATTATTTAACTTTCATCATTGTCACCATTTATAACAATATTTTAGCATCATTATTTAGTCAACATAATATCTACAATCCAATGTTAATTAATCGCAGCATTCAAATATGACAAAAAAGAGAAAAAGACATATTTTTCTCGAGGATAATCGATTTCCATTTTAACGCGATTGAATGGAGTAATGATATATAGGTATATATGAGCAGCACGCCGAAAGACGGACAACTAAATTTGTTTGAATTTCTCTGAAAATGAATGTGATATTAACAATTCTCGTACGTGCTTTTTAACTTTCCGTTCTCTTTTTTAATTTTCAACGACCGATACTAACCGTAATTAACGATAAAATTGAACGTAGCTCACCTGCATGAAATTATAAATAATTTGATTTGTAATAAAGTGATTCACTTTGATTTAACGAGTGAATTAGTGCTGGTCTTTATATTTCTGTTACAAAAACGTTTGCATCTTTTTCAAATAAAAGTTATTGCTATTGCTAGATAGGATAAAAGTTATTGCTAGATCATTGCAAAAATATTTACAATAGTATAATAATAATTCACTTTAAATTCTTAAAAGAATGATTAAATATTTTGATAATTAATCATATATTTTATGTCAAATAATCTCTTGAAAACAAAAACTCATATCAATGCTAATAAAAACATAACATTATTATCTGACAGTTTTCCGCTATACCTTCAATAATAACAATTTACATTGTATTCTTTAAAAAATAATTAAATATCTTGATAATTAATTATGTATTTTATCCCAAAGCTGAAATCAATGCTAACAAAAATTATTATCTGATTTTATTGCAATTATTCGCCTTTAATATGAATAATAGACTTAATATAAATGCGAAATGAGATTCGGACAGGCGCCTTTTTGCTAAATATACAATAAGGATATAAATTGAATTAATTCATGTAATAGAGGAGTAATATTTTACAGAAGAGGAATACTATTTCGTGCATACCATCTCTTTGTCGAACGCATATTGCATCTTGGAAAGCAAGACGGCTGTCTATATATGATACTGCATTTTGTGCAACATTCAGACAAGGGTATCTCAATATAATATTTTAAAGTGTTCCTTTTTTCTTTTTATAAGACCGATACAACGTGCCTTCTCTCCTCAGACTAAAACTTGATAACCTCATGCCACTACCATCCATTGCATCTCAGTAGCTAAGCTCTTCTATTTTACTGGAAAAAGCTCTCGTCGTGTCTAGCATTATGAGGGGCTTGCTCACAAATTTTTAAGCCGATGTCCTACAGAAGGTTTTCCTTTTATCATGCGATTCCAGAGTGTGACAAGCTAAGTTTCTGGCCGGAGTGCTTTTATCCTGTACTTCGGTTTTGATATCTACTTTTGAAAGATATACTGGATGGTATTTCTTGATATCAAATGTAGCAAAATTAAAATAATTTATAGATAAGATGTATTTAAGTAAAATTACTGTACTTTTATGAAATCTGACCTTTTACTAAGTAATAATTCTGCGACAAAATTTTTAAATTTTTTACTAAAATAATATTAACTTCTTTTTTTTTTACTAAAATAATACTAATTTCAAAAGAATATGTATCTACTTTTTTATAAGTAAAATTATTATATAAAATTTAATAATACACAAGATTAATAGAAAAAAGAATGTAGGATATATAATCTTCCATTAAATATTTCAATTACTTTTGCAAATTTATTCTTCTTGAATACACCCAATACTTATTAAATCAGTTTCTGCACCGATTAGTTCCTCACGATTGCCTTGTGATTCATAAACAACAGGCTTTAGGCATTCCGACATTATCGGTTTCTAGACTTAGGATAAAGACTGAACGATTCTTACTGAGATCCGAGTAACTGAGCACGAATAAGGTCAAAATTTATTCGCTCCATTTACCGTTCATTTCTTAAAGACAGAATCGGAATGTAAAAGCCATCTCACTGAGAAAAATATTTAATTTTTGTAAGTCATAATTGCATAGTAAAATAATGTCTAGAAATTTTATCTTACTTTAATTATTGTTTTATTATTGCTACGTAAATAATAATAATAATATTTTTAGTTTTATTAAAAAATATATAATTGGAACTGAAAATAACTATAAATCATAGTTAAATTATGATAATTACAGTCACTTTTTTCTCGCAGTACAGTTATTATCTCAAAGTAGAGCTTAATAATAATAAAGCGTAGAATTGATAGCTTTATTTTATCTTTAATCTCCACAAGATCAAAACTTTTTAATTTTTGAATTCATCAATTATGAACAAATTTTATAAAGCTCTTGATAATTTTAAACCAATCGTGAATCAAATAATGGTTTTAACTAATCTAAAATTAGATTTGATTACTGAATTTAATATTGCTATATAATATGTTAAATCTTCATTATTAATATGATTAAATCGTCATTTTCAATAGAGATCTATAAAATATTGTAGATTTGGCTCTTTTTTTACTTTACTATTGTTTATATGTACTTTCTTAATAAAGCGATAGTTGCTAACATATTTATTGAATCAATGAACTGATAATAATGATAATGCATTTTTTTTGTTTTTTTATTTGTAGTGTATTTTTATTATGTATTTTATTATTTGCATTATGTGAAATTTTAACAAACCGTTGCCGAAGTTACATCGCTGAATTTCGAGAATTTCCTGCGTCGCCATGTTTCAGAGGCGTCGGGTTTCTAAAAGCAGGAACGACGGTGAAAATCTACATCTACCTGCAGCGAGTAAATCAGATCCTCGCCTACTAGGTGTCTCGTTCTCTCACCCTCTCGGCTATCTGGCCTCCCGTTTCTCGGTAAACAATTTTGTAGCTTCTTGTTTCTCTACCCTCGCACTATCTTTCTCGCATTAGTTCCTCTTCGTCTTGCGTACGAGAATATTGCAGCACACTCGTGATAATCCCTTTTTCACTCAAGACATTCATCGTGCTGTTTACATCATCACTTTTTCTTCAAAGAACCCATGTTGCCCCTCTCATCTAGAAAATGGCCGCATTGTGCGCATCTCGCGCGAAACGAGCGATACTTTTGTGCTCGTCATCACCGGCAGCATAATATTAATGACATATAATATAAATTAAAAAGATAGAGTTATTAATTTTATATTATATTAATTATTAATTATATATATTATTTGATTTCTCATTATTGTACATTATTTTATTAAACATAACATTTTATTATAATATATGCATATTATTTTATTATATATAGCTCTTTATATTGAATAGTTACTATATTCATAAAATTAAATTAATATTATAAAAATTAAAAAAATGACTTCATGCTATTTATTTAATGCTTTAATTTTATGCAAAACCTAACAAAAAATAGATAAGATATTTTGTATTTTTTAAGGTAAAACTGTTCGAATAAATATTCAAAGAAAGTTCTCTATATTGGTTACATATTTCATAATGTAGCATCTCGGGCGATCCTTTCAAAATAATTATAAATTAATTTGTAACATACAAATTTATTCGTGAGAATTAAAAAAAAATTTTTGTAATGTGAACGAATTTGATGAGCAAAGAAAATTTAATAAAATGCAGCAAAGCGATTTTAAACAATAAAAGCCAACGAGCGTTGAATATCAACGGATGTAAAAATTGCGCGATTAAATATTGATTAAATAATAAATAAAACCAGCAATCACAGCTCATATAAGTATTTGTTTAAAAAATCACAAATTTATTGCTTTATGATATCGAATTTGCAGAATTAACAATGCCATTAAATAAATATTGATATATTATCTTTATATGAAAAAATATACACAACCCAAGGCATTAGTGATCCGAAATGACACTTAAATTGAGTGTGAATTTCCAACTAAACCTTCAACTTAAAGTTAACATTCAACTTGAGTGTTATTTCGTACCTTCATTGTTTAATTGTGTGAGTGTATATTTTTATGAGGATTGTTTTCCGAAATATTCTAAAAAAAAATTAAAAATAATGTATCTGTGTGTGTGTGTGTGTGTGCGCGCACGCGCGCGCGCGCGTGTGTGTGTGTGTGTGTGTGTGTGCACGCTCTCTTTTTTCTATTACATAAAGTTGTGATTGCTTCTAACTTCAATTCCTATATGAGTATATAGCATAAAACAGAATTTTTTTAGTTGCGATTGTGAAAAACAAAATATTTGGTACGAGAAAGCAGATGTCAGATTATAAAAACGAAGAGTTCTTACGTCTAGAATAACTTATATTTGAAATACTTCAATGCATATACAAATCTCGACAACCGATAATATCTGATGTTTTATCAAACAAATTGAGAAATATAAAAATAATAATTTTAATTTTTAGTTAAAATTTGATTACGAAAAATATTTGTTACCAAATATTTCTAGAACGCAACAGAAAAAAAATTAATTTTAAATTTAATTATAATTCCAGACTCGCATATATGATTCTTGCATTATATTCACGAATATATTTTTTACGTATTGATATTTATATCTATATTTAAGAGACAATCATGATGATCTATTTATATTAATACTCTGATGAGCATGATCTTTCATTTACGAATATTTACAATATATATATATATATATATATATACAAGATCAAAATCAGAAGTTTATAAAAGTTTTCGATTGATCATTACGGCGCGAATATAAAGTAAAGCTAAATCGGCAAGTTAAGCGATTTTTCTTCGAAAAAGCGTCAGAAAAGTATTGCCTTCAATTTAATAATATAAATTAATGCAAACATCATTTTATTTTCCTTGATTCAACAAGTAATAAGAAAAGAAAAAAAATGATACTTATGTTACCAAATGAAAAGTATTCATAGTACTTTTGTGATATTAGAGGTGATCGAGTGAGCAGAGACACGGTTATTAATTTCATACATGATTTGTATCGATAGAATAATAAAGCGATTTCATAGAATGTGTGAAATAGTAATAAGACTTAAACATAACGATTCAAAATAGACTTGAATCTTTATTGTTTTTTTATATTCAAATTTTTATTATCTTTATGCTATGAAAATTATTATTTACAGTAATTTAAAACAAAGTTAAAATTATTTAAAAATAGTGACTAAACATTATTGACTTTTCATCGTTCGATTGGAATAAAAGATCTAGAATATTTCAAAGTTTTAAATTCTGAAAGTTAACACTAGAAGTACTAATGTTTTTTACTAAAAGGATCAAGTAATTACAATGGAAAAGAAGTAATAAAAAATCAAATTTTGTAAGTATAAAAGACATAATTGTCCAAGAGTAAAAAATGTCCTATTTTTCACATAATAAATACAATATTAATCTAAAAAATGGAAATGATTAATAATTATTAATAATAGTTCAGTAATATGTTTAAAGATATCTTGAAGTTGTCTTATGTGACAATTTTATACATTCTACTCATTGGGTAATTAAAAAAATTACAAAAATTGCAAAATGGTAGAGGAATTTTCTATTTAATTTTTTATCATGAATAGCGTTATATGATTAGTAGATGTTTTTTAAGATACATTCTGTATACATCGCACAAGTCTAAATATTTAAATAGCCTAAATATTTCTGTTTAGAGGAGACATAAAGCCAAAATGTTGTTGCACACGTAGCGTGTGACATTTTCAAATAAGTATGTAATATTTCAACCTATCAACACACACATATCTCTCCCTGAGAATATATGTTATATATTTACAGCGCGCGTTCAGGTACATTGCCGAATACCATTACTCGTACAACCCCCATAGCTCCATATACTCGGAATAGAAATCCCACGAAGAATTCTATTTTCCCCGTTCTCAGTCACGGATTCCCTTGGATATTGTTTTCACAGAAACGAAAGAAACGACCGGACATCCATGCTTACATCATAGAATCGAAAACGCGATAACGGAAGAACATTTTCACATTTATGGTCAAAAGACAGAATCTTGTAGAGCAACTTCCATTTTTAAAATAAAAAAATTATGAAATATATCTCGTTTTTATGAAATCGTAGTGTATGCACAATGACTGGAACTCCTACAATTGAAAAATCGTGAAGAGAAAATGACAGAAGGAATGAATAAAAATTTAAAATAAAGTTTAAAAGATTAATATTTCCCGGAGACTTTCTTAGATCTTTGTTTCTTAATCTTGCTGGAACTTTATATGCCACTATTATGATGTACATGGCTTTATTTCACGAAGGTTGCTCGTAATTTTTCTATATCATCGATAATTTTTCGTGATAATATCTAACTAATATTTCTCACGCGCGTTTATTAAATCGACTTTCTATTAAAAGGAACGTCCTTCAGCCCGAAGGAGATCGTTCACATAAAATTGTGCTCACACGATCCGTAGCTCATCGAACTTGTCGACCCGTATTTCTGTCTCACGTTTACTGTAAAACGATCAGATCACTCAATGCGGGCCCTTTGTCCAATAATAAAGTTAACGTTTGTTTGTTATCGACTTGAAAAGTCGATATTTGCACGTTGCATTTCATTGATTTTACAGTTTACTTTTCTTTGTGACAGATGCCTTGTATGGCAATTCTTTCATAAAAACCCTTCTTTTAAAAAACCTCTTTTTAAAAAAATTCCTTATCCTCTTTATAAGATATTAAATGGCTCAATAATTCTTCTTTCATTATATATTTTTCTTTAATTACTGCTTGCTGTAATTTTATTCTTCGCGAAAAATAGGAAAATTTAAGTTCAATAATACTCAAAAAAGTGATCTTGCAGTTATAGCGAAAATTATCCAAGTATGAAAAATAGCTAAAATAAATAATTTCTTTAAAAATAAAAGCAAATACTAATACTAATAATACGATATTGGATATGTATTGCATCTAATCATATAAATGACAGAGATAGAATTTAGATTTGTGCTATTTTATGTGTATGATACATAATTTTCTATCAAAAAAGATACAAAAAAACAGCTATAATTCTAGCTGGAGTAGCAAAATATTTTTTTTGCGTGAATGAAATTAATGAATGAACTGATGACTGGCCAGAAATTATTTCCACAATTTTGTATAAGCTTACTACAAATAGAAATTACTATAAGGATACATTCTAATGTTAATATTGTTTCGTCTATATTTATTATGCAATTCTCTTCTTTCTCTCTCTCTCTCTCTCTCTCTCTCTCCATCTTTCTAGAAGTTAGTTACAATACTTGAAAAGACAGCATACTACACTATTCCTTTCACTTTTTATCAAGTAGCAAAAAGCATTTCACCGAGAATGAGCCATCAAAGAGATCCATTAGTAAGAAAAAGAAGTAAAAGAAGAAAAATATGACGGCGTAAACAAATACATTGTTAAAGCATTAAAAATCAATGCTCATTTAAATCAATATACAACAATACAATACAAACATATTATAACATAATATGTGCTGGAGAATGTTACGAAATGTAAATAAAAAGACGCTGAGAAATATTTTAATCGGTATCTAACTATCCAAATAAGTTCTCGTTATGCGTTTAATTTAACACTTCAATAAACTATTGAATTGATCATTATTTTATGCGAACGTTTTCATAAATTTTTGATGAATAGTTTTTGATTTATGGTCACCCTTTTTACATTTTCCATTCGTTGGCATAAACGCAGCGTATACGAGTCAGATTTATTGTCATCCTTTCTCCTTCTCCTCTTTATCGTGAAGTTCTAACGACTCTCACCGATACAAAACACATTTCGCTAACAGTGATTCACGTTGCAATCGCCTTTAAGATCTTGGCAGAACAGCTACAACTATGGTCATTTTATGCTTCAATCTCGTTGCTTCTGTTGGCAAAGTTCGAGAGCAATGTTGTCGTATTTCTATACGAGCTTATGTATACGCATTTATGGTATTATAGAACAATTACAAAATATCACATATTGCTCTCTACACAAAATGTCGTTCTTAGATTAATTATTTCAATTTATAAAGAATCCTTCAAAAAAATTAAAATGATTTATAACTCTTACTTCAAGAAAATTGAAGAATATTTTACATTCTGTCATAAACTTAATCCTTTATGGAACGGCGACATTTAAAATCATCCCCTTTTATTTTATAAATTGCTCGCTCAATTTTTACGAAACTACTGCTCTATTGGAATCCTAGATTAAGAAAAATTCAAAATAGTAGATAGTAGATTTAATATAACGGACAGAATTTAAGAAATAACTTGATCATAAAATTCGATTTTAGAGTTTTTAATTGGGAAGTATATAGGTACAGTGAGCAAAAGTATTCGTATAGAGAAAATATTTTTTAAAGACATTATTTTTAAAAATTAAACATTATCTATAGCAAAATAATTCATCGAATCGATGTCGATACCGATAAATCATCGATATCGATATCGATGATTTTTACATCAATTCGATGTCTAATTGAGGGTCATTTTTTGCTGAGTAACTAACGTAAAGAATAAATGTGACTATATTTCTGAAAATTATATATATTAAAATTATACTAAAAAGATATGTTAATTATAGAAAATATAACACATTAAAAATAAGCGAAAATTAAAAACTATATTTGCACACTCAAAATAAAGTTTCACATGAAACTCGTTTATTTATGTAGAACAGAATGTATTCATTGTATAAAATTGCTAATTAATATTAATTTTCCACAAATAAGGCTTTTTCATAAAAAATTTTCTTGTACAAATACTTTTTACACTCACTGTATAACATCAAGTTTCCAGTTTCGCTTTATTTGAAACACATCAGTAACAAGTATAAACAGTTAATACTGATTTCCAAACTGACTTTCAAACTTTGATTATATATTCTCCATTATATTATTCTTTTGATCTTTGATATTATCTATTTTCAAACTTAGAGATACCAGAATCCCTTATAATAGAATTTCACATAATAATTAAATTATTTTTTAGAATTATGACTAGAGTCGAAACCTTCAAAAAGTGTTTCAGCAAATTTTTCCATAAATT
>Ga0157364_1008534_pt1 | contig 10611 bp, 5 predicted proteins | sample AttsexASBM2_FD_111476 | JGI IMG/M metagenome (GOLD analysis project Ga0157364, IMG submission 111476) | Fungus gardens microbial communities from leaf cutter ant in Ribeirão Preto, State of São Paulo, Brazil - Atta sexdens ASBM2 | ecosystem: Host-associated > Fungi > Mycelium > Unclassified ... | reverse complement strand
TAAAAAGAAATTTTTTAACTTTGTATCTGAATCTGTGATGAGAGTAGTTCTTATTAGTTATTAATCAATTAATTTGATTATTAAGGAAAGCGTTTATAATTATTTTTTAATATTCTTACAAAAAAACATATCTTAAATGAATCTTTTTTTTAGAATATGGATGAATTACTTCATTCAAAATCATGTACATCACCACTAATAACAGTATCATCGATTGAAAGAAAACGTAAAGCACATTCTGAATGCAGTACATCTAGTCTAAGTACTTGTTTCGAAGACAAAAGGCTGATTCATAGTAAGTTCATGCCTATTTCCTTTCCTACTTTTCATTTCGTAGTCTTCTTATCTATTTGTAGTATATTACATTAGACAACAGGGATAAGGGAAACAGCAATTAAGGTAATAGGCATGAACCCTTGCTTCAAAAGTCCAATGGAATCAGATAGGGGAAAAAACTCTATTGAATCGTATTTTAGATTTATAAATTCCAAATTATTTATCTAAAATATTTTTGGTACTTTTGTATCGTTTTTGTATCTAGTAAACCAAGTAGAAATTAATTAAAAACGTATCTAAGCCGATAGAAACGAAAATATATACAAATATAAAAAGTCTATCAAATATTTCAGATCTGAAAGAGTAATCTGAAATTTACAAACCAAAAACATGATTCACTTAGATAGACTTTTTTCTTATCTGATTCTATTGGACTTTGTAAGCAGGGATATACATACTTTTTTGAAAATGCATATGAGATATCAACAGGATTTGAACCTAAGATTTATGAAGTGATAACTTAATACGTTAATCTTAAGCTATAATCGTACGCTTGTTTAGACAATGTGGCATTTAAGTATTATTCAATTCCTCGTATAAGTTTTTATGGTGAATTTACTATTTGCTGTCGAAAACATTTTTTCCGTATCCCTCCAACATTTCTTCTATATTTCTTCCGCACCACTTTCGCATCGTTTCCACATCTTTTCCGCATTTCTTTCGCATTTCTTTATCCATACCTCTTCTTTCTCTTTTTTGTTCTTCTTCTTCTGCAATACTTTCACACTTCTTCTGTATGTCTTTTGTCACTCTTTGCACTTCTGCATCTCTTCGCATCGTTTTCGTACCTTTTCTGCACCTCATTTGTACTTCCGCAAATTTCATTCATATTTTTCATATATACATTCTAAATTGTCTAATTTATCAAAAAATGGAATCTTATAAACTTAGTTTCTTAATTCATATAATATTTAAGTAAGACATTCCGATAGAATGTCTTACTTAAATATTATATTAGTACCGATTTCATTTTGTATAGTGAAATTACGATAAATTTGTATAGATATTATTCTGGAAAGTCAGATGAAAATTTACGAAATTTTGTTTGCATTTTTTTATATACATTCTGATAAGTTTCCGATTCGTTATAAAACGATAGAATCTTATAGAATTGATTTCTTATTTCATCAATAATAACTCATTGAATAAATTTCAAATTGATAACAATTTATTTTTATTGGGTACAAATTAGTCCGGTCCGTTTCCCTAAAGATGGCTTCAGCTGTTGTGAATGGTTCATAGTGACAGCTGATTTTGGACAGGCGATTTCAGAGAGGTTAACATCTGTAAACATCTGCTAATAATATTCAGTTTATATCGCTTTGAGTTTCATACAAAAACCTTGATTTTTACTGTGTTTGAAATGTCGAATTTTGTGTTAATTAAGCAGCATTTGCGGGAGGTTTTGATTTTCTGTTTTAATTGGAAGAAAAGTGCAGAAGCCCATCGAATGCTTGTCGAAGTTTATGGTGATACTGCTCCAACAATAAATCATGTAGGGAATGGATTCGACGTTTCAAGGATGGAGACTTCAACGTTGAAGATAAGCCTTGCTCTGGACAGCCAAAAAAATTTGAAGACAAAGAATTAGAAGCATCACTCGAAGAAGATCAGAGTCATACGCAAGAGGAGCTTGCAGAATCATTGGGGGATAACTCAACAAGCCGTTTCTGTACGATTGAGAGCCATGGGAATGATTCAAAAACAAGGAAATTGGGTGCCTTAACTGAAATCGAGAGATGCTGAAAGCCGATTTTTCACTTACGAACAGCTGATTCAAAGACAACAGAGAAAAAGTTTTTTGCATCGAATTGTGTGGAGATGAGAAGTGGATATTCTACGACAACCCCAAGAAGAAAAAATACTACGCTAAGCCCGATCAATCGTTGCCATCGACCTCAACATCAACACCACGGCCGAACATTCATGGTTCGAAAATTATGCTCTGTATCTGAGTGAGACCAAAAGAGTCTTGTTTACTATGAGCTACTGAAACCTTCCATTACGGACGATCGGTATCGTCTACAATTGATTCATTTGAGCCGTGCATTGCGAGAAAAACGGCCAGAATATGAGCAGACATGATAAAGTTATTCTTCTTCATGACAACGCTCGGCCTCATGTCGCTAAAGTCGTAAAAAAATATTTGGAAATGCTCAAATGGAAGGTTTTACCGCATCTGCTGTATTCTTCGGACATTGCTCCTTCTAATTACTGGTTGTTCTGAAGGATGCAGCAAGTCACCGGTTCACTTCTTTCGTAGAAATCGAAAATTGGCTCCAAAATTGGATAGCCTCCAAAGACAAGTCATTTTTTCGATGTGGAATTCGAAAATTGCCTGAGAGATGAGAAAAAGTAGTAGGCAGCGATAGACAATACTTTAATTGATCTGTTCATTCATTTTGTTTTGAATAAATGCATTTTTGAACGGACCGAACTAATTTGTACTCCCAATATCATTAATATATGATATTAATATATGATATCGATTAATTACACTCAAAAAACAGTACCCTGTACTGGAGTGGAAACTCAACTATTCTTATGTATTTTGAGTCGCTGAAAATGAATCTGACATCAAAATAGGACCATCCAAAGTAAATTATCAATCTAGAGCGAAAAAAATGAGCCATTTTCTCTCTAGATTGAAAATTTACTCTGTATGATCCTATTTTGTCAAATACGTATTCAGCGACAGTTCTTTTTTTGTGAGCCTGTGTAATTAATTGATCATATATTAATGATAAAAATAAATTGTTATCAATTTGAAATTTATTCAATGAGTTTCTATTGCTGAAGTAAGAAATCAATTCTATAAGATTCTATCGTTTTATAACAAATCCATCCCAGCACGGGTACTTTTTTTGTGGGCCTGTGTTATTCATTAAATAACGATAGAAATTAATTAATAATACAAATTCATCGTAAACCATATACAATATAGAATACGATAAAGAATTTTTATCATCAGTTTCCTATAAAATATAAATCTTATAGAATAAAATGATAGAGTTCATCTAATGCTAACGAGCCTTGACAGTTTATAAAAAACAATAAAAAAAATTAAAAGAAATCCTTCCATTCTTAATAATTCTCTATCAACTTGTTTAACACATAGAGCTCACTACATATAAATTTCCATTATTTCCATTATTTCAATCTCAAATTCTGGATAACACTAATTAATACATAACATTATATGATATTATTTGTTTTATTTAGAAAAATCTCGGCAAATGTCTACTATAGAAGAATATATGGAAGATCTTCGAAATGGACGAAAGATTTCGGAAGAAGCTATTGAGAGGCGTCATAAAGAAAACTTAGAATTACATCATCGATTACTTAATTCATTTGAGAAAATGTTAGATATTTTAGAAAAAAAATGAAACATTAAAACAATATAAAAGTGTGAAAATCACTTATTTGATTCATTACATACTGAATTACAAAGCTTCAAAACATTTTGACTCAAAATAAAGTAATGACGGAGCTTTTATTGCAATTATCAACAACTAAAGGAAACAATAGCCAAAGCAGTGAGCAAATCAAAGGTTTTGCTTTAATTAATATTCTGTATCATATTTAATATACAGAACGTTTCAATCTTACTAACAAAGAAAGATTCACATATATATTTCATGGATTTTTGATCAGCTTTTGCGTGTATATTTGTTGCTGGTCTTTATATTGTACTTACATTTAAGGTAAAATAATGTACTAAAATTGAGTAGTTGAATAATACTTGTCACTAGTCTTTAAATTACATCTACATTTAAGATAAAATAATCTGTTGAGTAATTGAATAATAATTTTGTAATTACTATATTTTGATATTCATAAAAGTATACAAGAAAAAATATATTTGTATTGAATTTTTTTAACTTACTAAAAATTATTTATAGATATTATTTGTTGAATTAAAAAAAAATTTAGATCTTTTTTGTAAAAATTGATGATTATTAGAAGTACGATTTGGAAACTCAATAATACAATTTAATGATCCAGTTTTTAAATCGTACCCTCAAAAGTTACTTTTTTAAAATCTTAATTTAAACAGTACTTAATTTAAACAGTTCCATGTTTATTTCCGTAAAAATGTTGTTTTGTTTTATTGCCAATGAATGAAAGTTTGATGAAAGTACAGAAATATTTGGATTTCTTCGATATTTTTATTATAATTTTGTTTAAATATTAAGGCATACGATATAGACAACTTTCTCCTATATACTTACAGAAAATTTTTATTATTTTATTTTTTAAAGTACACATACTCTTTTTCTACATAATTGCCGCTGTTGTTAATGCATTTATTATATGAGACACCCACCCTTCGTCGTAGAAAATTATCGCTTGTGAGGCAATCATGTGGTGACAGCTTCTTTGATCTCGCCATTATCGTGGAATCACCGACCAACAAAGGAGGATTTTAAATTAATTTTCTCTTCAATTGCACGCATCAACTCGTCATTAACCAGAGACGGTCGCCCGCTCCATTTATCGTCGTGCACATTTTCGCGTCCTTCATTGAAAAGTCATATACTCATCTTGGTATCATTGGCTATGTTCGCAGAGAAAATTAATCAGTGAACGCTTAATGATTCTTTAATATAATTGATCCTATTTGTCCTACATTAGATCTATCGAAGGTCTAAAGATAAGAACCAATGATATTAAAGATCACTATGTATTATGTTTTTTAAATAGCAAACATATAATCATATAGCATTATTCCTGAATAAAAATTGAATCAAAAAATCCTTTATCTTTTTGTAATGATTGATTTTGCAATGATTGATAAAATATTAATTTCTAAAGATTGCCGAATAAGCGATTGCTGAATCATATATAATATTATTCCTAATAAAAAACTGAGTCGAAAAAGTCCTCTATCGTTTTGCAACTTTCGTAATAGTTAATGGTTAAGCAATCGGATACGCGCTCATATTCAGCAATATTTAGAAATTAATATTTTGTCATCGCGGAAATTACAAAATTGTAGGGGACTCAATTTTTAATTAAGAATAGCGCTATATGATTAGTGTCCGCTATTTAAGAAACACCCTACATATTAATTATATGATTTTTGATAGTTCTGTTATTATCTACAAAATGGAATACAATTGATAAGTATAGAGGTATATACGCGAAGAGCGCAAAATAATGAGCGAGGTTCTTTATAAAGAAATATTATCTTTTTCGTATAATCTTTTTTTTGCTTGTATAAATCAATTTTTCCTCCTCTTTCATTCCAAGAATATTATTTCAAAATAGATTATATAAAAATTAAATTGCTAAAAAAATTCATTATTATTAATAAAAACATAATACAGTTTTGCATGATTCTACACAATTATAAGCAGTCACTAAATCCAATGAACTATACATACCAGTTTCTATGACTACAATGAACAAAACATTGATCGCGTTCGTTGTAATTTGTTGTTATTCCTCATATCGTGATAATTTGTCATTACTGTCATTAATATGTACTATACGTAGACGATGCGTTGTCAATAGCTGTATTTTTAGTGATCAGACATCTCTTATTTAACATTTAATTTATAATTAATTTGCGATTAACGTCTAACATTTTAATCCAAGAGAGAATCTCTTTTTCGAGAAATGGATTCCGAAAAAAACGATTCCGGTAAAATCGGAGAACAGTTGGTTACTCGGTGGCGACAAAATCAGGAGGATGTGTCTATTACCTCGAACAAAATCGATAGACCGCCGACGGGTTTCGTGAGATCTCAAAGCAAGTTTGAACGACCAAGGTCTCGACGTGGACATAAGGATGAATCGTCGGAGTATATCAATTCGGCTACATATCGTTCAGCAACACCAGGACGCCTTGCTCTTGCGAGACCACCATCGGCATCTCTTTTATCGAATCGTGTACCAACCGCGGCTCCAGGTGGATTCAGGATAGGCTCTGGACTGAATCGTTCTGGCACAGGACTAGCAACTGCTAAGCAATTCAACGTCAGTGTGTTGGATAGACCAATTACCCAGCATGGAATAGCAGGCATACGACCGGGTACCACCAGAGGTCTGCCAATGACGAGGTAATGGTGTTATGTAATCTCGCTGTTGGTACATTTGTACATATTTCATTAATTTTTCAAATTTTCAGGCAGATTCAAGACAAGAGATATTACGAGGGTCTGCTGCAGCTGAAAATAAGAGAACTGATGCAAGAGATCGGAATCATAATGAAAGACATTGAAGTGCAGAACAAGGAGAAAGCTACTTTCTTGCATTATGATAAGAGAGCCAAGAGCCTTGCCGCAGAGTTGACGAATCTACAGGCTGAATTAGCGGATTACAATCTTGTCGTGGATAAAATGACTCTGGATGTGAGCAAGGAGGTGATCGAAGAGGAGGCTAAGGAACTGGCGCTGATGAATGAACGTAGGACGGCAGAAGTCGAGCGGATGTTCGAGCAACGGAAGCAGATGGAACAAAAACTGCATATAACAGAAAAGGATATCGAGAATGAGAGAAAAAGGACCGAACATATCATTGAGAATATGGATCCACCCACAAAAGAGAAATACGATAATCTATTCCGACAGAAAACAGAATTACAAGAACAAGCACAGCAGTTGCAGCGCGAATTAGACCAACTATCAAAAGAGCAAGCGCGTTTGGAGGAGCAGATCGCTCTCTCTCCATTAAAGCAAGAGGCGGTGAAACTGCAAGTAAGAATCATCGAGGCAGAGGAAAAGCGGGACAAGCTACGGGAGGAAGAATGTAAAAAATTATCACCGGAAGATGAGAAGGAGCAACTATTACAGAAAATCAAGCGTGACAATACTGACATTGCTGCGACAGAGGCGCAAATAGCTGAGAAAGAGAAAAAGGTGGCAGAACTCGAGCAACAATTGGAACAGCTGGAGACTGACATGGAGGATACTCAATCAGAGAAGCAAACTAAGTATCAGGAATTGCGTAAGCGCGAGGAGATGATGGAGGAATTTATGTCCACGTATGAACAGAGCAAACAAGAGGAAATGGAGAAACTAGAAAAACTCGAACAGGAGATTGTTGATAAGCTAGAGACCATGGCAAACGCGGTAGAGAACAACGAGTACCTCACGGAAGCTGAAGAAACAGCTATTTTACGTGATAAATTTCCATACAATAATTACGAAACCGTGCATCGCGATGATGATTTTGAAGAGCTAAAGAAAGATTATGCAACTATGCAACAAACATTCAACAGATTAAGAATTCTAGAGGAAAAGCTGCAGCTAGAATCCAAGTTGATGAAAGAGAAGCTGAAGAAACAACAGAGCGAATTAATTGTCTTAGAGGATTTGGATGGCTTAAAAACACGAAATGAACTCGAACGGGACGAATTAATCACCGAACGAGAAGGACTGGTGTCCGAAGAGTCAATCTGCGAGGACGAGCTCAAGTCACTGTATACGGAATATAACGAACTTAAAGAGCGAATGGAGAAATATGCGATTTATCCGGAGATCAATAATCTAGATGATAAATTAGAAAAATTGAAAGAAGATAATAAAAAAATCGAGGAATTCATAGCTAAAGAAAAGGAGCGCGTTAATTATGAACCAATCAAAGAGAAAGCTTTTGAACTAATTAACAATTATGGAGCACTACTCCGAGAGAATCTCAAATCTCTTTATTAGATAATATGCTTTACACTATATCGATATAACTAATATTATTTTTCTATATTCATTTCCTAATATAATATTTATTCGAAAGTGAATATGAATAGTAATCAAAAATAAAACGATAGAAATTCTCAGAATTTCAAAAATTTTCTCATACTTTATTATACAGATTGCTAAGTTTATTTTAATTCCTATCATCTGGCTATTTTATGCATCTTTAGATTATCGTTATCTGACGCGTATTGTCCTTAAGATTCCTGTTTATTCACTACTCTCTCAGAAGAAATACATAATAAAAATACTTACAAAATATATTAAAATCAAAATAGGTGTTGCAATAAAAGAACATTCACAATTGATAGAACTGATTTTTTTAATCTACTGAAAACAATTCCTTTTTGTTTCATTAATTAAGGGAATGCTGAAGTGAACTTGATCGATGTCAATAGTTAAAAATTTTTTTATTAATTTCAAATAAAAAAGTCGATAATAGTGATAGCTTTAATTAATTTTTTACATTATTATTCTGACTCAAATATATATCTGTTCTTATCTAATATATTACAACGCCATTTCTTGCAAAATCAAACACCTACCCGCTAGACATGATTAGAGGCTCCACACAATAAAATAAGAATTTCAATCTATCAGAAACTGTATATTCCACAATAATACGTGATTTCTGATGAGGTTGAAATTCTTATTCTCCGTTCTTTCTCTATTTCCTGTCCCTTTTATTGTGCGAAGTTCCTAATTCATTCAGCATTTGTAACCTAATTTGCAAATCAACATAAATCTTTCGTTTTTAACTTTTTAATCTTATTTTCATAAAGTTAAAATTATAAAATTTTTATAAACGTAACTTCTGCACACTGGACGCGAAAACGCTTGCTGCGCAGCAAAATGCAACGTGGTAACATTATTTGCTTTCCATTTACACACAAGTAAAATTGAGTTTGAAGTGAGCTGAGTATTTTATACTCAGATTAATGACTATTTGTTTATTTTGGTAAAAAGTTATAACATGTCAACACAGTTCATAACCTCATTTTGAAAGCAACTCGTTATTAGATGCATTCGATACTACAACCGCTCACTGAGCTCTTGCATTTGATTGATATATTCCATTAGAATTAAAAATATAGACTAATTAAATGAAAGAGCATTCAATCAATGGTTGTTCTGAATGTACCCATTGTGTGGTTACTGCATCGCGCGACAAGCGTTACCACGTTCTGTGCAAGAGAGCCATTAGATGTTTACTGTTAGTGCTGAAAATCTGTAGTGCACGTTATGTATATTACAGTATTTTTGTTTATAGTATTAGCAGTGAATATATGGAAGAATTACGATGTGCTCAGTTTGCAAGCGTCTCTCTCTCTAAAATTAGCGCTCTCTGTCGTTTCTCTGTTTCTCGTTTTGCAAGGCCTATAACTATGAAACGCGACATGGATAGAAGATACTTGAAATCAAGAGAATAGACTTTCAAAATATATCAAGAATATTTTCTTATTTCAAGAAAAAATTAAAAATCACATTTATTTCTATATATTATTAATTATAATTATATATTATAATCGTGAACATAACTTTTTTTCATTATTAATTTCCAGGTTAGCTAGATTCCCAGGTTAAGGGAATCCTGGAAAGACGATTAAATCATATTGAAAACAATACTTACACACAGACGATTTACGTGCCATTGACATATTGCCATGATAACGCATGCCTCACATACACTTAAATTTTCCATATACCAATTACATTTTAATTAGGCTACGTTTAAATATTCACTCATAGAAGGATCTACATGGTATGCTGATACATGGTTTGGCCAAATCACGCCTACTTTTGCTCCGCATTATTTCTAAGTGCACAATCTACCAACTATGAAACGCAAAACATGGGGCGGTATTCATAGTTCGTTTTTATATTAAAACCATCTTAAGATTGATTTATGACACTTTAAAATTGACTTAAGACAGTCTTAAATGTAAGAATCGACTATGCATATCGACCTGTTTCGCGTCATGAAGTTGGTACTAAATCTTTTCTTGCACGAGATGTGGAATATTCATAATCGATTCTTACATTTAAGACTGTCTTAAGTCAATCCGAGGATTATATTAACATCTTAAAACATTATATTTAAGACATTATATTTAAGGTTTTAATATAAAAACGAACTATGAAGACCGTCCCATGTTTTGCAGTTGGTAGATTGCGCACTTAGTGCTAAGTGCGCGGAGCAAAAGTAGGCGTGATTTGGTCAAACTGAGCATATCATGTGGATCCTTCATGAGTGAATATCTAAACGTAGCCTAATTAAAATGTAATTGGTATACGAAAATTTAAGTGTGTCTGGTATGCGTTATCATGGTAATATGTCAATGGCATGTAACTCGTCTATGTGTAAGTATTATTTTCAATATGACTTAATCATCTTTCCAGGATTACTTTAATTAACCTGGAAATTAATAATGAAAAAAAGTTATGTTCACGATCATAATATATTAGGTGTACAAAAAAGTTCTGAGCTTTAGATTTGATACAACCGAAATAACAATTTAAATTTTATATATCTTCCCGCCTTTTTGTGGTTTTAAAGCGTTAACATTTGGCCTTC
>Ga0157364_1008533_pt1 | contig 10612 bp, 14 predicted proteins | sample AttsexASBM2_FD_111476 | JGI IMG/M metagenome (GOLD analysis project Ga0157364, IMG submission 111476) | Fungus gardens microbial communities from leaf cutter ant in Ribeirão Preto, State of São Paulo, Brazil - Atta sexdens ASBM2 | ecosystem: Host-associated > Fungi > Mycelium > Unclassified ... | reverse complement strand
TCTTTATGCAGTTCGCATCTGTATGGTAGCTCTGCATACATATATACATATATGTACAGTTTTGTGTGCGTGTGTGTGTGTGTGTGTGTGTGTGTGTGTGTGTGTGTGTGTGTGTGTGTGTGTGTGTGGGTGTGTGTGTGTGTGTGTGCGTGTGTGTGTATATATATGTTATGAAATGAAGAATCTTTTATAGTTGGCCACAAAGGAAAAAGAAATAATGCGATTGAGAAAAATGTTGGAAGGTGGTTGTTCTTATGCTGCAATTAGCAAGGACTGCACTTACAAAAAGAAATCTGGTGCTACTCGTGATGCTACAGATATTAATGAAGTAAAGGTTCTCCAACAGGTTAAATTAGAACTGGAACAACAGCTAAAAGGTAAATTTGGTAGAGTAGAGAAATCCCTACAGTATTTACTTTCAATATAATTATTCGATTATATAATTATTCATTTTACGCACTCTATTTTTCTTGAATGATGCAGAATCTCTAAATAAACAACATGATGCTATGTCTCAGGCAATGAAACTAGCAACACGAAATGAAGAACTAGAGAAAGAATTACGAGATATAGATCACGTTGCATTAGCTGTAGAAGCCGATTGCAATTCTGCAGTTAAAGAGAATAACAGAAGAGTTTGTAGACTCCAAGTAATTACGATTGCATTAATGTATATTTTCAGTATGATTTTTTATTTTCACACTCTTATGCTTGTTTAGGAGAAGTTAGAGAATGTCATGACACAAGTACATGTCTTGGAACGCGAGTTAACTGTAGAACGTAGAGAGGTACAAGAATTAAGAGCAGATCTAGAAGCATGTAGACTTGAAAAACGTAACATTCAACGTACTCTAGAATGTACATTGGATGAAAAGAAACAAATGTCTGATAAGATCAATCAACTAACAGTTATTGGTATGTTAAAATTGTTCATTTTTTTTATATTTTTCCTTTTAACAACCTGGGCTACTTATATCGAAGGTGAAAGTTTAACATAATATTGCAGAAAAAAGTGTAAATATGGAAAGACTGACTAAAGAAAATGATTGCCAAAAACAAGATATTAATCAATTGCAATTTACTAATAAAATATCAGAAGAGCATATACATAAAAAAAATATTGGGCAAAATAATGGAGAGAATGAACAGACGAATACAAAAGAAAAGAGAGAAAAGAATGATCAGAATAAAGGAATGAAAACATCAAAGAAAAAAAATGGTATTAATAGTAATTGATTTTGAAATATATAGCCCAGGAAAATGTTAATTTTAATGGATCGTTTATTTAAAAAAAAATTATATGAAAACAAAATATATTAAGAATTATTTATCCTTTTTAGCATTAAAAAATAACACAAATGAGAAACATGATGTAATCGATCATCAGATAGCGATTAATGATAAAGAAATTATAAAAAATACAAGCTTTGATATGCAAAAACGTATTGACGAAGCAAATTTAAAAATTGCATCTGTGAGTCAAAGGAGGTTACTTAAATATTTTTAATTGTTTTTTAAAATATGATATTAGAAAAAGATATTTATTTTGCAGCTCCAACAGACAATTCAGCGATTGGAAATAGAACGAGATCATTATAGAAAGGAGTACATCAATTGTCTGGACGAACAACGTAGAACATCTGACAAAGATAACGTAAATATTAAATATTTAAAATAATAATTTTATTGCTTGTACAAAAAGTTAAATTTTTATTACTTGTATATTACAGGCTGATTTGTGGACACAAATTTGTGAATTGAAACGTGAGTTAAGTGGTAAGGAACAAGCTTTAAGCAAAGAACATCAGGAGAAGGAAGAACTGTGTCATAAGAAAAAGGATTTAGAAGCACGATTACAAACTTACAATCAAAAGAGACAGATGTGTATTCCTTGCAGATCCTGCAGTTTATGCCAACCCATTCGTATTTGTACCTGTACTTCTGGCTCGCCAGTATCTGGAGACGTTAGCACAAAAGTAAAGATTTTTAAATAAGATTATATTATATACGTGTATATGTGCGTGCGTGCGTACAAGGTGTGTAGACACTTCCGAAAATTAAGTTAAGAAAATTTTGTGATTTTAAAGAGGATATAAGATGATACCATTGATTTGATCTTGGATATTATTATCAAAGTCATTTTGAACAAAGTCATTTTGAATTTTTTAAATAGAATCCATTTTTCATTACATATTCTTGTAGCTTACCTCGAGAGTTTTTCAATTATAAGCTATAACTCGAAAAATACTTAATAAAAAATTATTTCATTATAGTGCTTTGAAAAGCTCTCGAAGTAAGCTACAAGAATATATAATGAAAAATGGAGGATTCCATTTAAAAATTTCAATGATATTGATCTTGACAATGCTACCCAAGGTAAAACCAAAGGAACCATCTTATTCTTCTCGAAGTCACAAAACCTTTGAAATATTTTTCTTTAAATGCACTGTTTAAAAGATATTTGAAGTTGTATTTGAAGTTGATTTTGAAATCGATATTTGAAGTTAAAATGAGATATCCAGTATATGTCTTATTCCTATTTCAATTTCAATTTGTACAGACGATACTTGAACGAGAACGAGATATAGCCAGAGCGGATGTTAAACGACTGATAGACGAACGCGATGCGTTACGGGAGAAACTTGAGGTAGAAAATGGAAATCATAAATTAAATTAGTTTCACATTTCTATTTTTTGTTTATTTTTCCTAATATATTTTAATCTTATATTTTAATCTTGTAGATACTAAATAATACGCGAATCTTAACATTCATATTTTTGCTAATTGTATCTATTTGATAACTAAATATACCATGATTAATGCTGACTTATATTATTTCTTGCTAACGCATTGTAGTTATGTAGTAATATGTAAATGCATGACTGGATGATATTTGAATATAGATAATGTCGGATACACACAAAAGCGAACAACTTCGACTTAAGGAAAATTTAATCGAGGCAGAGAATCGCTTGAAACATATAGAAAAAGAACGACAAGATCTGTTGGTGACTCAAGGCTCAAGAAGAGCGACAATGAACGGTCTCGAGGATCAGTTAGATGATGTACAAGAAGAACTGCGCCGTACAAAGCAGGAATTAATGGCGCAACGAACGCAATATTTCCAACTACGGTAATAAAGATTAAATTTTATTTGTAAAAATCGAATGTAATCTTAATCTTCTAAATTATTTATTGCAGAACATTACAAGATCAAACGGATCAAGCGCTTGGAGACACACAGAGCCAACTATCGCAAACAGAATCGGAATTGAACAAGGCTGTGGATCACAACAAAAATATGGAGCAGCAACAACTGCAGTTAAATGATCAAATCAAGGAATTGAAGCAAGAAATAAATACTTTGCGCTCAAACATGACACTCTTGGATCAAGAAAAAGATCGATTATTGGTAATTAGAAAATTGTAACAAATTAATCTTTTAATAATTAGCTATTATAATGATTTATAAAATCAATTATATTTTTAAAAAATTATTTTTAGATGGTATTGGACGAAAAGACAGAAAAGATTGCTGCATTGGAACGGGAATTAACGTATAAGGATCAACAAAATGAAGCGGTGCAAAAACAAATCCGTGATTTACAGCATAAAAATGAGTAAGTACATCTTTATTTATTTACAACTTCTGATAAACTTCCTAAAAAAAATTGGCACTTGTCTCTCATATCTTTCATAAGTAACTTAAGTTTTTGTTTTAAATACATAAATGATATTTACAATACGATAAAAAAAGCCAAGATCGGTCACATTTTTGGATGTTACAAATAATACATTATATATTTTTTTATTAAATTAATTTATTCCAGACATAATTGCAAGGCGGTAACATTCGGATTCAACACAATCATTCTAAAACGCTAATAATTCTCCCTAGATGAAATTAGAAAGAAAGAAAGAAATCCTGGCTGAGGTAATATTTTTTGCAATAAATTTCTTTCTTTCTAATTTAATCTAGGGAGAGTTAGTAACGTTTCAGAATGATTGTGTTATATTCGAATGTTATCGGCTCGCAATTATGGAATAAATTGATTTAATAAAAGAATATATAATGTATTATTTGTAACATACAAAAATGTGATCGATCTTGGCTTTCTTTATCGTATTTGATGTATTCACATATATACGTGCTTAAAATTCTTAAAATATTTACAATGTTCAAACTTTAAAATATAAGACGCAATAAATAAAACTTTGCTTAACCATATAAGATAAAACTAAATAATTCGTATATCGTGTACAAAATAAAATTAATTAATTTTTTAATTGAAAAATCGATGCATCATGCACGTTTTTCACTAGGCAAAAAATAAATAAATGTGATTCTTACGAATTATATTGTTTGACAAAAAAAATGAGACTAGTAATTTTCCATACTATTTTTGGATACAAACCTGGTTCTCAAATTATCTATCATGTTATAATTTTAAAAAATTTAAATAAATATTTAAATAAATATATAAAGTTGTATTTTTATATTTTATTGTATTAGAACAATATATGATATGCTAGAAAAATTTTATTGTAATCAAAATTAATTGTTTGGATTGTCAATCCTCAAAAAGATTTTTTAGTGTCAATTCTAATTAATAAGATATTCGTAGTTAATATGGAGTCTGTTACAGAAAAGTGAATTAGGTTATTAATAATTTATTAAATAGCTTTCAATTATATTTAGTTAAACATAAGAGTTTTTAGGCCGCTGCATACGAAATCGACAAATTTAAAAATGAAAGATATTTATACACATTAAATATTTTTCATTTTTAAATTTGTCAATTTTGTAAGAAATCCGAAACTAACAGATTTTAAATAGATAATTATAATAGATTATCTAATTATTGATGATATTTAATTATAAATTTATAGAATTTTACATTATAAGTTGAAAGTATAACCTTATTCTCTTTTAAATTGAGACACTTGCGTAAGATAGCAATTTAAAAATCATTATAATTATAAAGTAAATACTTCAGTTTGTTTTCGTAAAGTTTCATTTAAACTGACCATTTAAATACAATTTAAGAAATTTATATTCTACAATGAAAAAAGCTATATGTTAAAAAATTGTATGAATATATGTTAACAAAAAATTAATTTTAAAAGACAGGCAAATGAGAATAAACTGCGTGATTAAAAATACGCTGTAAAACTATATATATTCTAAAATGGCATATTGTTAATAACCTTTTTATTCTATTATTTTAATTGTTTTACATATTATTATGAATATGAAAAACTGTCTATTGACTAGGAAGTGCGCAAGAACCTCCTTAAATATGTTATCAATTCGTTGAAAGCCGATATTAAAGAATTTTTTTGAAGACAAAGTCCTAATAAAATATTTAATTTTGACTGCAATAAAATTTTTTATATCATAGATAGTCGATTATAATATGACAAAATACACCACGGAAAAAAATGTTTGATTGAATTAATTGGAATTCTGATGGAAAATAAATAATCCAGAATTCTGGTTAAATCTACTAGAAATCTAGTTGACCTAGTAGATAATCAATATTCAGAATTTTTTTGGTTAAATCTAAAATTCCAATAGATTTAATCAAAATTTTATAGTAAAGTGTTCTGGACATAATCAGAATTCTGGATCATTCATTTTCCACTAGAATTCTAGTCAATTCAATCAAATATTTTTCTTTGTGTGTATAAAAGTAATTCTTTTTGCAAATTGAGTTGCAAATTTCTCAAAATTGTGATGGAGCAATTTGGAAAACGCATTCCTACGCAGCATCCAAAAAATTATAAAAAATGACTAATTTCAGTTTAAAAAAAAATCATGTTTTATCTAACAGTTCTAAACGCGCAGCGTTGCGATCACTGTGCAGCAATTTATGAGCTATTCAAATCACCATTGATTTGATATTATCGTTGAGAAATCTTGCCAAGCTTACCGCTGGTGGTTGGCAACTATTTAGTGAGATCAGATTATTATTCTCTAACTCTTCCATAGCCTCACCAATTCTCTTGTAACCAGGTCGGCATTCGCATCTAGTTTTCAGTCGCAATTCTTCTTGTTGCCATAACACATACCGATTATTTTTCGGTATTCTCTGAGTGACTAACCATTCCCCCTCGATACATGGGCCTTGTGTGTACAACTTATAACAGGTTTTCTTGATCATCACCATTCCTGGCCTGCTCTCACAATCATCGTTATCATTTTTTTTGCACTTGCCAGCGTCTCTCATGATATTGGTACATCCACACACGCCATTGTAACTGATTCCATCGAGAGATAGTCTCACGTTGTAATCGTACAACACTATCTGCCCGTTCGGACACGGTCCTCTTGTACCGATCTTGTAGCATGTCTTCTCCTGAGGAAAGTATAGTCTACCGCGTTTGCATGGCACGGGAATGCAAGTTGACGAATTTATCAACATATAGCCGTTCTCGCAGGGTCCCCTCGTATGTAATCGATAGCAGAATCCGTCTTTATATAACACATAGCCTGATTTGCAAATACATCTAGCTCGTACAATATCTTCCTGCGATGACCTAACGTCCACTGTCACCGTAAAGTGATGTCCTTGTGGACATGGACCAACGCTGTCTGATAATTCACATTATGAATTAAAAAATATTTTACTAAAGACTTTACTAAAGACTTACTACTAAAAATTAAATTATAGGAATGAGTCAGTGCATGCCAATCACAAGTGTAAGAATTCAATAAGAAATTATAAGCCATCTTGATTTTTATCTCTTGAATCTATTATAATAATGTTAATGATATAATTAACAAATATTTTATAAAATTAATTTTATGAAAAATTTGAAGAATTTAATGAAAAATGATTCATATTTGTATAATAACTTTAAAAGCATAAAGGAATTTATATTAAAGCAGAAGATGGTATTCTTCCATTTTTTCAATTTCATTATTATATCGAATTTTCATTTTTACATTTTAAATTATTAGATATTATTCGATTATGTGAAATGTTTTACCTAACTGATAGCACATCCCGCTCGGTTCGTGATAGTGAGGTAATTGAGAATGGCAGCCGCACGTTCCACCCGGCAGAAACAATTCTCCTAGCTCCGAACAAGGACCTTTGGTATAGTGTTCATGGCAACCACCGCCATTTCCTAACCAATAATATCTGGCCAATTCGCCACTCGCCGAACATGAACAGATCGCTAAACCGTCCTCACCTGTGACAAGAAGTTCGCCACGTGGACATGGGCCTCTGCTGAGCTTCGGATAGCACTTGCCGTCCTTGGGCCAGTAAATCTCGCCTTGCTCTTTGCAGATTTCGGGATCACGACAGATTCCCCATCGCTGTTTCGTACTAAAGAGGACGATCATGAATATATATATAAATGTTTCCAGTCGGTTACGAACGAGATTAAAGAGAGACTGTTTTTGTTACGCTAATTTATCAAGCGCGTCGGATACAGGTGCAAAGAATTGACCCTTGGAGCAGGATGCTCTCGTGAATATTGGATGGCACAATGCGTCCCTGGGCGATTGAGCGGTTCCTGGAGGACATCTACATTCCGCAATTGTTCCGTTACCAGCTGCTGGACTCAATTCCATAGTTTCCGGGCACGGGGCGCCGATCTGTCATACATATGAAAGATCATAAATGTGTGACTCATGAGGGGATCCTGACATCACGTTAAAATTAAATTGGTGAGAATCTGGCCTATCCTCAACAATCGATGTGTGTCACAAGATATACTAAAAAATAAGCGAGAAAATCAAAATTATAAATGTACAATAATGTCCTACTGTACTTACGCACATCCTATTGCACGAGTAATTTTTTAGATAATTAACCCTCAATATACCCACATCTCAAAAAGGTCTCTATCTACCCACATTTGGATATTTGTAACCCAGCATTTTCTTTTGCTTAAATCTCAGATTGTAGTGCATCGATTTTTACTAATTTTTTTTTAATTTATCGTCTGAAGATTGAAAAAAAGAATTTTTGAGTTAAAAAGTTTAAAATGTCGTAGCACAAAAGATATTTTAATAATAAGTGCAATAAATGAAAAAGGATCGGAAAAAAACGTCTGAACTATGAAAATCGGGAGAGAAGGGGGAGGAGGATACGCTAATCCTTTGAATACTGAGGGTTAAAATAATTTATGATAATTAAATATTATATATTTATGATAATTAAATAATTAAATATATACGTATAATATTTAATTATCATTAATCTTCTTTGTTATTCATAAATTGTTCATTCATAAATTATTCGACTACAATCGAAAATAAATTTAACAAAAAAAAACAGAATATGTACTGATTATCTATGTGTAACTCGCTGATGCTGGAACTTTGCTCAATCCAATTAGCTCTCTAACTACTTCGGCTCATTTACCGGATTACTGGTTTACGGAACAAATATTAAGAAACTTGAGCAATTGCAGAATTAACAATTTCGATTTTCTTGCTTATTTTTTACTAGTATCTTGTGTCACATGTTAGTTGCTGGAGATATGCACTGCATCCTTACCAAGAGTATGTCCCACTTTTCATTTACAACGCTTATAAGCATTATTTATCTTTGTTTAATAAATAGACAGTATGGATGAACTAATATGTATTTATAGCGTGTGAACATAAAAAACGGAACGCACTCTAAGTGAGAACGTAAAAAAACGGAACGACTTTGATCTTTGATCAAAATCGATATCTGCCAATATCCCTCTTCTCATTAGAAGTAAATGATTCCTTTAATGTCAATTTTTATCAATATAAATTAACTTATTCTCGGTTTAACTTAATTGCTCTTTTTCTAATTCTTAGAACTAGGAAAAAGATAAAAAGTAAGTGGCGATCGTGGCGCAGAATGTAGCATGACTGCTTTCTGTGTTAAAGATTCAGGGTTCAAATCCAAACTAAACCCTAAAACATCAAATATTATTTGATCGCTACCTCTCGGAAGACAATGCAAATCTTCAAGAATATTTTTGTCATCATCATATGGATTCGGCATTAAAAAATGTAGATTCCATGTATCAATGTATATATAATATGTATATATAATATACTTGCCAATATGCATGGCAAACCTGACGTTTTAATGCCGAATTGCTTCTTTCTAAAGATCATGCAGAAATGGAAATAATTGGAAGAGATCGATATCCAGCAGTGAATGAAATTAGATAAATATAATATAAAATAATTAAAGTTTTTGTTACACGCTGATATAAACTGCTCAATAAAAACAAATTAAAATATAAGGTCTATTATATTAATCGAACAATGTTAAGATGGTAAACAATAATATATTTTATGATTCTACGATGACATATTTAACAGAACATTTCGAGCTTTACTTAATCCTCCTCAGCCGTGGGTAAATTCAAATTATTTTTTATATTTTAATAAAATACACAATAATTATCTCACTTTCTATTATGACCTTTCGTTTTGCTGTACGAATACATCGTAATGCTCCTGAATTGATAGTCATAAAATCCAGATCTTTTTGAAGTCCAGATTTTTTTGGAAGCCAATTCTTCGGTTACCAAGAAATGGAAGAGTCAATTAAAATTTACGGAGAATTTAGATGTTTAATGCATTAACGACAAACGTTAAATGATGACTGTGATATGTTATTTTTGATCATTAATCTACGAACATCGTGTACATCTACATTATTACTGATTACGAAACTTTTGATGATTTTCAATCAATTGACTTTCAAGAATTTGACTTTAAAAAATTGGATTTATATCTTGACTTCATGATTATCAGTCATGTCAATTAAAAGCCATTATGGTGTATTTGTATAACAAAACGAAAGATCATAACAGAAAGTAAGATATTGGGAGTACAAATAAGTTTCCGCCGTTTTTTATCAAAAATTAAGCATTTATTGTGAAAGAACATAATGTTTTATTCAAAGTAATGGCCATCGCTAGCCACTACTTTTTTCCATCTTTCTGATAGCATGTGGTACCGCGCCGGAAGAACGCTTCATCTTTTGAGGCTATCCAATCATCGATACAATTTTTGGTATCTTCATGTGATGTGAAGTGCTGCTCAGATAGGTCATGCGTCATCAATCGGAACAAGTAGTAGTCGGAAGGAGCAATGTCTGGAGAATACGGCGGGTGGGGTAGAACTTCCCATTTGAGTGTTTCTAAGTAGATTTTGACCGGTGCCGCAACATGTGGTTGAGCATTATTATGCAGGAGAATAATTTTGTCATGCCTAGAGCAGTAGTGGGCACGTTTTTCCTTGAGTGCTCAATCTCATCAATTGTGTTCGATAAAGAGCCCCAGTAATGGTCTCGTTCGGTTTGAGCAACTCATAATACACGACACCAAGTTGATCCCACCAAATACACAACATGAGTTTTTTTCCATGAATATTCGGCTTCGCTATCGATGTTGAATGATTGAAGCATGGCCAGGTGGTCCCCATGATTTCCTCTTCTTTGGATTATCGTAGTGGATCCATTTTTCATCAGTGATTATACGATGCAAAAAACCCTTTCGTTTATGCCTGGCAAGCAGCATTTCACATGTAAAAAATCGGCGTTCAACGTTTCTCGGCTTCAGTTCATATGGAACCCAATTCCCTTGCTTTTGAATCATTCC
>Ga0157364_1008531_pt1 | contig 10614 bp, 4 predicted proteins | sample AttsexASBM2_FD_111476 | JGI IMG/M metagenome (GOLD analysis project Ga0157364, IMG submission 111476) | Fungus gardens microbial communities from leaf cutter ant in Ribeirão Preto, State of São Paulo, Brazil - Atta sexdens ASBM2 | ecosystem: Host-associated > Fungi > Mycelium > Unclassified ... | reverse complement strand
TGTGTTGTGTTTGTTTTGTGTGGGGGTGATTTTGTGGGTGTGTGGGTGTGTTTTTGTGTGTGTGTGTGTGTGTGTGTGTGTGTGTTTGTGTGTGTGTGTGTGTGTGTGTGAGATTAAAATATGTATATAATATTTTTCGTTTTTGCACTCATATATTGATTTCGGCTGACACACCGACTGCACGTTATCGGTGCAACTGGTGTGTTCGGTCGAATGATGCAATCTTTCGTTGATTACGTTTCCATGGCATTCTTAGTTGCGTTTAATAACATCTGTTGTTATGAAATTGACCAATCACAGTCGTTTCATTCTTCCAAGAAACAACTATGATTGACCAATTTCGTAACTACAAATGTTATTAAACCCGATTAAACGTACCATGTAATAGAAGCCAGTGTCGCATGTTCATTTGCTGATCGACATTTGCGCAGATTGATGAAGCAAGGGGCAGGAGCCAAGAAAATCGGTCAAAATATGCAAGTAAAGGTTTAAATACAAAGCGATAAAATAATTCGAATCATGGAACGTAAGTCGTAATTGTAGATTAACAAAACATTGTGCATTGACCTATGTCTACAACTCACGTTTCACGATTTAATTACAACTATTTTTGTGCCAAGACTCTAAATCCCAGCACTGTTTTATTATATCAAGAGACACGGTAGTATTTCGCGCCAAGTGAACGCGCAGCGAAGAACGAGGCCGCACCGTCTTTTATGCGAATCGGCGAGTTGCGAACGATTGAGATTATCAGATAATAAGATTGAATGTATTTTTATTTTTTTTTACGTGCTCTACGAACGGAGTATCGTATGATGCAAAATATATAAATTTCAAAATATATAAATTTTAAGATTTTGACGTCATCGTCCCAGAATTTCGTCTCTTTTTTACATTTTTGCCATCAGATGGCATTTGATGAGAGGTTTGTTTTTTTTTAGCTGGATTAAGCTAAATTAATTGATTGTACATACATACTAGTTCAGATTGGTATAGCTTAAAGTTCTATATTATCAGAGAAGCCACAAACGAGTTTTGCTTGCTGATTGGCTGATAGCCACCAATCAAAATCGAGAATATTGAGTCTGCAAACTAAAAATGTTTGTAGCAATGTTTAGATTATTTATTATTAAAGAATTATTACACAACAAATGAAAATTTGGATGTTAAAAGGTTCATACAAGTTTCTGTTTTATTATTTTTTATTGATATTTAAAAAATAATGATACAAAAAAGATGATACTAGAAAATTGTATCATTTTATTCAATTCAAATATATAACTTTTTAAAAAATATATGAAATTTCTAAATTGCGTCAATTACAAACATAATATATATATATTTTTTTCAAACATTGTCATACTACTTCTTTTAAAAAATAAAATCGAAAAAATTATATTCCAAATTTATTAACGAACCTTTCATAAAAATAAAATCTAAAATAGTATATATATTTTTATTCTCATTTAAAGATCTTTCTATTCCCACTCAAATGATATATATTTTTCTATTTCAACTCAGTAAAATTTAATTACAATTAAAAGAGTAAAAATATAAACTTAAAGAATTTATTTCAAATAAAAAAATTTTATAGTAAAAAAACTTATGTTAGTGCTGCTATACGTTTAATAATACAAAATATGATATTATGACAAAATTATCTTCTAACGAAAAATACAAACGTAAAAATGAGGATATATTATTAGTATAAAGAATTTTCGTTACTGTGTGCAAAGCAAAAACAAAAACAATAATGAAGATAATATATAAAATATTTAAAAGCCAGCAAACCTGGGTGATAAAATTAATTATATATTAATTTATAAAAGTGTATAGATTCACGGTGGGCGTTTTTTAACTTAACTTATTGTTAGTCTTCTTCAGCTGTGAATGAATTGCAAATTATAAGCATATGATCTTAACAATGACGATTGTACGGAAAAAAACATAATTTATAGTAATATGTTATTATGTTAACATAATGTGCTTATAATTTGTAATTTATTCATTAAAGAAGAACTGCAATTTTGATCAAAATCGATGAAGAACAGAGCATAGCTTGTAAGTTAAGTCGAAACGTGTACCGTGAGTCTATACACTTTTATAAATTAATAAATAATTTTATCGGTGATTCATTTTTGCTTGTTTAAAGATATATTATGATAGAAAATAATAACACTTTGTGCAAACCTTATCGATATTTATATCTTTTCTTTATTATTACATAGCATATTACATTTCCAATAAGAATATAGAGAATAATAAATTATTACAAAAATATTTTATCTTATACATATATCAACGATTGTGAATTCGTTTTCACCAAAAAAATAAATAAAAAACGAAAAAAAAACAATATTTTTATTTAAATATAAAAAGTAAGATGACTATGATAGAAAATGATGACGCTTTGCAAACCTTATCGATTCTTATATCTTTCCTTTGTATTGTTATTATTACATAGCAAACGATATCATACCGATCTTATATATACATAGATATCTCACGATATTATATTGGAATATCTTAGATATTATTTACTTAGTCGTCTTTCGAACTGCATTTAGAAATCTGGAACAACTTAGGATTTTTTCTAAATAAAGTGTGCTGTGATAGTTGGTAGTTAATTCACTAAAAATTTTAAACAATTTTTGTGTTGTTGCTATTCAAATACTAAAAAAGATTTGAAGGAAAAGGACAAAAATTAAATGGACAATAGTTCTCAGGGACATTCTACAACTTGACCGACAAAGAACATGAGAGTTCGCGTTGTGACAAGGTTAGTGTAATGAAGAATGAGTTTATGAATTTTAAATTGTGAAAAATAAATGCAATAAACATAAATCTTTTTTTATTAGATAAGAAAAAAAATCAGGAGGCAATCAGAAGCTGGAACTTTCGATACGGAAAAAACGACACAGATGAGCATAAAAAACAATTATTGCAAATAATAATCAACAAAATATCGACGATTCTCAAAAGTAGTTTCAAAAACAGTTAAGAAGATTCAAATTCAATAACTTCTAGAATGGAAAATCTCATGTATACAGATCAAGTGTTTGATACAGCAATGTCAAGAAAGGAAGTTAGAAAAATGGCTATTCAAGAGATGAAACGAATTGGGTACGCAGTAATGATTGCAAAATCAGGAAAGTTTGCGAAGAAGTATGCTTCTTCAGCACCTTACCATTTATTTTTCACGAGAGTCGAAAATTCCCAAGAGACTCATAATCAACGGTTCTCCATAACTTTCTCCGAGATTCTCGACCGTAGTCTTGGAGAAATTGTTAACAGTCTTCATTTAACTTTTATGGTAGATGTCAGATGGTTGTATTTGCAGTATTTGTTGGCTGGTCAACGTACCAACATGACAATTCTGTGTAAACATAGAACATATTATGAAGAATTAAATGAAAATATTACTGTAATAAAGGTAGAAGGCCAGCACGATCAGTTCTCTAGTCATCATGCGAACATCATGATTCTACAATATAAAGATGGGATTAGGGTGATTGTTTCTACTGCTGGCTTATATTCTGTCGATTGGGAAAACAGGACACAAGGGTCCGTTAAATACGCTTATAGATATTTTTTTATTGAAATATGTCTTTGTCTATATCTTTTTATTATGTCCTCATTAGATTGTGGATCTCGCCTCATCTGCCTTATCTGCCAGAATCCGCAAAGCCTAGTGATGGGGAATCTCCAACGGGTTTTAAAAAGGATCTCGAGCGATATCTGAATAAATATGAGCAACCGGCTTTAACGCAATGGATATATGCAGTACAGATGGCGGATTTTTCTGATGTAAATGTGTTTCTCGTCGCTTCTGTTCCCGGAATTTATGATGCTGTTGAAGCCAACTTTTGGGGATACAGGAAATTGGCACATGTTCTATCGCGCTATGCCACGCTACCAGATGCACATTGGCCTATAGTTGCACAAAGTTCTGGCGTAGGCTGCTTTGGTTTGTTCGAAAATTGGTTATTGAAAGACATAATTTGGTGTATGTCGAAGGAGACTTCTAAAGATTCAAAGAATCCTCCACATTTTCAGTTTATTTATCCGTCAATAGCGAATTATAAGCAAAGCTTTGATTGTCAACATTTAATTACTCCCTTGTCGTACAAAGCAGAAAATCATTCTAAGCAACAGTGGCTAGAATCATATTTATAGTAAGTTACAATTGTTTATTTTTACTTTATTTGAATATTTACGCTTATATTTTTACATCTTAGAGGTAATCCGTTTTTTTTACAGCTAGAATTTTACATTTATTTCTTAATTTTTATAGTCAATGGAAAGCTACGCGAATAGGACGAGATCGTGCGATGCCTAATATTAAATCCTATACAAGAATTTCTTCCGATTCGAAAGAAATTTCCTGGTTTGTGCTCACCAGCGCAAATCTGAGCAAAGCCGCATGGGGATCAACCAAACAATACAAAGGTTATAGTATAGGAAACTATGAGGCTGGCATCATATTCATACCAAAATTTATCGTAGGCACCATATTATTATTTTACTAATTTCCATCATATAATGCTATTAATGGATACATATTATGGAAATATGTTTAAGGCATATGTTTTAGTAGATTAATATTAATTATTATGTCTCAAACTCGTTTGTATTTAGACTGGAACAACAACATTTCCTGTTGGAGAAGAAAAAACGCCTGGTACAGACGTTCCAGTATTTCCAATCCCATACGATCTTCCATTAAGCAAATATGAATCGGGCGATAGTCCTTTCATCGACGAATTTGTCTAAATTGAATTTAATATTTCAAATGATGACACTAGTGTTTTTTATCTGTTTTAAATGAGGATGAAATATTTTTGCATTCGTTTGTATTGTACATTATTAATTGAAGAAACAGGGAGGCCGGTAAATCAATTTATTCTTATATTTCATGTAATAAGGGTTGGGAACGTTACTTTCTAAAAAGTATGCATTACTGTTATCGTTACTTTTTGTAAAAAATAATTATCGTTACTAATTGTTACTAATTTTAAAACTCCTGAGTAGTCAGGGGGGATAAGCATAATTTTTATCCATTTTTAAAGCAATTTCATCATTTTGTTTTATTCAAATATTTTTTTTATTTATAAATGGCACGAAATAAAAATTAACGTGTCATTTCTCGCTTCTGACATTACGATTTAATATAGCTATATGGTGACTACTCAGGAACTACTTAAAAAGTAATACGTTACCATTACTTAGAGACTAACGATTCGTTACTTGTTTAAGATTAAAGTAAAATATTAGATATAATTAATAATTATTTAATATAATACATTATTTAATAATCAATATTAATTATAACAATTAATGTTAAAATTTATAATTTTAATAGTGATTTTGACTGGAAATACTGATGCATATTTAAAATCATTGTACATACTATAAAATGTTAACCCTGCGAATTTCTCTATTATTTTGTAGCATGTTTTTCGCAACATTCGAAAATAATTTTGAAATTGTAAATAAACATTTTCGGTGTAATAAATCACATTATTATAGTTAACCTAACCTAAATTAATCTAACCTGTAACTGTAAAACTAAATTGTTTTATTGAACAATTTTTGCACAATCTTTCCGATGTAATTTTAATATTCGTTTTTTTTACGTTTTATCGGATATATTCCCATAAAACACAAAATACTAAAAAATAATGAAAAGAGATCTTTTTTAAGTTGTCTTTCCAACAAAAAAAAGATATCTAAAAGATATCTAAAAAAATATTAGTTTTAGATTGTCTTTTCAGCAAGATAAGATGTCTATAACAGCTTTTAATTTTGTTGAAAAAAAACAATTTAAAAAAGACATCTTTTTGTCATCTTTCTATATGGTTGTTTTCGCATTTTCGCAAAGCAGAAAGTTGATTGAAAGATATCTTTTCCTATTGCCGAAAACAACAACATGAAAACTTTTATTACATATAGTACCGAAAATTTTGAGAGATATCTTAGAAATATTTCAACTGAAAAGTGAAACATTTCATAAAAATTGCAAAATATATCTGCAACATTTCTGAGATAGCTCTGAAATAGCAAAATGTCCGCAATTCTTGCACATGAAACCTTGTTAAAAGGTTAATGAAATGTTATAGAAAGAATCTACAATCTTTTTGAAATAAATCAATATAATATGATGTCTTTTTTCGAGCCAACAGGTTATTAGTGTGTAATAATTTATCATTTTCTTAGAAAATTGAACGATAAACGTTCGATCTCTGTTTTGGGTCCTCTTCAGTATAGTATAAAATTAAAATAATAAAATAATCAAATATTATGCGAGTAATTCTTCTAAAACGCGTGTCATGTCTGGTTCAGAACTTCTTGAAATATTACATAATATCAAAATTTACTAAAAATTTTTACTTAACTAAATTCAATACTTTAACTTAAAACAGTTTAAATTTCCTACATTCATTCTAGTTTACAATTAAAAAACAATTTATTGTGCTACCTTTGTACAGTCAATATACTGCAGCTATTTCATTATTAATCATTGAGCAGTAAAAATATTTTTATTATAATCAAAAAACTATGTTTTTATTAAAACAATTGGACTTAATTAATTTGCCTAATTTCTAAAATTAAAAAGGTTTCGGCTATTTCTAGTACAAAAATGATGTTTAAATATGTACTTAATTGATACTTAAATAATATTTAAATTTATTATGTCGATATAATAAATTTAAATATTGTTTAAGTATCAATTAAACATATATTCAAATATCATTTCTGAAATAAAATTTATTAAAAGTTTTGGTCATTACTCATACGCATTTATTGTGCTGTTTACAGATTACAAAATTTATTACAATAAACTTAAAATATTTCTCAAAAATAATAATTATATTGTCAATTGTTTTGATTAATTGATCATGTGTATAAGCACATATACGTACAATCATTATTAAAAAAATCACTTTGCAGTTTCCATACAATATCATTATTTATAGACAAAAATTTGTCCCAATTACAACACATTCTCGGTAAAAAATTTTTTATGCATGAATATATATATTTTAAATCCGGAAGCTAAATCACATACTGAAGAGTATTGCGCTCCGCCTAATTGATCTAAAATATCGATGATGTTAGGAAGTGGATAAGCGTTGCCAATAGTTTTATCATTCAGTGTTCGAAAATCCAGCCAGAACCATCCTTCAGCGTTTATTTTCCTTCGAATCTTTCTTTTTTGGCACGATCCAAATAGGCGTGTTATACGGTGATTGAGAGGGTTTTAACAATATCTCCTTCTAATAATTCTTCTACCTGTTTGTTATTTTTTCTTTATGTATTTGTGAAAAATTTCTATTGTAGAGTATTAATAGGCCAATCATCCGTTGTCGGTACCTGGTGCTGTTAGTTACGATTAATTTTTCTTCGGAGATATAGAATTAGTTTTGACTTTTAGTTATAAGTTTTGTTACGCTTTCCCTTTCTAGGATATTTAAATATTCCCATCGTAATAAATTTTTAATTTCATCGAATCTGTTATATTTAATTTCTTTCATTACTAAACACTCGTACTTTCATGACTTCATTTTGAGATTCTTGTTTTTTTTTGTTTTTACATTTTATATGTGCACATAAATTTATCTATTGTTTCTTGGGACTGAATTTGTGTAGACGCAAAAATTTTTGAAAATGGTTTATTCTTCTTTGATTTATAATTATGCGATCGTGTTAATTTCATTAGAGTTAATATAAGATGGTTCATTTCGGTAAATGTATTTTCTTCCAATTCAACATTTGATGATTCAGAATCTTCGAGAGTCGAACTCTTTTCTTTGATTCCTTTAATAACATGAAATGTTGCATAGCAAGGTTTGGTAACTTTCCTTCTTGCAATCAACAGGGGTAGAATTTCACAGAGAGGTTCAGAAACTTTCCTCTGCAATTCTAAAATTATTTAAATTATTTGAATTTTTAGGAGAGGGTTGATAACTTCTCCTTCTAAGAATTTTGGACTTATTTCAATTTTCAGGAGGAGTTTGGTAATTTCTCTCTTCAAGGATTACGTAAAAAAGGAAGGATATAGAATATAGAATAGTTTTTAATATTACAAATAGCGGAAATAAGATGTTATTTTTTCGAACTCTTTTTATTAATAATTTTTTAACGAATAATGAGCAACAGCTAAAACTTATTGGAGATTACTCAGGTCGTAACCTTGACAACATATATCAAAGTCATTGGAAAGACCTCCTCTAAAGTAAATATCATTTGATGTTTATACAATTCGACATAACACTTCAGAATTTAAGATTTAAAATTCTGAAGTGTTAATTATATCAAATAAAACGCTCGCAATTATATGTACAATTTTCCAACGTTATAAGCTAATATTATAAAAAGTGAACAATTTATATTACACGCACAGTGAAATAATATCAATAAGAATCGCAAATCTCACATGGGTTTCTTTTGTAAGTATACTTGTATATATGTATGGAATATTACTCATATCGTCGTTTTATAATATAGATCGCGAAATATTTTTTTTTAAAGTACTTGGAAGTGTCTATTGTTGATGTATGCAGGTTAATAATAATATATTTATATTAATGATATATTTCCTTTCATAATTATATAACAGTACGCTGTGAGCGTTTCTTTATTGTGAATAATGACTGTTGATTACGATTACGATTGATTTTCAATTATTTATTCTCGAGAAATTCCAATAAGAAGATAGAGAATAATAAATTATTACAAAAACATTTTATCTTACATATATCAACGATTGTGAATTCGTTTTCAACAAAAAATAAATAAAAAACGAAAAAAAAACAATACTTTTATTTAAATATAAAAAGTAAGATGACTATGATAGAAAATGATGACGCTTTGCAAACTTTATCGATTCTTATATCTTTCCTTTGTATTATTACTACGTAGCAAGCGATATCATACAGATTCTATATATACACAGATATCACACGATATTTTATTGGAATATCCTAGATATTATTTACTCAGTTGTCTTTCGGACTGCATTTGGAAATCTGAAACAACTTAATTTCGAGGATTCTTTCGAGATAAATTGTGCTGTGTGATAGTCATGATAATTGGTAATTAATTTACTAAAACACAATTTTTCTCAATTGCTACATAAAGTAAAGAAGATTTGAAGAAAAAAATAAAAAGACATAAAAATCAGTAACACAAGAGAAACAAGATAAATTTAAGCAAATGGATGAAGGAGCTCAGATACTTTCTACAGTTTTGACTGGCAAAGAACATGAGAGTTTGGAACATAACAAGGTTAGTATAATGAAGAATTAGTTTATGAACTTTAAATTGTGAAAAATAAATGTAATAAATATAAATTTTTTATTAGACAAAAAAGAAAAGTAGGGAGGCACCAAAAGATAGCACTTCCGATACAGAAAAAACGAGACAGATGAGCACAGAAAGCAATGATTTCACAAACAATAATCAACAAAACATCGGCGATTCTCGAAGCAGTTTAAAAAACAATGAAAAAGATTCAAATTCAATAACATTTGGAATGAAATATTTCATGCATACGTATCAAGTTTTTGATTCTAAAAAGTTAAGGAAAAAAGCTAGAAAAATGGCTATTCAGATAATGAAACAAATTGGGTACGCAATAATGGTTGTGGAACCGGGAAAGTTTGCAATGAAATATGCTTCTTCAGCACCTTATCACTTATTTTTCACTAGAGTTGAAAATTCTGAAGAGACTTACAATCAACAATTCTCCATAATTTTTTCTGAGATTCTCGATCATAGTCTTGGAGAAATTATTAACAGTCTTCATTTAACTTTTACCGTAGATGTCGGGTGGTTATATTTGCAGTATATGTTAGCTGGTCAATGTACCGACATGACAATTTTGTATAAACATAGAATATGTCCATGTCATGAGGAATTAAGTAAAAACATTACTATAATAAAGATAAATGGGCACGAGTTCTCGAGCCATCATACGAACATCATGATCTTGCAATATAGTAATGGGATTAGGGTGGTTGTCTCTACTGCTGCCTTATATTCTGATGATTGGAAAAACAGAACACAAGGGTCCGTTAAATATGCATAGATATTTCTTGTTGTCGTATGATCTTTGTCTATAAACATCTTTTTATTATGTCCTGATTAGATTATGGATCTCGCCACATTTGCCCAGCCTGTCAGAATCCGCAAATCCTGATGATGGGGAATCTCCAACGGATTTTAAAAAGGATCTTGTGCGATATCTGAGTAAATATGAACAACCGGCTTTGATGCAGTGGATACGTGCAGTGCAGATGACGGATTTTTCTGATATAAATGTGTTTCTCGTTGCTTCTGTTCCCGGAATTCACGAAACTGACGAAGCCGACTTTTGGGGACAGAGGAAATTAGCATACGTTCTATCGCGCTTTGCCACGCTGCCGTCAGATGCACAGTGGCCTATAGTAGCACTGAGTTCTGGTGTAGGCTGCTTTGGTTCAAAGTTCGAAAATGGGTTGTTACAAGACATAACTTGGTGTATGTCTAAGGAAACTTCTAAAGATTCAAAGAATCCTCCACATTTTCAGTTTATTTATCCGTCAATAGCGAATTATAAGCAAAGCTTTGATT
>Ga0157364_1008530_pt1 | contig 10614 bp, 4 predicted proteins | sample AttsexASBM2_FD_111476 | JGI IMG/M metagenome (GOLD analysis project Ga0157364, IMG submission 111476) | Fungus gardens microbial communities from leaf cutter ant in Ribeirão Preto, State of São Paulo, Brazil - Atta sexdens ASBM2 | ecosystem: Host-associated > Fungi > Mycelium > Unclassified ... | reverse complement strand
TTATGTTATATTAGGTGTAGTAAAAAGAAATCCATTATTTTTCCATTCAATTTCATGCAAAAATAATGGATTTCTTTTTACTACACCTAATATATGGAAGTTTATAGATAGAAGAAAAAATATGATTAAGTTATATATGGAAGTCTGTAGTAAGAAAAAAATATGATCAAGATTGTCACAATAAATTACTGGTACACACACAATGGCAGAACGACGGTATTATGATGGATGTTGTTAAAACCATATCCTTGTTCTACGTATGATGGGCATGGAAGCAGAAACTATATCTAGCTTCTGCGGCCGTTTTCAACAATGTATAACTTTCATATCGATTTCTTTTTAATAACTATTAATATTTAATATTTAATATTTATTTTTAATATTTAGAATATTGTTAATGATTAATATTTAGACTATAGAATTATAAATATTGTCATGTATTTATAAGGAAAATCATTTAATTTTCTTCTACTTAATTTTCATTTATAAATCTCTATAATTCTATAATTTCTGTAATCAATATCTCTATTTCTATCATTTTTAAGAGAAAGAAAGATAATACATAGTATTATAATTGTAAGGAAAAAGAAGGCGCGCGATTTGCAGAATCAGATATATATATATATATATATATATATATATATATATATATATATAAATTTACTCAGAAATATTTAAATATTAAGATCTGCTTCGACCGAAAAATAGGATTTCTCTTATTTCAAAAAAGAAAAAATTCAACTCTACATTCTTTATATTGTTTTTATGAGTTTTTATGATTATTTTTTTTAATTTTATAGAAAAAAATATAGAATATGAATGAAAATGTAGAATAATAAATGTTAAAATAAATGCATCTAAAACTGATACATATGATAATTTTAATATTGACATGTATCTCGCTATTCCGCGATCAACACAGCTTGTATATGATGTGTAGCCTCAAAAAGATAATAAACATCGATACATTTTAAAACTATTTATACGTTTCATCCGTGACAGCTGATACAGCAGTTTGATATCTAAAACGTAATATATTCATGATAACATATGATTTCGGAAAATTGCCACGTGCATGAAAAATGTATAATCGCGTAGGAGTGGCGAAATAAATCCCACGAGCTGACATACTAATAACCAGATAAAAATCTAGCCTTGCATCGCAGGTGTGGTCTGCAGAATAATTTTTATAACTTAACGTCGCGTTGCGATATGACTAATGACGACTTATCGATCAGTTCTTGTTCATTATGGAAAATCGAGTCTGAAATTGCATATCGCGAATTAATGAACTTGAAGACACGTTATTTCTTAACACGATATTTTTATACGCGATGCTAGTGAACGATAAGTAAATAAGTGGAAAACGCTGCAAAATACATAGCAAATACTTCAATATTATAAATTTGATGATAAAAATTGTCTGTATTCGCTTGAAAATCTTGCTCAGTTTACGTCATGTTCATATCTCAGCCAGTGAGAAAAAAAAGAATCCTTTTAGAGTGATAATTAGCGTCGCTAATTGACTATAAACAACATAGCTTTGAAGTTTAAGGAAGGGAAACTTTCTGGGTCGATAGACTTCTACTTTGCCGTTATGAGTCAGATAAATACAAGCGTAGTAATCGACCTTAGATTAGCCTCGTCGAGAAACTGTTGCTTTTCCGCTACGCGAGATTATTCAATTCTACTTTTACGGTATTTCAGAAGTAGGAAGTATAGTGACGCAATGCCATCTGCCCTTGTTCTATATTGTATCTTTACCTCACCAGCCCGCGGCAGTTATTCATATGACAAAAACGATACCCGAGATATTTGGTATATGGAAGGATTTCATTTTCAGCGTTATTTTCGCATGTTCTCATTCTTTAGCTATCATGCAATGAGTGAATGTCACCTGTGATTATTAAGCGATGCGGAACAGGTTAGCATATGAGCGATAACGAAATAATTAATATAATTAACATAACGCTGTGAATTAAATATTTATTGAGAATAATATGGATATTTTAAGTATTTAACACACTGTTATGATTATAACATATTTGTTAAGTAGAAACATAAAGTGGTTTATCAATCGGAAAATAAGTGACGAAAATCCAATTGAAATTTGGTTTAATATATAGGAAAACAATAAGGATTTAATTAAAAGTAAACAGTTATATTTTTCTCTTCAATTTCGATCATCATTTATCTAATTAGGATAGGTATTTGAGACCTATCAATTTTATTTGAATCAGAGTTGTACAACCTCAGTTTATGAGTATTAAAGTAAACGAACATTGAAGAAAAAATGTTTCTTACCAAGTACAGACTACATTCAAACGAAAATTGCAATAGTAAATCTGAAAATAGATTCAAAATAGATTCAAAAATGTTTAATGAATATTTATTTAAAAAGTTACTCCTTCCTGGAATTGCATCCACCTATACATGCTGATGATCTGAGATTTTACTCATTTTTCGATATCTAGTTTCGTATAAAATTATTAATAATTTCGTTATATATTACATTTAAAATAATCATAGATATATCATAGATATATGATTTACTCGGCCCATCTACATGGAAAGAATTTTTTCTTAAATTTTACCCTGAAAATACGATAATCGTGAGACAACATTGTATTTCGAAGAATTTTAATGTAAATCTCTCTCATTCATTAATAAAATTACAATAAAGTATAAAATAATTTGATTAATTTTACTGAAGCGCATGATAAAAATCTTTAAAATATTGTATCACAACTATCGTAATTTCAGGGTAAATTTTAAAAGAAAATTCTCTCCGTATAGTACTGTTACAACAAATGATATATTGGGTTGTTCCGGAAAGTTCGTGCCGCAAAAGATGAGAAGAATTTAGATTTAATACATGAAATTAAAAATTTAAATCTTCTGCGTTTCAATTTTCCTTCGACACGAACTTTCCGGACAACTCAATGTCATTTATCATAATTTATAACATCAACAAATATTTTGAGGATCCAAATTCTTTGATTAGGAAAGCTACTCAGATCCTGGATTTAAATCGAGAAATGTACCAAAATTTGATAAAATGGCATTTATTAATTTTGTTCGGTCTAGTTGTAATGAAGTTGTAATTGTTACGAAGTAATAATCATTTACTTTCAAATAAATTCTAATTGTCTCTGCACTCTTAACCCCGTACCGCGTAGTATTATCAAATTCGAGGCAAAAGATATAAGAATGACATTTCGAGTTATATATTAATAGGAGTTATACATTATAATAATTTTTCGAGAAAAACGTCTCTATAATAGATATTTTTCTCAGAATATTAGCATGACATAAGAAATACAAAAAATAAAATGAACATATATAAGGTGAATTTGCGTATTTTTTTTTGGACCAAGGTTCTTCATACATATAACCAACATTTCAAACAAAAAACACTCGATAGCAACAGAATTATTCAACTGACAGAGTAAGATAAAACTTTCGACACAATCAAATAGATCAATTATTTCAGCACGATCAGATTAAGCATTGGTGAATAAAGTTCTCACAATTGAAATACTTTATGTTTAATGGTATTTATATTATGTTCCTTGTAATTTATATTTCTTTGTAATTTATATCTACTTATGTAGTTTATATTTCAACGTACCGCCAATTTTTGGCGATACGTGATTAAGAGTATTTATTTTCTAGAATTCGATTATTTATAAAAAATTCGATGCATTGTAATTTTTCCTAAAATTGATCCACGATGGTCATTGACATCAATTCTTATTAATAATTATAGTTTAAGATGTAGCAAAGTGCAAAGATGTCGATTTAGATCATGCACAATTCTAAACGCTCATATTTCGCGATTTATGTACGGGGATCTTTGATTTTTCAATTAATAGTTAAGCTATCAGTTGTTTATCATAAACGTTTAAACATATAAAATGCTCCTACGCATGTGAGTGTATTAATGAGAGGCTAATAATGATATATGCTATAGAGACCAAGGTTGTTGTACGGTGTGTGCATGATTTTTAAACGCATGTAAGCGCAATCATTTAATACTTATAAAACGAATACTAGAGATAATATATGATCAATTACGTTACCCTATTACAAAACGAATGGCTTACTCGTGTGTTGATCAAATTGTACCGGCTCGCAGACGATTCAAATTTTAAATCTTATTATGATTTTACATTTTCGAAAGTTCACTCGCCTTGAATATACGTTTCAGAGAATTTCATGATTCGATGATTTGCACCTTTTTTTTGGACTTTATCCTTAAAGTTATGTCATGATTATTGAAATTGATATTGATGTGATCGGCTCGCAGCGTATTTTACTTCTGTATTTTTGCAAAAATGGAATTTTATTAATACATTTATATTAATAAATATGATTACAAGTTTAAAAAATATTTGCGAAGTTATTGATGTGACGATTTACTGTGCAATTCCATTAATTATCCTGTTATTTATGATAAAAACTCGACCGCGTCTCTCTAAATATGCAATGAAAGGCATGTAAATTAATAGAGCGACAAAATCGCATAGAGACAACGTGCCTATCCAGTACTTCGGAATGTTTGATTGAATATTCGATTGCAATTATCATTTAATCGTGCGCGCTATCATATTCATTTTCGATAGTATGATCTTTTCAATCCATGAATATTCTTATATAACTATAATTTGTTGAAATTATCACAATATGAAGTTAATATATAAATTATATACGAGGTACTGATCATTTTTTATCTGTAAATCTTTTGAACAATATAGATTTAATCGATTTTTTCTTAAAGTATTTTAAAAAAACGACGAATGAATTCTTTAATTTTAAGTTATTAAAAATAAAAAGCTTTTGGAAAACTAAATTTCAAAAAATACAATAAATATTGACATTATTCTTTGTTGAATTTTGGTTGTTGTATGAAAAAATTTATAATCTTTGAGGATAATTAAAATGAAAAAATTTAAATCATGATAATAATGTTGCTAGGAAAAATTAGATCCTAAGTTACTCAAAGAATTTAAAGTAATTTCAATAACGTTATGTATAAATCGAGATGTAATTGTTTTATAATGACAGGGAATGCATAAGCTAATATCGTGCAAGTATTTGCATTATGTACAGTATATGATAATATAGCATATGATAGTAAGTATTGCAAACTTTATTTATTGTCTGCTAGCAAAGGGCCTTTATAGTCATAAATTTTGCGCAATCTGATTAAGATATTACTCGATCATGATGATTACCTAAGTAATAGCTATAGAGCGTACATAACTATTCTGCTAACAGATTTGACCGTGAGAGATTTCGTTATACGAGTATATAATGTAATACAGACAGCTATTAGTTCACAATTACCTGCATATACCTCAAGATATACAGCACGTGGCAGCAATTTTTGTAAATTATAATTCTTTTATTTTATGACTAGATATTTTTCACGCGGTATGCAAATTACCATTCAATTATATACGTGGTATTTCAGAGTTGCATTATAGTACAATTTCTATGTCATTAGTTATTGCGATAGAAAATGTGCGAATGAAACTGAGTAATCTAATACAATATATTTATATTAAATTATAAATATATTGTTATTATAAAATAATAATTTCTTATTCACACTTGAATAGAAATACTTAACTTGTAGCATCTTTTAATAACTCTCGTTAATCTCCTTCATAGTATTGCTAAATATGTATTGTATAAGCAAATAGATAAACGTACAGGATATGCATTCTCTTCAGGTTGTTCTAGCACGGATGTAGATATGGAAAGTGCGAGTCAAGGACGTAATTCATTTAGAAAGATTGCATCTCTTTTCTCTATTTTGTGGCAATTACGTTACGTTTGATTGACGTCACTATAGTTTTGGCAGCTTACAACAATAATATGATATATATTTATATTTAATTAACAACTTATATAATTTATATATTAATTATGATAATTGTATGCGTAAATAAAAATATCTTATTGTCAACAATTGCAAAATATTTTTTTTCATTTAGATGTCAAATAGATAACATAAAATTCTGTGTATAATTAATTTATGATGTAAATAGAAATGTTAACAAAACTACACAAAAGGCAATGAAGTAAATCGAATTAAATATCTGTTATTAATTAGATATTCATTTTATTAATCAATCTTCATATTTTTGAGTCTATTTATGATAAATTATTGAGTCTAAATTACATAAAGGAAATTAATTTTATTATATTACTGTGGAAATGTAACGTTTAGTAGTATAATTAAGTATATTAATTCCATTGTTCATGCTATAAAGAAATTGCTTTAATTGTTTCAAACAGATTTTATATTTAATCTACATTATTTTATAACTGTATTACATGTACAAAATGTGTTATTTTATTTATAAATCCAGCTTTAGTCTATTTTGATATTAATTGTGTTTCAAGACTAACATAATCACAGTTTGTTTGCACTAGAAATTATATAATATCACAAAAAAAATTATTAGGCATGAAGATCCATCTTAACTGAATACGGTGTTTTCATTCATTTGTGTTTCCATAAGTTAATTATAAGTATTAATGCATTAGTACATTAAAAATGTAAGGCAAATTTGTCAACAGCGATTAAAGAATCATTAATCTTTTGAAGAAACACCAAGGTTCTTTGCGGTAGATATAAAAAAATAATTACAATTCCACGCAATAATTAATTCCTATAGTAATTTGATAGGCGTATTCTCAAACGCTGATATAACGATTCTGCAGGTAATAACGATCCTGCTCGATTGACAAGTCTGATAAGCCTTCATATGTATTATTCCGCAAAAACCTTATATTGCGCATATGTTACATTCTAACGGAACTATCGATAACTGTACCGATTTTAGATTCTAAAAATAAAAATTAATAAATAAAATGTACAAATTAATTTATAAAAGTTTTGTTTTTAGCACACTTATTTTATTTTTGCCTGTCATAATATAAATATCAATACCAAAATATATCACGGAAATAGATCTTATGTCCTTCAAACATTGCGCAATTGCACTTTTTGTTACAAGTTTTGTAAGAAAAATATACAATATGGTTGAACGATTATCGAATAAATGTGATATAAAAATGTGATATAAATTCTAAATTGAATGTTTCTTATTTTTACATGAAAATGTATTCCAAACATCTTTATAATTATAGGAAACATCCTAAATGTCAAATTTTATTTTTGTCATTTTGTATCCAAGAGCTTAACACAAAGCATCTTTTTTTTATCTTACATGCAAGTTTTATTTTTTATGCTGTAGTCTGTACATTGTAATGAATCGTTGTGATTGCACAACGATACTTTTTTGCATGACTTGTTTTCTGCTCTAATATGGTCGCTATTATACATCATTAAATATTCATCTATGTACGTTTTATCTTTTTTCCCACGCTGAGTAGAATAAAGATATTTTTAATGGAATATATTGATGCTGATTTAATATATATCAATTTATCAAAATCACCTTTGACCATTTCCGGTCTTAGCAATTTGTTCTTCGTAAAAAGCAGAAACAAAAATGCCTTTTTTTTTTTATATTTATAAAATACGTGAACATAAAATTATTAACGTGTATCAACATAGCTTTTAGTATCACCGTTAAAATACGAACTATTTCTCCCTTCTTCTCCGAAATGTTTATATTTTTATAACGCTTTATTATTGTTAGGTAAGAAATAAAAGAACGAAAAAACTAATATTTCAATGCATTAATAAAAAAGAAAATAATAACAAGTAAATTTGAAAACTTTGCGACCTAACAATAAAAGCATACAGCTTTAGGTATCAAATTTTTATTTTTCAATGTGATTTTCCTCAACTTTTATGCAACTTCATCTAGCGATCCAATGCTTTTATGCGATCACGGAAATCCGTTTTTGGAAGTTCTTCAAAATAATTGTAGCTCAGTTCTTCTTTACTAATGTATACGATAGTGTATTCAATACAGTTTTCATCTCTTTAAATATTTTTATTAGTATTAAGCCTTATTTAACAAAGAAATTTAATATATATAGCAGTGTTCCAAATCATCTATTTTATGGACATCAGTACTGTTTTGCTTATAAATTAATTTTTACAACAAATTACTCTTAACAGAACAAGTTTAAACTTTAAAATTTATATAAAATTTATAGATGTCGCTTTACCATGCGCTAATAATATTTTGAATATTATATATTTATGAGTTAGATCGCGAAATTTTCAAATTGTTCGTACATAGCCTTTTCTTCTATTTAAAAATACATAAATTGTTTATCTGTAATTAAATTGTAAATCTGTAATTAAGTTTAAATTATTTTAATTTCTGAGAATTTGTATTTACAAACAAATTAAGCTATTTAAATGAATCTTTTAATAGTTGACAATAACTAACTCGGTATTCTAGATTACCGTCTAAGGACACAATTTACTTAGATTAGAATTTACATCAAAGTGATTAACGAGAAAACGGAAAGTGATGGTAGAAACAATTTGTATTATAGTGAATAAAACACTATATTGTACAGGTTATACAATACAATACACTATTAGAAAAATACACAACTGAAGCAAAAGTATAAAAATCGAAAAAATGCACAACAAGAAAGGTATCACATCAGAAGATATTACATAATCATTCTATATTGTATAATTTTAATTATTTAATTACCTTTTATGACATATATTTCATAACAAATAAAAATAATCAATATAATTTTTTTATTTACATTTAAATAAAAATTAAACAACCAAAATATTCTTAAAAATAAATATATTGTATAATAAATTAATAACCATACATTGTCATTAAAGCAATAGTTGCGTTTTCTTGAATTTTAAGATTATAATAAATTATTATAAATTAAAATTAAAATTATAATCTTGCTTGTGAAATAAAAACATTCTTTTAATATTATTTTAATCGTAATAAAATTGACTATTTTTGTAAAATATCAATTTATTATTTTTAATAAAAAGAAACAGAAAAATGTTTAAATCTTCCTGAAAAGTTATTTATTCAAAAGTTACTTACTCCCACTCGTTTATCTAAAATAATTTTCTAAAACTAAATGATAATTCTTGCAATTGTTTTTACCAAACATGTATATTTTTATCAAACGCATACGTGAAATTATTCTATTTCATACTTATATTCATATAATATTAAAATTTGGAAAAATTGGAATTACTTGGAAGATCCGAAAAAACATTAATATATAAATTGTTTCGCATGTTTCACGTTTTATGTAATCGCACTGTTCTTGCATACAATCGCAAAATGATTTCATAATAATTCTTTGCACTTTTTTATTTGATTTTTTTTATATGATTTTTTTACTCGATTAATAATTGAATATTACTCTTATATTAAATATTCATGTATCTTGTTTTTATTCTGTTTGTTTAAATATATATTGTAACAGCATATTAAGCCTTTATACGTCTCAATTTGATATTACAATAAAAACAATAAAATATAATTTCTATTATATCCAAATTATAATCAAAATTTAGGCGATAGTATATAATCATTATTTAATATTATTTACAAATTTATAATTTATAATATTATATTGCATTTACAATAATGTCTCATGTGTCAAGAATAAGAATCCATTGTTTGTGTACAAATCATATAAGCATGCTAGATGTTTTGCTTTCATATTATTTGGCTATAGGTTTGCTTGGTGAAATGTAGTTTATTATTGTCACTCTCGATGTTTCCTTCAAGCAGTATTCGTGCAATCATCACGTTACACGCATTAAAGTGAAATTATCATTTACGAATAGTGATAGTAAAATGGCGACTTGGGGTTTCAATAAAACAATAGCTTATGGTGCAATAGCATCTGTTGCTTTAGTATATTACATTATTGTATTACATAATCGCAAAGAAAAGAAGAAAACGGACAGTAAGTTGGAATCTATTCAAATGAAATCTGCTTTCGTCGTTTGTTGATTTGAAATATTCGCTGTATAGTAACATATAAAACAGATAAAAAGATCAATTGTAAATGTATAAACGATCTAATTGTCATATTTCTTATTTAAGAGGTCAATCATAATAAAGTTTGTGAAATTGAAATAACTAACACATCTTCGCTTAATATACATAATAAAAGACAAATTTCTGCTAAGAATACTACAGCCATTCCAGATAATACGACAGTGATATCAAAAGTTAAACAAGTTGTTTCCTCGTTGCCAAACCTAAATACATCTAATCCAATAAAACCGACACGAAATAAAAGATTGTACCAGATACCATCAAAAACTATAGAAGATTGTAACTTAATTATGCAAAATAATGCCAGGTAAGACATCGCTTAAATCATTATAAATAAATTATTATAAATTTCAATTCTCATTATTATTTCTAATTTATAGTTAATTTTTAATTAGTTCCTAGTTAATTATTTTTAATAATTATTTCTATAAAAACCGAGAATTATCAGCTGAAATTTATCTATTTAATTTCTTATTAATTATTAATTACTGAAAAATAATTTAACAATATAATTTTATTTTAATAATAATGTAATGTGATAAAATTAAACATAATAAACATTTATTTTACATATTTCTCTTAACCTAAAATCTTTGAATAAGAATAATAACGATAT
>Ga0157364_1008529_pt1 | contig 10615 bp, 7 predicted proteins | sample AttsexASBM2_FD_111476 | JGI IMG/M metagenome (GOLD analysis project Ga0157364, IMG submission 111476) | Fungus gardens microbial communities from leaf cutter ant in Ribeirão Preto, State of São Paulo, Brazil - Atta sexdens ASBM2 | ecosystem: Host-associated > Fungi > Mycelium > Unclassified ... | reverse complement strand
TGTGTGTGTGTGTGTGTGTGTGTGTGTGTGTGTGTGTGTGTGTGTGTGTATTATATATATATATATATATATATATATATATATATATATATATATGAATTTGAGAAGAGTATAATATACATATTATACATATTATAGTACATAGTATACATATTATAATCTCTTCAAATTTATTCTTTAAAATATATTTTTTATTATATTTATTATATTTTTTTATTATATTATTTTGTATATTTTTTAACATTAATATATTTTTATCTATCTAATATATTTTTTTCGTTTCGTTAACATGCTATACTAATACAGTTTGTAATAAAATGTAGACAGATATCACGGCAAAAAGCTGAGAAACCAGATGAATTTTATATCACAAAAAATGAACAAACACCAGAGTTAGACACACGCATCACGCAAAGAACTGAAAAGCTTGAAAATACATCACGGGAAACAAGCGAAAGCGTAAACGATTATGTATCAGCATGTCACAATGTAGATCATTTATTAAATGTAACAAAATCGGCGAACAAGATGACTGATTATTCTATTGGTGAACAATCCATTTTAGAAACAAAACAAAACTGTCCAAGTAATTGTACAAAATTGTTATATCGTGAAATGATTGCGTATGATTCAATTTTTAAAATCAATTTTAATTGTAAATTCATTTCAGCCTTGCAGTATGCGACTAATGAGCGATATGACGTTAGAAGTAGATTTCCTCAAGAACAAAATCAAGTATGCAAGGTTTCAATTTGCGATCGCGCGTTATGATTAGCATTGCATATTAAAAGCAGGCTTTTATTGTGTATTTATGTCTCTTAGGAGACTAATAGGCCACTGTTTTTAATGGTTAATGAGAAAAGGATACACGCACTACCTATCAATCCTGTTAACATAGAAACTGTGTCCTCATCCGTGCAGTCACTGCAGTGTTACAGCGTTCAAATTCCTGTAGTCGCATATCGCGATACACCTTTACAAATATCGAGCATGCTTACGCAAATGGAAAAGGATGTTAACATGCCGTCCGTGTGTCAAAATGACAGTGTGAAAGGTCGAGAAATTGTCGGGAATGTCTGTACAGAATCGATGAAGAATATCAGTTCGATGCATAGCTTCAAGGAGTCTAAGAATGAAAAATATCCACTTGATAGTAATATATCATTATCTCAATAAAATATGAATAAATTTCCATATGAGTCTTCACGATTGATACGTAAATAATATATTTATAAGCCGATTAGAACGTACTTAGCAACAAAGTTATGTTTCGCAAACATTTCAAATCTGAATTCTTTGATTTTTTTTTTAATCTTTGAGTCCTCCTCAATTATAAAATATATTGCGTATCGACAATCGCGAGAGTTTATACAGGCATTTTACTTGTATTTATTTTTAGAGCCACAAAATTATTTTTAATTTAATATTATCAATAATTTGACAAGACAAGGACAATCAAAATTTTGCTGTTTTTAGATATTGAGCATTATAACGCAAAGAGCAACGATGATATCTCGAAGAACAAAAGTATTTCCAAGAATTGTGAAGGACACCACACTTCCGAGCGCAAAATAGGCGCGAAGAAAAACGTCGCATCGTTAAATCAAGATATTACAAAGAATATCATGCTCGATAATGATCGTTGTGAAAACTTTTTTTTTGATGAGTTAGAATTAAATAATGCGGTTGACGTTAACAATGATAAAAGTTTAAGTTACTCAAATTTAAATATCGCTGCAAGATCGAAAAATTTCGTTGATCAAAGCTACGTGATAGATTCTTGTATCTCAAATAGAGAAAAGAATGAGAGAGAAATGTTGAAATCGAGCGAAAGAAATATGACGAAAGCGCGGATATATTCGTGTATTGACACGGGGATACAAAAACTGGCGCATCATGCAAAGGATAATCGAGGCAATGCAGTTAAATCTTCGACAAATGTAATAAATGACAAAGTACTGGATAAAAGTTTAGCCTTTAGTCAAGTTGACGATAAGGAGGAATATAGCAAAAGTAATAAGAAAAGAGAAAGTAAGAAGGAAAAGCACGAAGAGGAAGAGCTGCACATTAACGTAAAACGTAAAACGATACCGATGAATCTGTCAAAAAAGGCAAAGTCATTCTTACGGAAGAAATCCCGTTTCGCGATTACAGATTCCGACTGTACTCTGATACTGCCTGGTTATCGTGGCATTAAAGGTAAACGATATAAAAAGAGCCGCGGTCGCTCCAAAATAAGTCAATCGTTACACGGAAGAAACGGAATAAATAGTACGAATTCTATATTAGTAAAGTACAATGCGTCGAAACAAGATCGAATAAATTCTCGTTCGTTAACGAATTTACGAATGAGAAATTCATTTGAGAAGCCATCATCCATTCCTCTGGAGACTCAAGAGCTGTTGAACAAAAGTTATTGGGAGTATTACTGGAAACTCCGGTGTAAAATCAAGCCAGATAATGCAAAAGAAAAAGACGAATGTTTAAACGAGCATCTACCTGAATCTCAGACTTTACGACAATGTTCTGTCCTCTCCTGCATGATCAATACAGCCCTTCGAGATTCAACTCGGACGACTGGTGACGAAAGAGTATCTTCAAATCCGAACATGACATCAGTTGCACAAGAAAGCGTTTCTGCATTACCCATGTTGGTGAAGAAGATTCAACGAAAAAGAATGAAGCGAGCGAGCAAACGATTGCTCGGACTTCGAGCCATAGGTACAATAGATATGTTTCTTTCTCTCGCTCGCTCGCTCAACAAAGCTATTTTTTTCGATTTACTTAATTCTTAAGCTCATCTCTATCAATGTAGATAAACATTAATCTCTAATTTATCTTCTTCTAATTGTAAATATTAGAAAAAGATAGAGAGTACAATAAATTAAATCAAGATTAAACTACATTGATAGAAAGGAACATTAATTGTAAACAATTTAATCTTTATTCTTCAATTTAACGTTTATAATTCTATTAGCATTGCTGTGTATCGCGATGTATGTCGCGGTGATATTTTTGCCTATGATGTACGACTATTTCTTCGACGAGGAATACGACGATGAGAACACGAATTATATTGAACTAATATTCCAATACATCACATCGTCATTTGGAGAAGCTCTCGATGGAGTTATCGACGTCTTGAATACGATTTTTTTATGGCCAGTAAGATTTGATCGAAAGCGATAATCTTCGCTAACTCTTTCAAATTCGTGGTAGATGGTTTCGTTGCAATGGTCATATCTGTACAAATCCATATTAGGCGTTCTATAATCTGTGTCATTTTCAGCATTTGTAATGTGAGAAATGTTAAGTTATTCGAGTCCGTGTCTCTAACTTGTTTTGTCACTCATCCTTGGCTGATCGTTTATACACATTTTATTACATAGCGTACGACATCCGACGTATGACGTCCGATATCCAATAAAAGAATTTATTTCCTGAAGACAAAAATATCACTAACTAGAATCGAATTCTCTTGTTGAATATCGTATTGTCGAATATCATATGCTGTGTGAATCTTACATTATTGTTTACAACGTTTTCGTAAGTTGTGTGTATCTATATCTTTATGCAGAACGATATTTCTTACAAATATATATTGTATACATACACGAATTTATATATAATATACATATAATTGTGTATATCACTATTGCGTCCATAGGTTTGATTATATATAATGCGAAATGAAAACAGAAACAATTCTACTGAAAAAAAATCACGTCAATATTGAATTAATTACATGATGGAATCATGTAATTAAAACATGTAAAACATACAAACACGTAACGGATTGTTCCAAATCAATATGTTTTTTAAAATGATATGATTTGAAAAATCACACATGATATTACAAATATAATTTCATCCATCATGTGATTTCATATATCGAATTTTAAAGATTTGATTGATAGAAATAGAAGAAAAAAGAACATATCATGTGACTTTTCAAAATATGTATAATTTTAAAATTACATACTTATTTGGAATAATCCGTTACATGATTTAATACATGTTTCAAATACATGATTTCATCATGCAACTATGTAACGTGATTTTTTTTCAGTAGAGAAGATAATTTCGACATGTTGCAATAAAAATATTTGTATATTTATATATAAAATTAATTATAATTCGAAACGACTAAAAAAAAAGAGATTATTGTTTCTCGTCTTTATTAGTTTTCATTCCTCAACTCTTCATGATTGTTTCGTGACTGAGATAAAAAGTAAGGCTATTGACTGTGTTCAGCAGAAAAAGCAGCTTTGCAGCTGTTTTGAAATTCTTGAGTATGTGGCATTTTTTCATTGCAACTAGAAGCAATCACACTAAGGCTATTTTCGTCTTTTGATTCCTGAAAACGAAGATAGCTTTAACCATGATAGCTTCTGGTTGGATAATGATAAAACATGATTGGTTTATACATTTAGATCTAGTGAGCAACTAAGGGCAAGACCAATCATATTAAAGAATTTTACAACAGTTGCAAAACTGCTATATGGGTGTCATATTGAAAATTAGATACTAGCGCTTCCGAATTTGAAAGACAAAATTATATATACAGGGTGTAAGTTTTTGTCAAGTACTTGAGTGTAGATAGAGCGGACTAAACTAAGTCAAAAAATCCTCTACCATTTTGCAATTTTCGCAATGATTAATGAAATATTAACAGAGTTGGGTAGTGCTAAGTTAAAAAGATAAAAATTAAGTTAAAAAGTTAATTTTAACTTACATTTTAGACTCTTAACTTTTTAACTTAATTTAGTTATATTTTGTTGCAGTAACTATTAACTTTTCATTTGAAGTCAATCCTTAGATACAATGCGAGAGGCTAATGAATATATAATTTAGTAATTTTATATTGTATAATCGTTACTTGTGAACAAAAATAATCAGATTCTTTAATAAATAAGCTGTAAGAAAGGAAAAACACGAAAAATTATGTAAAATAATTAAATTTTTTCTCTTTTTTTCTTTGATCGTTCGAACCAAATTTAACTTTTAACTTTTAAATTAATTTTTTTAATTTTTTTATTAATTTAACTTTTAATTCAATTAATTTTATTATGGATTAACTTATATTTTAATTAAATTAAATTTTCAAGGCCGTTAATTTTAATTTAGTTTAAAAAAAAAGTTAACTTACGTAATTAATTGCTAAAAAACGTTGAATATTGATTTTCAACAATTTTTTACTCAAATACTACAGAACTTTACAGAAAAACTGCAAAAGACAAAAATCATTTATTTTCTTCTCATGAAACTTTAAGAATTTTTTCAGAATTTTTTAAGACGTATTTTCTCATGTTGATAAAAATAAAAAAATCTAAAATTAAAAAGTTGATAAAAAATTCTGAAAAAATTCTTAAAGTTCAAGTATTCGAGTAAAAAAATTATTGTAAAACAATATTATAATTTTTAGTAATTAATATTTTTTGTTAACTATTGCGAAAATTACAAAATGGTAGAGGATTTTTCGACTCAGTTTAATCCGTTCTATCTATATAAAAGCGCTTAGCAAAAATTTACTGGATACTCTGTATATAATAATATAATACATACATGAATTGCTGGCAAGTTATTATTTGTCTGTATCATAATAAGATAACTGAATTAATATTTTCAACATGAAAGCTTTTATCGACAGTACAGGAGAAGAGAATGTAATAATACGTGTGCCCTCCAAATTAAGAGACGCTAGTGTCTTGATTCTCAATTTAGCAAGAACTATATACGAGACATAAGAAGGAAGATCATCTAATTTTATATATATATCTATGACTCTTCGCGTTCCGAACATTCCTGAATTTCCGAATGACCTGCTGTGAACTGTGCTGTGAGCATCGCTCTGGAACGCACGTGCACTGTGAACAGGGCATACGTCAGCACACGTGCTCTTAATACTCCGAATATTTCAGTATTCCGCTGAGTGCTCTCTTCCAAAGAAGTTCATTTCCTCGCAATTGACGTGACTAAAAAGTAAAAGGACGATAATCTCAACGGAAAATTATGGCGGATTATGTATTGGGCGATTTAAAGGATATACCGTTACCAGACGATGGCTTGTCGGCGGCGCAGCTATTTGCCGCGGGTGACGGCCTTACTTATAATGATTTTATCATATTTCCCGGTTACATTGATTTTACGGCGGATGAGGTCGATCTATTCTCACCGTTAACGAGAAGAATCACATTGAAGGCACCTCTTGTGTCTTCACCGATGGACACCGTTACCGAGTCTGACATGGCTATAGCTATGGCCCTATCTGGCGGGATCGGCATCATACATCACAATTGTACCGCCGAATATCAAGCCAATGAAGTGCACAAGGTAACATATTCTTCATCGACATAATCATTTTAGGTATGTACTCGTGAAAACGAATTCAACATAACGTATACATACCTATATAATTTGAATTTCCATAGCAGCGTATAAAGTACAAACGTTTTCGTTTTATTATATGTAATTCCTGTATTAAATATTGGATGTTATAATTAATAAGATTTTATAATAATAAGATTTATAATAAATCAGTAATCTGTAATTGGTGAGTCGAAAACAAATCTGAAGGCTAGTTGGTAAGTTAGAATTGATGAATCAGTGGAATTTGCCAGTTAACTTCTAATACTACAGACTATCGACTTATTGTAGAATTAGCTTTGAACTTGTACTACATAAATAAATTTTTTTGTTTACAGGTAAAAAAATACAAGCATGGCTTCATTAGAGATCCAGTTGTATTGGCACCACATCACACCGTCAACGACGTTTTAAACGTCAAGGCTGAGCATGGTTTTAGCGGAGTACCCGTAACAGACACAGGTAAAGTCGGCGGTAAGCTGTTAGGCATTGTCACCTCGAGAGACATCGACTTTCTCGAACGTTTACCCAATTATCAACATAAATCACTTAGCTCTATAATGACAACTTTGGAAGATTTAATCACCGCACCAGCTGGCGTAACGTTGCAAGAAGCAAATGTTATATTGGAAAAGTCGAAAAAGGGAAAGCTTCCCATCATCAATGAACGGGGCGAACTTGTATCTCTGATGGCGAGGACAGACTTGAAGAAGAATCGTAGCTATCCAAACGCTAGCAAGGATGAAAATAAGCAGCTGTTGGTAGGAGCTGCGATAGGAACGCAAGATGCGGATAAACACCGATTGGAACTGCTCGTCGCAGCTGGCGTGGACGTAGTGGTATTGGATTCGTCACAGGGCAATTCATTGTATCAGATCGACATGATCAAGTACATCAAGAAGCAGTGTTCGAATTTACAAGTGATCGCTGGCAACGTCGTGACTACGAAGCAAGCCAAGAATCTTATAGAGGCAGGAGCTGATGCGTTACGCGTTGGAATGGGTTCCGGATCTATTTGCATAACGCAAGAGGTAATGGCTGTAGGACGGCCTCAAGCGACAGCCGTCTATAAGGTTTCCGAATACGCTAGAAAATTTGGAATACCCGTCATAGCGGACGGTGGTATTCAGTCTATCGGCCATATTATTAAAGGTCTCAGCTTAGGTGCTAGTACAGTTATGATGGGTTCTCTCTTGGCTGGAACATCTGAAGCTCCAGGTGAGTATTTTTTCAGCGACGGAGTCCGTCTAAAAAAGTACAGAGGGATGGGTTCATTGGAAGCCATGAATAGAAAGGACACTAAAGGTTCGGCCATGGCTAGGTATTTTCATAATGAAATGGATAAATTAAAAGTAGCTCAAGGTGTTAGCGGATCAATAGTGGATAAAGGTTCGGTCCTTAAATTTCTGCCTTATTTGACTTGCGGTATCAAACATGGTTGTCAAGATATAGGAGCAAGGTCGCTTACCACTTTGCGATCTATGATGTATAGCGGGGAATTGAAATTTGAAAGAAGAACGCATTCAGCTCAACTGGAAGGCAATGTACATAGCTTATTCTCCTATGAGAAAAGGCTGTATTAGTTGTGCAAAATAATAACTCGTAAAGCACGCGTCATGCGTGCAGGAAAAGTACCTGCATTTAATTGAATACTATTATTTTACAAGACTAGTTATTTTGCGAGAAATCTCTTATCTCGCGAATGTGCGAAGTATATATTGTTAATCAGGTTATGACTTGGGCTCGACCAAATACGATTCGTTTACCTTAGAACTGTTCTTTACAAATAGGAAAACTACATCAGGTCATCATTTATTACATCAATCTCGTATGTATACTTTTTATTTAATGAATCTATCATATGGTACTTTGTAAATTTTATCTACATTTTATATTCATAACGAGCAATATGAAAATCAAGAGACTTTTTGTATCATACAGTGCATAATATTAATATACACAGCGATTTTTTTACTTCATCAAGTAATTGGTACAACAATGAAAATTATTTAATCGCAAAATTATGTTAACGTTAATAAATACTAAAATGTAGAGGGGATCACTGTTCTTGAACATACATTGTAATATTTGGTCGTTCGTCCATTTCTCTTAACTTAGTTTTCAATTGATACTTTACTCTCAAGCTAACTTTTATCCTTAATGTTGTAACTTTCCAAAATAAAAATTGGAAAACGTTTAGTATGACAATTCAATAGTATTAAACCCTGAAGAAAACGACTTTTCCAGTATCAACTTGCAGCTGATATGTTTTATACAGTATTCTCATAATAAACTGTATATCTCAAATAAAAGACAATTGATGTAAACATTATGTAAACATTATGTGTAATACACTCCATTTCCTGTGTCCTAATTTCTCGTAACAAGTTCACTTTAAGGTTGGTTAATAGTCGCTCAGCAAACGAGAATGGATTGAAATGAATTGAAATGGATTCAGATTTTCAGAAATATTGATTGAATGTTAAAATGAATGCTTTTCAATCCTGAATGCATTTTTATTCATTTATAGGAATTGCATGGAGCATATCTCTATGCCTTTCAATCTAAAAATAATATTAACTTTTTCTGTGTACACAAACACAATTGTGAATATTGTTCAATTCAAAATTTTGAATAGAAAATGCAGTTTTTCAATCCAATTGAATTCAATTAAATTTAAAAAAAAGTATTCGCTAGTTAAAGTGCATTCGGATAGAAAAAAATTTCAATTCGTTTTAATCCATTCTCGTGTTTCTGTGTATACACAACTAATAGGAAATTAAGCCCATAAGTTTTCAATCGAAACTTTCGTGCTTGGATAATTCAATGTGTATTTATATATTACGTATCGAATTTTGCCAAACTGTGCGCCAAATCGATTTTTCGGTTTTGAGATGGGCGAATTCTTTAATTCATCGATTGATTAGTCATTGTGCGCAATTTTAATTTTGCATTTGTGCGTAATGCAATTGATGAATCGATGAATTAAAATACTCGCCCAAATTTGTTATATCGACAAATTTACCGTAATATTATCACAATTAAATTATGGTCTCTTTTCTACGGTTAAGCTAGAGTATATTTTTGGAACTTAAAATAAAATATATTTGATATTTGTTGAAAGCAAGAAAAAGAATTTTAGTGTCAAGTTTAGTGCATAAACAGAAAACAGATTATTCGTTAAAGATGCTTATAAAGATGTCTTTTTATTCTGACACTCGGCGCTCGTTTACGTTCATTTTTAGCTTCAAAATAAATCACGTGATAAATTGAAAAATTGAATATCAAGCGTTGATCGTGACCTATTTTGATGTTGAAATGAGCGTCGAGCGTCACGAAAAGATACCTTAACCAAAGTTTGGCGAAAACGGACACAATTTTTGATTTGCGTACAACACGTGCGATAACATGTCATATTTTTGTCATTTTTAATAATTTTTAAGTTCCAAAATAAAAAAGTAAGAAAGATTTATACAATAGAGGTTAAATAAACTTTTTGCCGCAACTATCATCGTTCCCACAAATTAAAATGTCAGAAACTGTTAATAAACACGTGGAAAATACGACAAATTCGCAAGAGTCTAGTGAAGCCGAGAATATCGAAAAATGCAAGAATTGTGGGAAAATATGTGATCCTTACAATAAACCATCGTTACGTTGTAGCGGTGGATGCGACAGAAGGATACATACAACATGTTTAGAGAGAGGCAGCGTACCAGTTTCTTTTGTAGGAGATGTTTTCTTTGAACTTAATTGTACCTCTTGCAATCCACTAGGCGAGGAAACAGTTGTGCGCGATAAAATGCCATGGCTCAATGTTATTATTTTGACGCTTTACAATTTACGTGAAAAGTCGAATGGTATTAGTAGAAGAGGATACTTTCATTGGAAGTCCGATATCACTGCTTTTGTAGATAGAAATTGGGATTTTTTATTTAAAAAGACTGTGTAAGTATCTACTTTGTACTATTATAGTACTCTGTACTATTATAGTTTATACTAGCCATATGTGATCTATTTATAATGTAAATTTGATATTTAGAAAAAGGAAGAAGAATTGGATTGGTACTATATCTGGTACACTCTCTCATTATAGTGGCATCTTTTTCAAATCTGGTACCAATGAATTAGGAGAGTCTGGATGGTGGAAACTAGTGGGCAATGAACCTCCTGAAATCTTAATAGCCAAAAGTAATACAATTAAATATATATATGTATATATATATATATATATATATATACATATATA
>Ga0157364_1008528_pt1 | contig 10616 bp, 6 predicted proteins | sample AttsexASBM2_FD_111476 | JGI IMG/M metagenome (GOLD analysis project Ga0157364, IMG submission 111476) | Fungus gardens microbial communities from leaf cutter ant in Ribeirão Preto, State of São Paulo, Brazil - Atta sexdens ASBM2 | ecosystem: Host-associated > Fungi > Mycelium > Unclassified ... | reverse complement strand
ATATGTATATGTATGTGTATATATATATATATATATATATTGAGAGAAATGTTTGATACATAATACTTTATTTTGTTGATTTGTGATAAACAAAAACTTTCTTACTTTTTCATTTAAAAATTGTGTTGTTTGTCAAAATTTTATTAACAGAAAAACACAAATTTTTAATAAATATATATATATATATATATATATATACACAATAAATATATATACACAATAAATAGTTGTATGATCAAAAATATTCTTTAGAATTAATTAAAAATAGATTCGTTAAAAATGATATAAATAAAAAGATGAGAAGCTTATATCACATGATAGAAACGAATATATTAGTAAGGTTGTATTATTTTTACGGTGTAGAATAATATTTAATACAAAAGTTTAACTACACATCTCCATGAGTCAAAGTGTAATGATATTTCACTGAACATACTAAGATACTTTATTTTTTTATACGAACGAGAAGTCGATAACAGGAAGGCAACATCCGTTCGTAACAGTTAATGCAGATGTTAGCAACTTTTTGAACAATATGTTTTTAAAAATGTATTTATATTTAGATAATATTAATTGTATATTTATCCAATTTTGTTTATTCGCAGCAATTTTTTTTATGATCAGCAAACAATAATATTTATTTTAAAAAATTAAATAATATTGATATACTCAATGTTATATAAATGAAAAGATATTGATATCCAATAAATTAATTTAGTTTTTAATGAAAATCGGACGAAATCGACGAAATAAACTATATTGGACCATAATGATCCATATCAATTGACTACATATTAAAATATATCAAAAATGTTTTGAAAATTATATAAATGAATTATTACGATATAATATATATAGACAAAAGTTAGTCATGCGAGAATTTTTATTGAAATAAATTTCTCTAAAGGCATTATTATCACGCTTTAAAGCAAGAACCTTGTATGTTGACATATCACGCGCTTTGTGTAAATTCAAGACAAACTAGCTTTATCTCCAAGACATAAAATAGAATTTATTTCAAAAAGTTAAAAATTTAAAGCGATTATCTGTGACACAATTTTACAAACTTGTTCCTCGCAGAAAAGATATTACTTGCAAAGAGAATAATGAGGATCTCGGTGAGCACATTTGAATAAGAGAAGTTTGTTTTTCCTTGTGGATTTTTTTCTTCAAAATAGAATTTCATTGGAATATTATGTTATTGGAAAATATTAAATATAATGTTTGTCGAAAATATTTGTCTAAAATATTTGAAGAAAATCATTCCACATGTGCATATTTTATATTTTTATATTCTGCGTTTATATCTACTTTATATGTATATAAAGTATATTAAAGTTTTTTTATTAATAATCACAGAAAACTGCTATCTCATAATATATATCTTTAGGATGAATAAATAATGTATAAAATAAAAAAATCGTTACCTTTTATTATTATAAAGCAAAGTTACGATAATAAAAATGTGTTTTAAACTCTAATTTAAATATTCAATATTTTTATAACAAAAAAAGATATAGAACATACTCTATAAAATAAAAAAAAATTTATTTCAAGATGAATCGAATAACATTTGTTTATTACAACAACTTCTATTATACATTGAAATAAAATACGATATTTCAGTACTAAATAAAGGCAAACACTTTTAAATATCAAAGTAAAAATCAAACATAAAAGTAAAATATCAAAGCAAATAAATTTAAAAAAAAACATAAATTCTCATTTATTTTAAATCTTTATAAAAGTATATTTCAATATTCGTTAATGTATTTTTTTTATGTAATTAATGTTAATGTATTTATTTTATGTGATATAAATGCTATTTCCTTTTTTGAATTATTTTAAAAATTAGATTCGTAAATTAAGTTCAAGGACAAATATCACGGTAAGAGTTTATTCTACCTTTTAAAGAACGCAAACACACCTAGGGTCTTTCGGGAGTTTGCGAACAAATAAAAAGTAGGGCGTGAATCGTAAAAGCAGAGCACGCCGTCTCGTATATCTCGCCTTGTACATGTCCGCATCGAGATTTAAAACCGTCGAAGCATTCTGGGGATTTCTTGGTGCTTTCGCTTCCAGCGAAGCGATGGAGCACCGAGGTAAAAGTGTCGAAGGCTTCTGTTCGATAAATTCGTTTCCATTTCCACAACAGCTCTCGATACAACTGATCCTTATTTATTATCTAATAATATCCATAAAAAAACAAATGTGCAACATTAATAATAATTTTATTTTGTTGTATTTTTAGCTGTTTGTATTTAGTTTTTATGTATATTTTTTCTCTTTTACGAGGAATAATATACATTATTCGCATGATGCACATAATTTAGAAACTCAATTGCAAAGCTTGCAGCAATATGTAATATGAAGGATAATTAAATATTGTGTACACAATCTTTTATGGGCTCGTCACGTTCCAAAAAAAGTTGAAACATACTAAATATGTATTTAGCTGAATGGAAATTCAATTATAAGAATTGTAAAGTTGAAAACTTTAGAGGAATTAAATTCGATGGCTACGAAATAATATATATGTATAATAATAAAAGATGTCATTATCGTTCCGGGGCGTATTACTTCGTAATATTTTAAATAGGGAACAAAATTTGTATAGCAGTCGATTGAAAGGAACGACTTTTAAAGAACCATTTATCCCTATAGCTTACAGCATTTAAGTTCAATTGACGTAGAAAAGAGCGTCGGCTGTGCGAATTCAATTAACTGTAATGAACGAAGAATGCGCCACTTCTTGATAACCTCACCCTGTTGAATTTAATTGACGAGATCCATATGTAGGCATATGTATGTAGGATGATCTCTTCAAACTGTCCCTATTGAAATGTTTCTGCACCAATTGTTACGCGACAAAGCGTTTCTACTTAATTACACAGTTGAAAATAGCAAGAAATTAATGTTATATGCAGTCAATTCTCAACTTGTTTGACAACAAAAACAAATTATTATCGTATTTGATTAATATTTATGAGCTTTAATAATTTCAAATTACAACTTAATAATTTCATAATTTATTCATTTTTCGAAAAATAAATATTTTCCTGATCGATATTAAAAGATTAGTTATTTATTGTATATTTTCTATCGATCGATCAATTTGTAAATATGTTTAATTAACGAGTTTGGCATCTTCAATGGGCATAATGGAGATAGAATATGTGATGCTAATTTAACAGGATTTCGAGTTTAAATGAATTATAACATCGATGTGTGTGACAATATCGTATGATTGATTATATTTTCATAAATAGCTTTTCAGCAAAAATATTATTAACAATGCGTGTCGAACAATACGTTAATTCTCAGTTTACGAGAAAATCTATCATTGGCATACAAGGATAGAACTTAAAATAGAATATATTACATCAAGATAATGCATTAGATAAAAATTCGACATCTAACGTTACACTAATAAAAGCACTAAAAAATATGGCAAAGATCTTTTAATTCTGCAAAAATGTATGTTTAATCGACGATTTCTCTATCTTTCTCTTTTTAATTATATTGAATCGCGGCATATATAAATGTTCCTCTTTCGAAAGAGGATGACATCACCCTCTCTCAAATATTGAATAATTTATAAAAATCTATTAATACTAACTTTTATAAAATTATTTAAATATAAAATAATTTATAAAAGTTAATTAGTAGTAAGTTACACAATTTCAAGGAGTATTATAGTTAATTTATATGCATACTTCAATATATTTATAAGGTATCCGATTAATATCTAAAAATCTCATACTGATTTTGAAGAATCACGAAATAATACATAAAAAAGAAAGAAATGTAACATATAAATAAAAATAAATACAAATGAGTGAAAAATGTAAAAGTAAACGAATGAAGATAATAAATTGCATACCATTTATAGCAGCATTATAATTGTAAGTTATAAATAGTTTAGACGGGCAGAGAATAAATCTGAGTTATAAGTCGATGATCGTCGAATAACCTACGCCTTTGTGACAGATATTTTAGTCGCAGCTGGTAGCGTATAGTATTTTGACATGAAGGTTAGCCAATTGAATGATAAATCAAGTATTGGCTTCCAATACAAACGAAATTGCGTTTCTGTTACAGCAATCCCTGCTTTTCAACCTATAGTCTTTCAGCAGATTAAATAAACCATTTCGGTGAAATCGATCATTTTTAACAGCAGTGTAATATGAGAACTACGCATTAGAAGTTTCAATTAAATCTTCTTCGTGTAAATTTTCTGTTAATAAGAAATACATCAACACGAATTCATTTTTGTATGTTAATAGTTACTGTATTTTGTGTTTAAAAAATTTAATTTTTGTTTGACATTAATATATGTTGGTAAAAATAATGATAAGTAAATAATGAATTATTGGTTTAGAAAAATTTTAGTAAATAAATAAAAATTCTTTTGTAAAATTATAGCTATTTTCCTATTACTTTTTTTTATATCAATTCGGAGATATAATTTTTTTAAAACTTTTTCTTTTTTTTTTCAAAATTTCAATTTAGATTCCTGAACAGAAATGATAGACATTTATATTATCATATATTAATCTTGAAAAAAAATAAAGGTTTTTCAAAATGTTTAAGCTTCAAATACTTTTTATTAGATCTTTTAATTTTTTCTTTTTCGCTCATCTATTTTTCCTATTTGCTTTTATAAAAAGATATGTTTTTTCAATACTTCAATATTACGTTTGGAGTCAGATGTAATCTTGATTTTTGAATTAATTGCGAAAGTCAACCTTAAACACGTAAAGGTTCAGATAACGATTTATTGACGATTTATTAGACTTGACAGACAAATGAGCTGTTGTCAATATGTCGAATAAGTTATTTATTTTTGAAAGGGATGTAACGAGAATTCATCAAGATCTTATTGAAACAAGCCATCTACATTATTTAGAATACATTCTTTGTTCTTATCTTTTTAGAATCTTATTTTTTTTAAATTTAGAAATTTTATTGTTATTTTTTGTTTTATTCTTATCTTTCGAAAGTGTAGAAATTTAAAAAACATTTGAGCTTTATCTCTCTAGAATTTAGGAAGCTTTTCACAAATAAGTCGGTTCGAGTTTTAAAACTTTAATTTCACGATAAGGAGCAGACGAAATCTACGAAATTTACGAAATCTATTAATACTTAATGAGATATCGATATATCATTCTCAGATATATCGATTGACGGGTAACAAATTACGAGTATAGAGCATACCTATTTATTTTGCGGCACAGGAATGAGCAGGAAAATGATACTGAATTTTATTCGGGCCGTAAGCATGCGTGACAGGTCGGATTACCGGATGGAATTCGACGAAGGTGGAAACGGGAGGCAAACGGAAGGAACTTGCACACACGACGCCTGACTCGTTTTCCTCACTTGACTCTCGCATCTCCTTCCCCAATCTTACACATCGTTACCCACTCTCGTTCCGTGTCACACCGATGCGATGCAATGCGATCTTGGTGCGCGTATACGGGCATTATTTTCCCTGTTCGGTAGGTTACATTCGCGCAGCCGCGGGAAGAACGCATGCACGTACAAGATGCACGCGACCAACACGTTCAAAAGTAACCTCCGCCCACTGCCGTTCATCCAATCGCATCGCGCTTTCTCTCTCGCGCAGCACCCCTTGCACTCTAACTTGCAGATTCTTACTCTCTCTCTCTCTCTCTCTCTCTCTCTCTCTCTCTCTCTCTCTCTCTCTCTCTCTCTCGCTCTCGATTTCTCTCCCACATTCTCACTCTGCCTGATGTGATTCTCGTTACTCACTTGCCGATAATCTCGCAGAGCTCGTAAACATCGTCGAAGAGAACCTCGTCGTCCGCCATAGTGACGACGAGGAAGAGGAGGAGGTCGAAGGAGTCGACCAAGCTAGGAACCTGTACGCGTCAGGTGATGCGTCGCGGTTACGTGAATGCGTGATAATTCGGAGCGCCTTTTATAAGTACGCGCCTTTTTCTGTCGCTCCGGTCGTTTCCTAACCAACAACGTCGTCGTCGTTGTTGTGATCGACGTCGTCGTCGTCGTCGTCGTCGTCGTCGTCGTCGTCGTCGTCGTTGTCGTCGTCGTCGTCGTCGTCGCCGCCGTCGTCGACGTCTTCGTCGTCCTCGTCGTCGTTGTCGTTGTGTCGTTGTATCCGTGTCGTGTGGAGTACACGCGGCGTGAACGCAGCCACGTATCGAAGATTCACGGGCGCATCGCTGTCGCGCCCGTCCCTCTCTCTTGCACCACCTTCACCGCCTACCCGTCGCTCTCTCGCCTTTACGCACACGTCACGCACATACGCACGCACACACAGCCGCGGATAATACACTCGTGTGTCAGCACACCACCGACTGCCGTCGCACTGACACTCTGTCGGCGGACACGAGCCAACACTGTATCACTGCAGGGGTGCTCCGATCGTGATTCGTACGTGTGGCGCACAGCTCTGCGCGGAGCGAGACAATATCGGGCGAGCACACCGTCGACACCCGCCTTGTCACCTTTCGTGCCGCGCGCTCAGCTTGGCTCAGCTCTGCTCGCTTAGGCTTAGCTCGCTCTCGCTCTCGTCTCGTCTCGTTTCGTCTCGTCTCGTCTCGCCTCGTCTCGTCTTGCCTCGCCTCGCCTTGCCTTGCCGGCAGTGTCAGCACGAGAAAACAGACGGTAGCGATACAATATTATACGTCAGGCTCGTAGATAGGCCCCGTCGTGACCTGCCTCAAAAGCACAGTGGGGTACCGGATTCGTTCAAGTCCGGTTACGTGATATACGGTGTCCCCTTTTGTCTCCGGAGAGCCGCACGAGTAACGCACGTTACGAGAAGTCGTTAACGTACGCACAACGCACGGACGGAGGAGACGACGAATAACGATGACACTGCACGCGTTATCCCGTCTGTCAAAGGCCGGGGCAGTGGATTCTCGCTCGCTCCGAAGCAAGACTGGTTGCATAAAACGCGGCGGGCGACTGCGCCGACCGCTACCAGTCCTTCACCCCCCCGATACCCCGCTGCGATCAGAACTGTAGCATGGTGGGGCGGGCGTGGCGCCTGCCTCTCTTTTGCTTTGCTTCGCAACCTTTTGCGCTTTAACACGTCCTTTACTTCCTTCATTGCTCGCTCGCCGAGTATGCGTCACGCGCTTCCAGGACGGTGATACTCGCCAGACCCTCCACGAATCAGATATTACCGTCCTTTCGATGACACGATCGATACACTCTTTCTTTCTCTCTCTCTCTGTCTCATACTCTTTCTTTCTCTCTCTCTCTCTCTCTCTTTACCGGCTGTTCTCTCTTTTAATTTCAGAGGAATATATTTCTCTCTTTATATTCGTGATAATTACTCTTTTAAAATAATTAAGATATATATATTCTATTAAATTTTTAAATCATTTTTTTGTAAACATAAGTTTTACGTAGTTATAATTGATACGTTATATTCTCTTTTTTATCAACTATCGATGTGGAAGAATATGATGTAATGAACGAGATGTAACAGAATTTTAAAAGTATTTTCATGTGTAAAAATAATTTATGTTTACATATAATTATTGACCGTTTTCTTTTCTCATTTGAAGAATTTCTCTCTTTATATTCGTGAAAATATAACATCTTTGAATAGAATAAGTAAGATTATATAAATTCTATTAAATATAAACTATTTTAACTGCATGATAATATAATTTTTATATAGCTTTAGCGAATAATTATATTCTCTTCTCTATCGATCTATATGTATCGATGTAGAAGAATATTATAATAAACGAGAATAACAACGTTGGAAGTATTTTCGTAAAAATATATTGAATAAATACATTTTTTTAAATTCTAATTTAACTGTAAGTATTGTTTTTGATACATCGCAACTAGTGCATTGGAAAAATTATAAATAAAAAAAATAGTTTATTTAAATATTTAAAAATTGTTGAAATACTATCTATTTATATCGCTATCGTAAATATGAGAGTCCATCAAAAACATCCTCGATTTCTTCCTTTCGTCCAAATACCGATAGTACTATCATTATTCGATTGTGATACCATCGATGATAAATGGCATGCGTACCGAGGGCTGCAAACTTTGTTTCATTCTCGAGATATTTTAAATGCTTATGGTCGTATCCTCGCAAAACAATTATATGTTCCCTATATAATTAAAAAAAATACATTATTATATTCGCATCCATATACTTATACTTTATATGTGAAAAAGTTACACGACTCAAATTTAAAAAATTTGAAGAAATTGAATTAAATATCTACTTTTAAATAGATTAACAAGAAAACAGAAATTTTGTATTACCCGGAATTCTGCCATTGAACAATATAGGGATTCTTTGTTCGATCGTTTGCTAATTTGTTATAAAGACCAAGTATTCCACGTGTTATCTACAAAAATATCCAATGTATATTAAAGCTTGATTAATTTCTTATTAAACAATTTATTTGAAAACAACATAAATGATATATTAAAAATAGAGATGTCTAATAAACACTTAAAATTATTATATTTGCACTTGATATTAAGAGGCTAAAATGCTTTAATAACTATTTATATTAATTCTTACTGTACTAGCTGTCACTCCTAATTCCATAGGAATATCAGTATTAAGTATTGAATAAAAGACATATTCATCGAGTCCAGCTCGGTTTTTAATCATTCTAAATTTTTTGTTTCTTCTATTATATATAATTTGCTTATTCAATTCCGATATTTTTCTAAAATCGATCATTTCATTTTATAAAATTATAAAATTATAATATTATTTATTTGTAGTTGATTTGAATTTCTTGTTAAATACATGATATTATATACATAACTATAATGATAATTACAGCATTTAATATTATGCATATAATTCTTCATTTTTAAAGAAAAAAATTATATTTGCAATATATTTATAACTTTATATAAAATTATCTGTTCCATTCTTTATTTAAAATTAATTTATTATTGCAGCTTCTTTTGTTATTTATGTTTTGATTTTTCATTTTGCAAATTACATAAACGTTTACGTATTTCTTATAAATAAAAATATTTTGGTTATGTATTTCTAACATGTTTCTCTCTCTAACAATGATTCGTTATATCAAAATTCTGATACATACATTATTTTAGTTATATTAGTATAATAAATCTCTGTCTTTCATTTATATATTAATGCATCTAAAAATTATTTTAATTTATGTACTTTGTACAATTTTTCGAAATCTAACCTAATCTCCATCTCTATCTAATTTAACTAATAAATTCCTATTATAATATGATCGCATTTTAGTAGATACTTTTTGCTAACACAAAATATATTTTTATGTATTAATGTATTATGTATATTAATAAGTGCATAATATAATTTTTTCATTAATATGAAAATTTTAATTGCATCACAATTCTTTATTATCGATACAACAAATAAATAGTTTTTTATACTTTGGATCTTCTTCATCAATTGTCAACTTTGTTATTGCCTATTTGTAAATTGCACGGTACATCACACACGCTAAATCACACAGAAATTTAGAAAGAGATTTACATCTCTTTTTCAGTCGTCTTTATTATACTGACATTTTATTAACATTATAGATGATATAAATTACAGTTGCCTTCAGATAGTACACAAATTTACTTCTCTTAGCTAACTTTCCGCATATTCGAGAAAGATACAAGTTAAAATCTTCTTTTTAAAGAGAAAGCTTTTTTACGAACAAGATATTTGTTTTTTATTTTTTCAAAATAAAATCTTTCAAAATAAAATTTCTAAAATGTCTGAATGTTCGCAATGTTGAATGTTCCGAGTTAAGCGCGATGCTAGAAATCGGTCTGAGATCTTGGATGGAATAAACAAATCACATTTGAACAATTTGGTCACACGATCAATGCGATTGGTTCCTTCTTCATCTGAAATCTCCGATCGATCTAGCATTAAGACACAAGGCCACAGATAAATTTGAAAAACCATGCTTGCCTTCTTTCTGTTACCGTCAAAATCGCCGGTATACTACAATCAGTATATCCATTTTCGATTAGGAAACTACGTAACTACATCCACTTTCTGTCGATAAAATCGTATCGTCAAAAGTAAATGTGATTCATGTCTGTACTACATCCACAGGATAGAAGTGTTCCTACTATTCCTTCATATGGATAGTCTGCACGCTTCTATCCTATGAATTCGAGATAGCATCTTTCCGTCTCCGACACCCATACATACTATCCGTATTTAGGGAAATCTTGTACGTTTCCCTAAATACATTCATATATCTTTTACATACACTTAGATTAGTGTATTACGCACCAATCTAAGTATGTATGTAAAAGATATATGAATGTATCTACCTTGCATAGATCTTCTTCATCTTCTTTCTTCTGGCCAGACTAAATCCACCTGTCGTTGCACCTGACTAATATTCTAACTTCACATGCTAGAAAACAATAAGGAAAAATACTCCTTTTTTTGCCGATTAATCATCACTGCCAATAATCGTAAAATATATGATTCGCGAAACGCGAACGCGTTGCGAAGAGATCATTGTATTAATGAAATCGATTAAATATTAAAATAAATAACTGTCAAATAATTCCATTAAAATTAAATGAACAAATTTCGTGTTTATTTTTTACTCGCGTTTATT
>Ga0157364_1008527_pt1 | contig 10616 bp, 4 predicted proteins | sample AttsexASBM2_FD_111476 | JGI IMG/M metagenome (GOLD analysis project Ga0157364, IMG submission 111476) | Fungus gardens microbial communities from leaf cutter ant in Ribeirão Preto, State of São Paulo, Brazil - Atta sexdens ASBM2 | ecosystem: Host-associated > Fungi > Mycelium > Unclassified ... | reverse complement strand
TCTTTCCTTCTTTTTTCTTCATATTGGAGAAAAAAAAGGAAAATATAAACTGTGTAAGAAATCCAATTAAAAAGAGCAGGTCTCTTATTATATATAATTTATAATAAGAGACACATACTACGAATATGTAGAATTCTGTTTAATTAATCAAAGTAACGACTCACTTCCTCCAACAAAAACGTCATCCGACAACATATGATGCTTGACGGATTTGAAGGATTGGCTCCAATAAATGCGCGGTTTAGCACGACAATGTGCTGTGAAACAAGGTGTATCCGGATGACGGCATTCGTACATGGCAGACCATATTTTTAGGCCGTTTTCTAATCGTAAATTCGTCTTGAAATCAATATCCTTTAGATGATTGCACAGAGGTGCAAATAGATAGATGAAAAGCTAAAAAGAAGGGATGTATCATTTTTGCAATCTAAGTTTAATTATAAATCACGTATTAAAGCAAGATTTCAGTAACTTACAGTCATAGTAGGTATCGGAAACAAATAAAAAAAAGGATTTGACGGATCAGCCTCATTCTCCGCGCATTCTTCAGCTGAATCCAAAAGTATCCAGTGAAGAATATAAAGAAGAGTCGTTTCCATCGTGCCGAGAGTCTGAAAGTCTTTCCTAAAAGATTAACAGCGACAAATTGTTGTGTGAAAAATCAAGGAAGTAGTTTGAAGATTGTATGCTACTAAGTGTGGCTCACCTATTGTGCATAAGACTAGCCGTAGCATGGAGAACATAAGGAAGAGCGGCTTGAATCAAACGCCAACGTGGCACGTTTCTCAATATCTCGCTCAACGAGGGTGTCAAATCATTATGAAGATCCTGCACTAGAACTCTTTCAAGGCACTGTAAAAAAAAAATGTTTTGAAAAAATTTTAGCTTTCTTTAAACTCATCGATTAATTACGTGTTTGACATGTAAAATCAATATTTTTTTTAATAATTACAATTAATAACTGATTATTACATTTTTCATAATTTTTAGAAAAGACATATACTGACCGTGCATGCTTCCTTCATTTCCTATGCGAGCATTTTGGGAATTAATAAACCATATTAATCAAAGAATGATGAAACTAACACGAAATAATTTAATATATTATTAACAGAACGAATAAATTAAAACAATAATTTTTTTATAACAACAAGCGTCACTAAGTATAATATATTATTGTATTCAATAAATAATAAATATAATAAATATAATTATAAATATAATTATAAATATAATTATAATAATAAATATAATTATATTATATATAAATATAATTATATAAATTACTTAATTATGATGCAGATACTGGTATAAACGTATTTAGTGTTAGAACAATATATATGTATTGACTTTTAATATAACGACGTAAATATTATTATGAATTTTTCTAAAAATTAATAATTATGGAAGCATCAACCTGGGTTAAAATTAAATAGTGATATATTCTTTTTAACGTTAAACATACAATTAAATTTAATTTCATTGTATTATTATTTCATTTTAGATTGGTGCTGAAGAAATAATGTAGTACATTTATACTCTTTTTGTCTGATTACAAGAGAAAGACAAACATACGAGAAATGCGAAAATCACAAAATATAATACATTAAACACAGAAAGCAATTTTATGTGCAAGCTCACAAGCAGATATTAAACAACTTACATGATGGCCTGGCGCGCGTTGACAGAACTGCAGGTAACGTTTGACGGCCGCGTGGAGAGGATATTTTGTTAGTGCGAATAAAGCAAATATTGCATAACGACTGACAGGTAAAAACAATCAACTATTTTATGTGAGAGCCACATAAAATCCATAAAACATATAGGAACCAATATATTATTCTTAAAATTTAACACAAATTAACTCTGCTGGTCTGTTCGGATCCAATTAACTCAAAATGCAATTTATTTTTCTAATATTTTATTTAAAAACATGTTTCTCTAATAACTGACGATTTATTCTGTTAATAATGAGATATGTTTTCGTCAAAACTTTGATTCTTTATCTTTTAGAATTTTTTAATCATATTGACTCAAACAATACAGTCGTAAGTAAATTTGAATAACCAACAGAGTTAAAGATACGGGATAGCTAGGAAAAGAATATGTTCATCAAGTATATACAAGAAATTATGCACTTCTTTAATTTAAAAAGAAAGAATTAATGCAATTTATAATATACATTATAAATCCTGAAATCTTCCATGGGTTTATCTGTAAATAGCTTCGTAAACATATGTACATGATGAAGAAAATATAAAAATATATAAAACAATGAATTATATTTTATGTCATTTTTAAAAGAATGATAAGCGTTATAACAATACTATGTTACATTAAGGAAAATATTCAAAATTTCAATAAATATTTATTTGAATAGTGTCAATTAAATATTTACTTACAATAAATAAATATTTATTTAATAAAAAGAAATGACAGTTAAATTAAATTAATGATTTTCGTATTAAATAAATATATCTTCTTGTTAAATAAATATTAGTTGGCACTATTTAAATAAACGATTTATTAAAATTTAGTATTTATCTTTTTTCAGTATAACAATCTTTATAAAACATTGTCATCCAAAATATATTGAAAACACGAAATAGAATAAATGTTGGTAGACATATGAAGCAGGTTTTGAACAAGAAGCATACAACTATTTCGGCAGAGACGATTAAGAAAAGCAGAAACCGAAAGAAATGGAAGTTCTTTCATAGAATAGAGTAAAAGCGATTTTATATTCACAAAAATATCCTCCCAATCGATGTCTTAGAATCGATAATATTGGAAACATATTGGCGATTATACATATTAACATCGAGAAGAAACAATCGCGAATAGTTCGTTTAATTAATTATTTTGACTTTGTTAGTCGCAATATTGAATTTTCACGATTTATAATTATGACTTAAATCTCTTTAATAATAGAACAATTTTCATTGCTTTCTCTTACAGTCTAAGAAATATTAAAAATATTGCGTCAATTGTTACCATGCAAGATGCTTCGTGAAGTTTTCCTAGCTTAGCTCGAATGAATGGCCTGAAAAATAATAAAATAGATTAGACGCTTAATTTAAAATAAATATGAGCACGTCATTTATTTTCTTGGAAAGTAATAAAAAATTTAGCTGACCTTATAAGACGCCAAAGGAACATTTGAACCGGGATAGGCAAAGGATACTCCTGCGTTCCCCCATCTACGGATCGCCGTTTATCCATGATTGCTCCAATATTACTAAAATGTTTTAATATCGCATATGAAGAGTAACTTAATTAATCCAGCGCGAGCGTGGTAATAATTAGAGTACAATTGTTGGTGCTGCCATCACTACCACGTGTCTTACCCCGCAGAACAGATTCTTCCAACTTAAATCGCTTATACGCCTATGTCTTGCACACACACCCTTTGTAGAGTCAACAACACTCCATTAGCCAGAGTGGATCAATCCCCGATTGAGGAACGTCGGAGTCGTACTCACGCAAGAATCGAGGGTCAAAATAAAAACAATCTCGTCTTCCTATACAAAATTCACATGCTCTTCTCTCTCTTATGAATAAAATTCATTTCACGCCACTAAAAGTGCCGATTATCGCGAAATATTATCATATATATTATGTTGGACGCAGCTGCTGGAAAACGCCGATGCCGGGCATGACGTTGTTGAAGGGTAGCGCCGCACCGAGAAGAGAGAGTATCACGTGCCACTCGGCCTAGTAACACACTTCCGTCATTCCCTGTGGATGTCCTGCGCGACGCGGGTATGCACCCCGGCACCGGGATAGCGTGTAACTGAAGGGACGTGGTCTACGCGCCCACACGTCCTCACGGAAAGGATAGTGAATGCGCGTGCGACTCTCGGAAAATCCAATGCGCCGGTCGTTTCATCGATCAGCCCAGGAATCTGCTGCTGGACCACCCCTACGGGAGGCAAACCACCCCTCGCAGCGCGCCGCGTTGTACCGCGCCGCGCCACGTTCCCATCAACCTATTTACCCACCTAGTCCATCTAGCCATTTACTCGAGCAGCACCTGATATAACGATGGGCGAGGCCATCTTCCTTGCGTGGAGCAATGACTGGCGAAGAACGCGCAATTTCTCATAAATTTACCCTCCATTTGAGGGTGTGTATCGTTAGATTATGATAGATCCATCAAGGATATACCAATTGATAATTTATTTTTCACGCTAAGACAATGTAGCTTTTGCATAAAGATTGCATTAAAGCTAAGGGGAGAAGAGAGGATGTAAAGTATATTTAATATTTAATATACGATAGTACGAAAGAAATAAAGAAGATATAAAAAATGACAGATATTTAAATGAGATCGAACATAGAACTAATATATTCTCAGATATTATATATTAAGACTGAATAACAAGTCTACTTTAAAATTATCTCCTATTGCCCATCGTTGTTTCATCCCGTTGCGTAACATCTTCATAAAAAAAATGAATCTTGTATTTGAAAATATTGTTGAAGAATTAAAAAATTTAAGTAAATACAGATCTGAAAATTTTGTTGGATTAAAATAATTATATAGAACACAATGAAAAATGCTGTAAAAAGTTTTAACATTTTAATAAATAATTGAAGCGTTCTACATAATTACTTTGAGTAATTATAGTAAAAATAGTCCAACAAAATTATTTTCAAATCTGTATCTGATTAATGACTAAATTTTTTAATATTTCAGCAAAATCATTCTTCTCGTGCATTATCCTCATGTTAAGACGCTCTTCAGTGAATCTTTTGTGTTGAGAAAATTCTCGACATCCTTTAACGTCATATCTAACTCGAATACGATTTCTCGTGCATACGTTATTACTTCGTCTATTTTCAGAGCCTCTTCAAGGTTTATGGAACTGATTTCTATGCAAATTTCTATATATTATCATCTGCATCGCCGCTTATTCTTTTTGCTTCTTCATTAATTTTCTAATGGATTTTTCTAATGGTAAACGTTGCGCCATCATTCTTTTTTACAAAGATGAAGAATTTCGATAAAATTTTCTCTCGAAAATTTTCTCAATTCATGTCTTTTTTTGCTGTTTTTGAGAATTTTATAATAAATTGGCAAAATCTCTCCCATTATGTTTTCATCATTTTTTTTACTAATGCTTTCTTGTAAATAATTTGTCGTAATTTTTTGTAAAAATATCTGCAGACTTGTCGGAAGAAACAGGAGTAGTATTCTTGTAAAAAATCTTGACAAAATCTTGTTATAATTGTTTAAATTAAATGAGAAATCTTTCTTCGTATTTCTGATAATCGAACTAGGACATTTAAGTCATGTGTAGCTCGCCTCTATCGATTTTTTTGCATTACCGGAATGTCTAGCTTTCGCAATTTGAGCTCTGAGCTGTCAAGCGATATCTAGGAAAGGTCTTAACAAAACTAATTTTCGATCTCGAAAAATATCTTAATCTATATTATTTATCTCATTCTTATTCAGAAATTTTCTATTCAAACAGATGACGAACTAAAGATCGTAGCATTATTTTTTCATCTTTACTCCAAGATAGTGCAATCCTCAAGAGAATTTATTTCCATATAATTAGACTACATCTATTTGCAGGGAAACTAGCACATTCTCTCTATTATTATCTATTTTCAATGGTGTGGATAACGATTTTCATCTAAAGCTATTTTGAGTAAATGTCTCGATTCGTCGAACAAACAAAATCCTATATCACATTATGGATAATCTCGATTGTCATACAAGACGGAATCGTTCGTTTCTTGTGTAATCTAGGCGAGTATAACGTCTTTCTTGTAATTTCGAGAGAAGTTTTTTCGAGTTCGTTTTTTTTTCTTGTCTAACTCTGTAAATTGATCACGCGCCAAATATTTCACAATATCGACAACTGGATAAATGTCTTCTGTGCTTTTCGAGCAATCGTTGTAAAGCTTGGAGTTTTACACGATATTAGAACGTCGATATCTTGCCAACAAATCATCGATTTGCAATTTAGATTCACGTGAGATCTTTCTCACGATTTCTTCCTTGTCAATATTACTAAGCTTTCATTGCATTTGAAGAGTCATGCTTACTACGATTATTTTGTGCAGCACTATTGCATTCATACTTTTTCTCTGTTTTAAAAATTTGCGAATTTTTTAATAGCTTTATTATACAGACAAATTTTATTTTTAATCATGGTACTAGTATTGGTCTTCGCAACTATTATTAGCGAATTTATTATTAACTTCGTTTGAATTTTCTATATATCTTTTTATTATGAAAGCGCCTTCTTTAATCAGAAATAATTTCATTTCGTCAAATTTTATTTCATATATTTAGTTTAATTAAGTACTTTAAATTCTTCTCATTATTTCTTGATTGCATGTTATTTATTAAATCTAGGGAATTTACTAAAATCTCTGACTGTTCATTATTCTAATCCTTATTAATACATGTAATATCGCGTTCTGCAATCTCGCGACCATATCTGATTTAAAATATCCAAGATATTGAATAAAATTTTGTTTTTATTATTAGGATAAATTTTTAATTTTTCTTCTATAAAAATATCAAATATAAGAACGTCATCTTTTATGCAATAAACAAAGTACGGCGGGGATTAAAAATCACTAAATAATCGTGTGTGCACGATATCGAGTCTACGCTCGCAGAAATATAACAAGTGACTGTTTAGTGTCCCATCAGAAGCACGTAGAAGAGATTGCCTTTTGCGAGAATGCCTCAAATCATGGCAGAGGCGTTCGCGAGAGGATTGCTAGACAAGATAATGGTAGAAGTTCTGGACGTTATAGATCGCGATGCAGAGGATGGTAAGGTGCAAGCTCGTCTGTATGTTTCATGAATGTAACGGCGGGTTGAATAGTGACGTTGTACGCGTACGATATTGTTCATTGATAAATATCGTTTCATGATGCTGTAACAGCATGGTTTTCAATTGCAATCGACATACGTTTCGCGAAGCTAATTATTTCTGTTAGAAGCAAATAACATATATACGTTAAATATTGTTATTAGAAAAATCCTGGGAACAGCACGTCACTGAGGAAACAGGCGATGCTCAACTGGAACATATACACGATAGACCGCAAGCAAACGAATGTACACACATACATTATAGCAAGGCCGATGAAATAGAATTGATTGCAAAGATAGTTCGTGATTTGCGTGACATACGGATCGGAGATTCGCGTTATGTTCTTCCGCCTTCATTGTTAACATTGGAAAAACAGGTAATTGGATACAACCTTCCAAGACATAATTCTATTATAATCAATTGTTGAGATTATAATTATTGTATATAAGGAAAGAGAGGGGAAAGTAGGAAATAATAAAAATACAAAAGACTTCAAGTTATGATAAAATTTTTAATAATATAATATCAAATTGTTTTATAAGTATACTATTTTTTTAAGTCTTCAAATTCTAATTTATTTTTAGAAAAACTTGATACTGTGTTAGCTTCAATAATTCTATCAATTTGATCAAATAAAATTACAATCTTTTTCGAAAATATAAAGTAAATATATTTTTAAAAATGTGCTTTTAATTGACTTCAATCAAATTAACGGTTGTGAAAATTAATTATAACGTAAAAATAATTAAATTTAACATTCAATGTCGGATTTTCGCATGTTTATTTTATCACAGACGGTTCTAGTTGAATCGCATGGCCGTAATTGCAGGATATTCACGTACAAGAGGTCTTGCACTTGCAGTTCTCTAGTATCGCAGCTGTGTCACATTAATTCCATGCACGACTATTATTTTTTGCCCGTGTGTTAGAATGAGAAGATCTACTCACGAGACACACGCTTGTCTTTGCTTGAACAGGTGAAATACGCCACGTGCAACGTCGACGATGCACCACTTATAAATAATCCAGCAACCGACATAGCCGAAACTCAATGCACAACCCGAGGTCAAGGCGACACGCACCAGATTAACGCGACAATTCTCGAATCACTGACTGAATCGACAGAACCGGTGAAGTTGATTCGAAAGAAGAAGGAAGGAGAAGCGATTAACGAGGCGACCAACGTGTCAGTTGGTTTATTACAACAATTGATCGAAGATTTAGAGAACAAAACAGTCTCGACTTGCTCTAAGGACGATGCCCCTTTAGACTCGGTCAGTAAGGAATGCATTGCAGTTTGGGAGGAGAAAGAAGAGCAATTTATTAGGACTATCGAGGGCAATGTTGGCAGCAGACATGAGACTACAACGGGGACTCTTCAAGATAGCGAATCAAACAGTCGCTTCCGCATTATCAAACTAAAGCACGATAAAGAACTGAGGTCTCACTCAAATCAATATGTAGCGTCCACCTCGAGGGAAGCTGATCTCGAAGAAGTTCAGATCGAGAAACGTGAATCGAATTCGTTATCGACATTGAAACCATCGTGCGATGATGACAAGAAGACCGTAGATCAGATACTACCCATCGACGACGCAGAGAAGAGAAAAACATTCAATGAAGTGACAACGAAAAAGAAGAAGAAGAAAGGCTTTGGCAGCCGACTGAGGAAACTCTTCCGCGCCGCCTTCGGCCGCCAGAAGAATTGATGCTGGATTCCGGAAGGAAAATGCTACCTCACGATTTATGTCAAATGGCGGCGATTCTCTTCGCTTGCTCGTACAGCTTTTTGACTTTTTAGTCATGTATTTTTTAGAAGAAAACACGCATGAATACATAGCGAGTAAAAATAACCGATAGCGTAATCACCGGCCGTGGGTCTTCAGCATCCAGCACGACTTCGGTGCAACGCGTGAATCAGACTCTATACATTTCTAGATGGTAATCGCAAACATTGTACACAAACTCGCAAAATTCTGTAAAATATATAATGTCTGATGATCTCATAATGCGTGTCACATTTTTTAGTTTAAACACTTTAGTGATTCAGTTTAGAAATTGATAGATGTAGAGGCTACTAGTGATATCGAAGTTTGCAGAATATATTTTTGCTTGATGCGTCCATCGCGCGGACACTGCAGATCTGGCAATCTGACATAGGAATGTCAGCGTCGTCGACGTCGAAGTCTCATTTATCGCAATAGGAAAAGACATTCGCCAACTCTCGCCTCTCTCTCGTCGCTTCTCGAACTGTTTTTGGATCGCGATGTTGCCATGCCCCGTCGTCGTCGGTCCGGACCGAAACTCTTCTCGCAGATTTGGACCTCAGCATCGTTCGAGGGTGTCCTCGTAGCGCCATCTGCAAAAATAAAATGAGTAAATTTGGTAACACCGGGTATCACTTCTGGTTCAAGCTTCGTTCGGTCAACATCCACTGGTACCAGACGATCAACAATGGTAAGTTTCGATTTTCTTTTTCGCGAGAATTTTTCTCTCTTCATGCAGCTCTTCATGAATGATAAATTTAATAAATTAAGTCGTTCAAATCAGTTAAATCGTTTTTATATAAATATGTAATATGATAGCGAGGGGTTGAAACGAATAACTTCAGTAACGAAAAAACTTCCTTATACTTTTCAGGCAGACCTTAGCAGCAAGGATGTCGAAAGTGAGTAAATTGTTAAATTGTTAACATTTTCGCGTTCCGTATAAATCATATGAAAATAATGAAGATAGATTAATTAATTTGCATCGTAATTAATGAAACTGTAAGTGATTCTATATATAATTTCGTAACTTTGAATCACGCGAATTAGAAGGAAGTGAGTGAAGTTTAAATAGAAAAAAAATAAAACTATTATCATGTTATCAAAACAGATAATAAAATTTGTCAAATCATTTTATTAACTTAATGACGTCATTAATATTAAAATAATACATAAGAAAATTTTGCTGAAATTATTCTTCTTCATATTTCTAAAAATAGTTTAGCTAATAAAACAATCTCTTCATTAAATATAAATGTTTTATTCTGTAATCATCATTGAATTGTTTAACAAAATACTTAAAAATTTAAAAAATTTTGATAGTTTTTGAAATATTTCATTTACTCTTCTTAGCACTAGAAAAACAAATAATTTGTAAATTATTTCCATTAACTTAAAGTTAAAGAAAATTTCATTCTTCTTCTAATTTGTACTTGTTTTCATATTCATTCTTTTTGGATATTTATTTATTTTTTTTATTAAATCCGATGAATTATATCGTGTGAATTTTCTTCACGATATTTCCAACTTGCATGTTACGTTCCATTTTTGACGTTACATAACGACTAGGGATCGGTAGGTGGATGTGACCGTTCTGTAGCGCGTCAAAAATAGGTTGGTAGGCTGTTCTTATATGGTTCGGCGGGGGTAATCTGACCCACTACTTCCACCACCGACTTCTTCAATCAGCGGTGGGGCTTACCGCCGCTCCCAAAATAGAAGAATATTTTTGAAGATACGAACGCGATGTACTTCATGCTTATGGTATTAACCCAGATTTCGCACACATCGCATATTTAAAAACAATACCAAATACTCATATCCATACAGTATACACTCAAGTAACACACAGCGCTTACAAAGCGTTAAAAAAGCACAAATAATCGCTTCTTTAGTGCTTTGCAAGTGCTGCTGTGTTACTTGGACACACACACACACACACACACACACACACACACACACACACACACACACACACACACACACACACACACCCACACACACACAC
>Ga0157364_1008526_pt1 | contig 10618 bp, 3 predicted proteins | sample AttsexASBM2_FD_111476 | JGI IMG/M metagenome (GOLD analysis project Ga0157364, IMG submission 111476) | Fungus gardens microbial communities from leaf cutter ant in Ribeirão Preto, State of São Paulo, Brazil - Atta sexdens ASBM2 | ecosystem: Host-associated > Fungi > Mycelium > Unclassified ... | reverse complement strand
ATTTCAGAGGTTGAGGAGGTTATTCCACCTGGAGAGTAGAGAGGTGTGTGTTATGATATGCCTCTAGACTCTGATATTTTAATATGGTTTTATTTTCTTTTTACAGATTTTATTTTATATTTTATTTTAGTTGTAATTTCTTTTATTTAGCAATGGAGGATCACATGACTATGTCACATAACTATGTCACATGAGGTGACATCATAGGTCTAGAAGAAGATAAAAGGTTTCAGTATGATAATATTAGAGAGTATAGCTTTAGCATATCTATCTTGTGGTTAAGGTATAATAAACTTATGGACAATGCATGGACATTAGGATGGAGTATATATTATAGGAAATGGGCCAGCATGTATTAGTATATATAGTATATGTCACAGTAGGAGGTTCTCTGTCAAGTTTCTCTTGTAAATTCCAATATAAGAGTAACAGAGATATATCAGTCTTATATAAGTTTGTGTATCTTTGCTGTCACTGGCATTGGTTGTTACAATAGTATGTCACTGTCAACACCAGAAGATAGTGTCAGTTTTAGTTGATTTTTAGGATAAGGATTACAGTATTTTTATCTGGCTTATATACTATATAGTCTGTCTAAGATAATATCTAGAGAAATAGAGACTATAAGTGATTTACCCTAGGTCTGAGTGGTTTTTAGATGTAGAAATGAGAATCTATGAAGTTACTAAAAATCTAGTAAAGATATCTAAGAAGTGATTGACATGAAATAAATAGAGTTAGTCCATACTAGATAAGACAATGGATATCATCTATAAATTGGTATAGATACAACTAGATTAGGATAGAAATAGAAAAACAAGTTAAGTCCTAGCTATTATCAAAAAAATAGATTATTGTCTTATTTTCTGATCTCTTGCCATATGCTAAGTCTAATCTGATAAAAGCCTGTTTTCTACAGTGATATTATCATTTCTAACATCCAATAAAAGCTTATCTTCCATAATAGTGTTAATTTATAATATATTTCTTATAGTGGTATTATATTCTGTTCTAATCTTCTTTCTACTCAGGTTTCTATAGTATAGTTTTCCTATTTGACCCCTGTCAGTATTCTACTACTGAAATCTTCACTTGGTGCTGTATACTGAAACCTCTGAGTTCTCCTTTTATTATTACTTGTATATAAGAACTAATAGGTACTTTGTATCTGCTAGTCTAATAATCAGCAATAATTTTAGTTAAACTCTAATCCCAATGTTCTTTGGTGACATGTTGTCACATACCATCTGACATCTGTACTTTTTTGGTATAGATCATACTCCAATCATCTATCAATCCAAGAACCAAATCTTGTATTTCTCATCAAATTCTATAGAGTTCTAAATAATAACTCCCATAGTACTTAACAACCTAGAGTATGTGCAGCAATATAGTATGATTAAATTATCACTTCTATATTTAAGAATATTAACTACCATGTATTGTTTCTCAGTCTGATAATCAACTTAGATTTGTGCCACACTTACTCTAAGTATATCTTCCTCTTTCAAAATATGACTATACAACAAGTCAGACTAGATGTAACAATCTTCCATTGAAGCCAAGATTGTCCTTATCTATGTAGCATCATTTATAGTCCATCTTTTAACCTTATCTTCTAATTCAACCTATTTTCTGTACTACTAGTAGATAATTCCAGTGAGTGTGAATTGTTCTTAACACATGCTACTTATTAAAACTTACTTCTTTTGAACTCTACTTTATTTCTGAAGTTGTGATCCTATGACAGACAGATAACATAGTATATAAGTTGAAGCCAAGGTTGTCAAAGATAAAAGTAGTGGACTTAATTTATTTTCCTTTTCTTTCTATTTTCATTTTCCTTTTGATTTATTTTTCTTTTTTCTATTTTTAGAACTTAAGATTAGGGTTAGAGTAACAAGATCATGCAGTCACATCAGATGACACAGTCACAAGATATAAGATGCATGGAAGGATGTAGAAGATTCTAGAAAGATGACGTCATACAATGTGTGCAATACATGTTGACCTTAAGGCATACACATGGCTATTTAGAATAGGCTAGAAGTAGTTAGCATGGACCATGTGGTTTTAGTATATAAGGTAGATTATCTTGTACAGAGCTCTCTATTGAGTTCTCTTGTGTTAACCTAATACAAGGTTCTATTTATTGACCAATCCTAAGGTCTTTGAGTTGTAACAAAGGTCATTCTGAAAAATCTGTATTATTATGCACTTTGTACAGGTTTTCATACCTAGTATGAACTCTAGGCTAAGTCTACAGACTTTTATCCTTTGGTATAAACTATACCTGACAATATTATTAGACTTCCAAGTTTGTTGTTACTTTTATACAGTTTCATTTGCAAAATTCTTTGTCATAGTTCTGCCTGCAATTTTTTTGGCTTTTAAGTCACTCTTTGTTAAGTCCAATAAACTTCTCTTGCTGAAACTCTTTAACCTATTCTAAGTCAACTATAGTCTCACCACTTTAAACTCTCTTCAACTTTACTTCTTATTTAAGTGAATATCTTATAGAAATCTTTTCTCTAAACATTTTACAGTACTTAAGATACCTTGATCAAAGAGGCTAATTCTTTTCTTGATCTCTTACTCATACTATTCAAGCTGTCAAGATAGCCTTACCTGTTCTAGGCCCTAGTATTGTTCTTACAGACAATAATCCTAATTGGGAGAATGCTTCTGTTAATAATGAACAATTGGCTAATATTCTTGTATTACAATTTAAGACTCAAAGTTAAGTCAAGAAAGGAACATTATATTAGGTTAATATAAGAAAACTCAATAGAGTTCTTATTACAAACTAGTCTATCTTATATACCACAGAATGTGGTCTATGTACAAACTACAACTACACTATCCTAAAATCCATATATTCTCTACAAGGCCAACATACTATAACTATGCTATAAAATGTTATCTATTTCAGAATATTTTTTAACCTTTTTTATGATATATGACTGTAACAGGTGTTATGTCTTAATCATGCTTTGTAATATATGTAATCATTATATATGATATTACACTAACTCTAACCCTAAGTTCCAAATAAGAAAATAAACATAAAATAACATAAAAATGAGAAAATAAAATGAAATAAATAAAGTCCATTATCTTCAACTCTGATACCTTAGTGATAATCAGACCTCCAGTTTTATAACTAATCTTAGAGAAACTGAAGCCTACATCTCTAATACTTTTAGTGATACTGAGCTTAACAAGCTTAATAACTTTCTATTCCAATGTTATCTATACTTTTGTATAAATCCTATGCAGTTTGATATGGATATTACAAAGATTAATTTTGCAATGATGTATCTTTTCAGAGTTGTTCAAGACTAGTTTGAGATAAGCCTTAACTAGAGAAATCAGAGCATCTTCTAAGACTAGCTCTCAGATTGGAATTTATTTGTCAACAAGCTCTGTTAACATTTTGGTCTTTTAGACTCTATTAGTAAAGTAGCAAATATGCTGAATAACCTCTGTATGAAACCTAGCAACTGCTCTGAAGAAGCAAGCAAATTCTCCATGAGTAGATCTATTTTCCAAGCTAGCTAACAACAGCAAGTTAACCAGTGACAAGTACAAGAAGTAACTCAAAAATGATTTATGCCTCTATTATAGATTAAAAGATTATAAGCTAGAATTCTGTTCTAAAAAGCAGACCATGATCTCTTTCAAGGGCTATAGTGCTTTAATAGCTGCTGATCCTTCTATAGCTACTTCTAAGAAAAATAAAGAGCAATTCTTAGGACTCTACATAAACTGAAGGCTACATTAAACTTTCTTATGTAACAATGAGTTCTATCCAGTTCAATATATTTGCTTTTTTAGACCTTCACTCTTTCTTTGTTTCTCTGTCCTCTTTCTTGGTCCTTGATTAGAACTATCTATAAAACTCTATTTTGAGCTCTGGTTAATCCCAGGTCTACTCTACTCACTATTTTATAGACTTAAAGTTCATAGATACTTATAATATAAATATCTCTACAATCCTGCTAATTGATCTTTGCTTGTTTGACAGCTTGTTAAACAGCAACATTTATGAAATTGCTGCTCTGCCTATAAATTTTCCCTCTGGTGAATATATAGATCTGGACTTCTATATCAGTAAGCTCTGCACATCTTGTGAAAGCTTTTAATCTTTCCAACATCCCCTCTAAGTATTACAAATTTGCCAACATCTTTAATAAATCCAAATCTGAAGTTCTTACTTCTTATCATTTATATAACCTTAGAATTAACCTAGAAGAAGATACACAACCTCTAGGTGGTATTATTTACTTTCTTTCAGTATCTAAGCAAGAGACTCTAAAAGAATTCATTGAGAAAAATCTTAATATATATTTCATTCAACCAATCTCTTTCCTATATAGTGTTTTGGTCTTATTTGTTAAGAAGAAAGATGAACCACTATATCTTTGTGTTGACTTCCATAGTCTTAACTATATCACTAAGAAGGATTGTTATTCATTTCCACTAATCTCTGGTCTATTGAACTCACTTTGCAAAGCTTGAGTATATATAAAGATAAATTTTGCCATATATACTATCTGGTCCATATTGCCAATGGGAACAAATAGAAGACTGCTTTCAGAACTTGTTATGAATCATTTAAGTAGTCTATAATACTATTTAGCCTTACTAATACTTTTACAGCCTTTCAGTAATTTATGAATGAAATTTTCTCTAATTTTCTGGATATTTGTGTTGTAATATATCTAAATAATATACTTATCTACTCAAATGATATGTCTACACACTGCTGGAATGTTAAAGAGGTACTCAAACACCTCTATAAAGCTAGTCTTTATGCCAAAGCAGAGAAGTGTGAGTTTCATTCTAAGCTAGTAGAATATCAGGGATATATTCTTTCCCCTTCCAGACTTATTATGTTCAATGACAGAGTGAAGATTATTCAAGATTGGCTAGAACCCAAAAAGTCAAGAATATCCAGTTTTTCTTAGATTTTGCAAATTTTTACTACAAATTTATCTTCAACTAGGATATTATTATTTCACTGATCCACTTCACAATTTCCACATCACTTATCTTGCTAAGCTTAGTCTATCTTTGTCTTGATTACACTGTTGTAATTCTAACTCTAGTCTCTATGTACTTTCAATAGGATTTCTCTCAGTATTTTTTGTTTGTTTTTTTCTGTTTAACTCAATTGTTTTGCTTGCTTAGTTTCACTCTGTTAAATCAAAGATAAAAGAAATTTTTTTATTCTTGTAGTAATATTCTAATTAACTAATAAGAGACAAAAATTATATCCATACTACTTTCTTTTCTTAAACTTTCTCAAGCCCTTTTCTAGACTTTTTCCCATTCTCTTCTTCTTCTTCTTCCTCATTATTTTTATGAACTCCACTAACTTCTATCTCATATCAACTACAGTCATAATCTTTGTAAGTTAGACTATATTTCTATCCTAGCCCTCTACTAAGCTCCAGAAAGACTTCCTGATACTATAGTACTCTTCAACAAGTTCTCTGAGTGTTTTCTTAATAATATTCAAAACTCCACTGTAGACAGAATTTGCCTTTTTTTCACTGTGTTGTCTTATATAGTAATATACTAGCTGCTTTATTACAATGCATCCTGTATAGGCCGGAGATTAACTATAGAATAATAAACTTAGTAAAGATAATAAAGTTTACTACTTATCTGCTATAATAAACTAGATATTTATGCTTAGCCCAGACATATGTCAAGTTCGCAAACAGTAGACTTAGTTTTTCTCTATTTTATTCATTTTCATTTTTATTTTCTTTTCATTTTATTTTCTTATTTTTCTATTTTTAGAACAACTAGGGTTAAGGTTAGAAGTGATTGGTCACACTGTCACATCAGTCACAATCTGATGGTGTGGTCACAACATTGGTCATGAGACTTGGGAGAACGAAGTAAAAGGTTCTAGAACAAATAATATCATACAACATGGATACCATATATTGACCTCATGTTCTACACATGGTCATTTAGGGTAGGGTGCACAGTAGTGAGTATGGACCATTGGTAGTAGTATAAAAGGTAGACTAGTTTGTAAAGGGATCTCTATTGAGTTTTCTTGTGTTACTCAATACAAAAGTTGTTCTACTGTCCAATCCTAAGGGCTTTAGTTCATAACAACATACTTCTTATAGGAGTTTATATTTCTTATTTTTATCAGTTTCTCTCTGTAGATCTTCTTTGTTAACTGCAGATTGGCATCATTTTCTGAAAAGATCTTAAGAATCTTCTTGTACTTTAATCTTGTAATTAAAGAGATCTCAATACTCTCCATAATGTTAAACTTTCTTACTAGAACTTTCTCTTAGAACCTCTCAAGCTCCTTCTCACACCACCATTTTGCTTCCTCCTTCTCATATTGCTTTTGCACAGTTATCTCCTTTATCTTAGCTTCTACTACTAGTTTAGTCTTCTTAGTTATCTACTTGGCATGTCATACTCTTATTATTTCTTTAAGACAGACTTAGAGCTGCTACTTTTTTTTATGTCAGTACTTTATATCCTTTCATTGTTGTTTGAGAATTTCCATATCTAGGTTAGAAGTTAAGAGAGGGTTATAAAGAAGATATGATATTAAATTTAAAAAAAGCAAAAAATTCCTTCTTTTTAGATATGTCATATGTTAAGTCTACCTATTCTGAAGATACATCTTTGCAGCAATGCTGCCATTACAATACCTATAAAACAAGCACATCTTTCATGATAGCCATCCTTCTTGCAACATGTTCTCATAGCAGTGATATAACAACCAGAATATCCAGTCTTCCATAACAGTGATACTTTTATCGAACTTAGTCTTCTATAGCAGAGTTTTCCTATCTTACTATCAGTGTCTCATTACTGAAACCTCTACTCAGGGTGATATACTGAAATCTCAAACATTTTCTATCTATCTGATGTGTATATAAGACCAGTAGTTATACTGTAATTTGCTAGTCTGATGATCAACCAAGATAATCTCTATTGAACTTGATCTCTAGTGTTCAATAGCAATATACCAAATTAGTACTCACTTCCATCTTGGACTTCATCTATTTATCTGAAGTTGTGACTATGCAGTAGACAGATAGCACAACATATAAGCTGAAGCCAAGGTTGTTCTAACAAGTCTATAACACTGAGCTTATTGTATGAAGTTTTCATACTCTACACATTTCTAAGCTAACCTCATGGGCTTTCATCTCTTAGTGTGAACCATGCCTAACAAAACACCATCATAGGTTTTTTAGGTAAACTGAATAGGAGAAAATACTTTATCTTTCATAATAGAATTAATTCATAACATGTCTCCTGCAGTAATGTTATACTCTGTTCCAAACTCCTTTCTACTTAGTCTTCTATGATAGAGTTTACTCTTTTCTACTTAGTCTTTTACAATGGAGTTCTTCTATCTGACTTCTATCAGTGTTTTACTACTGAAACCTTTACTTGGAGCTATACACTAAATATCATAATATGCTTGAACTCTTATATTTATATTTTATTTTGACTTTCTTTTATTTATTTTCCTTAATTTGATTTTCCTTTTTGTTTTATATTTTTTTAATTTCTTTCTGGGTTGATGAAGAGACATGTGACTGCAGTTACATGATATATTACATGATGTGATGTTATAAGTCTAGAATATAACAGAAGAAACTAGAACAATGATGTCAAAAAGCATGGTTATAGTATGTTTACCTTGTAGTAATCATATGGTGAACTTATGAACAATACATATAGTTTAGGATAGAACTTGTAATAGTAGTAGTATATATTATATATAATATAAGAATACATTAGAAACTCTTTGTTAAGTTCTCTTATGAGACTCTTTATAATATAAGACTACTTAGTACACTATTAATTGTCTTGGTTAGTAGTTGTCACAATACTGAAACCCCCAAGTTCTCCTTTTATTATTACTTGTATATAAGAACTAGTAGGTACTTTGCATTTGCTAGTCTAATAATTAACAACAACTCTAGTTGAACTTTACTCCCAGTATTTTTAATAATACACCACTTATCAGAACTCACTTTTTTGGACTCTACTCTATTTTTGAAGTTATGATCCCATAGCAGACAGACAGAACAGCATATAAGCTGAAGCCAAGGTCATTTTAGGAAGTTTACATCATTATATATACTTTATACAGGTTTCTATACTTAGTATGAACTTCAAGCTAGACTTTAAGCTAAGCCTACAGACTTTCATTCTCTAGTATGAACTGCACATAACAAGAAGTTAGTAAGAATATTCTAGATGAATATTATATCATAAGCTTTAGAGTAAACATAAAAGTATTATATACAAACTATATATAATAGATATAAGTAGTAGTCAAATCAAACTGAACTTGTTGTTAATTTTTTTTGTAAATCCCACTCACAATTGTTATAACTTGAGAAAGATTTCTACTTCAGTAACCTCTTATCTCAAAGTCTCACTTTTCTCTTATTCTTTTCCTATTTTCTTTCTTTATTCTCAATCAGTGGTCAGTACAACTGTTAGTCAAGAAGCAAAAGCCAGACCTCAGGTCTAAGGAGTACTTATCAACCAGAACAAGATAAACTATGAATAGAAGGGGCTAAGCCTTAGTGCTCTCTTAGATAGACTTATTGTTAAATTGAGCAGTGTTGAGTAGCATATTTATATCTTTCTATATAGAAGCCTTATACTGCAAACACATTGTGGACTGTCCATATAGAGAAGCAACAATCAAAGTTATCTAGAGTAGAAGTTTCTTTCTTAGGAGCAATAAGTACAAATTTTATTAGGGAAATAAATAAAAGGTAGTCAGTAGATACACACTAGTGTTAAAATCAGCTTTTGACTTGAGCTAGTATTGAGGAGAATGACTGATGTTTTTTATATTCTTCTTTACTTTGTCTTCCAAAGATAGTGCTAGTATAACAAATAAGAGTTGTAAGAGTGATACACTAGCACATTCACCTGCTGACATAATGAATCAAACACTTTAACATCTTGTTAATTAACAGGATGAAATCATTATCACATTATAACAGTAGTTTTCAGAACTAACAATAAGAATAAAAATAGCAGAAGAAGAATCACAGTAAGAGAGACAATACAGAAAGGTCAATATAACCTCTCCTAAGATATTCAGTAAGGGCAAGAATAAGGTAGTAGAGTTTACAAATGCTTACTACCTCTATATTCAGTTAAAAATTGACACATAAGTAAGAGAGAAGATTAAGGTCAGTTAGATACTATTTTATGTTTAAAAAGTAATTATAGAAGTTTGGAAGGATAATATATTAGAGAATCTTATAGAGGGAGAACAGGACTTTAATATGGTAGAGAAACTATCTAAGAGTCTATTGTCAGGTTGTCATGGTATACTTGAACTCTAATATTTTATTTTGATTTTCTTTTTCTTTTATCCATTTTTCTTGATTTTATTTTTATTTTTGGATGATGAAGAGGCACATGCCATGGTCACATAATATGTCACATGATGTAATATCATAGATCTGAAATATAGTAGAAAGAACTAGAACAATGATGTCAAAGATATGGTTGTAGCATATTTGTCTTGTAGTAATAGTATGGTAAACTCATAAATGACATATGTAGTTTAGGGTAGAATTTGTACTAGTAATATATATAGTGTATGAATACATTAGGAGCTTCTTGTCAAGTTCTCTTGTGATCTCCACAAGATAATTTGTCTTTAAGTTTACTTAGTGGTCTATTGATTATCTTGATTAGTGGTTGCCATAACACAAGTCCACAGAGCTCACTATATTGTTAACTCTATTATCTGATATCAATTTTGTAGAGTTTTTTATATAAACCCTATTATCCCCACACAACAACTCCAACTACTACTAGTATCTTGGTGATTATTTCTTATATCCCCACTTTTCATCAGATAAGTACCTGCCATTTCTAGACAATATTTTAAATATTTCCATTAGAGTATCTAACTACCTAGACATTATCATTTTCTACTTGGTCAGTACTATTATACTAGATTGGAATGCATTCTAAAGTATTTAGAATATTTTCTATCTTCAGGAGACCTTGTTCTATTCTCTTATGTTTTTATGAAGATAAGTCATATCATATATCCTGTTGATAAAGCTTAGGTTTTCTTAGAGTCTCAAGTGTAAACTCTATACTTTTGCTATAGTTACTCTAATAGACTATTAATATTGGTGAAAAGTTTGAGTAAATAGACAAAGAAGTAACTAAGGTTGAGAAGCTATAGCTTTTGAAATAAGAAAATAAGATGGTAGAAGAATATGTACAAATATTCAAGAAAATAGCAGGGAAAGTAGGTATAAAGGAAAAGTATCTACTAAGAAAATTTAAGTGAAGTCTAAATGGAATGATTAAAAATATTGACGGAAAGCAAGCAACCTCCAAGACAATTAAAGAATGGTATAAGAGAGCTACAGCCATCAACTGAAACTAGAGATAAGTAAATGTAGAGAAAAGAATATATGAGAAGATAAAGACACAGAAAATAGAAGGAAACCTAGTAAATAATGCTGGTCTAGTCTTAGAGCACTAGCAGAAACAACCCAGACTAAGTATTCAACTATAGTAGAAGCTTGAGAGAAGAATGTTTATAGAAAGAATAAATTGGAAT
>Ga0157364_1008525_pt1 | contig 10618 bp, 3 predicted proteins | sample AttsexASBM2_FD_111476 | JGI IMG/M metagenome (GOLD analysis project Ga0157364, IMG submission 111476) | Fungus gardens microbial communities from leaf cutter ant in Ribeirão Preto, State of São Paulo, Brazil - Atta sexdens ASBM2 | ecosystem: Host-associated > Fungi > Mycelium > Unclassified ... | reverse complement strand
GTGCGTGCGTGCGTGTGTGTGTGTTTGTGTGTTTAAAATTCTAAAAAAATTTTGTTCTTAAAATGCAATAAATATATATCTTTGAGTGTTGAAGAGAGAGAAAGCAAAGATTCTGAGTGAGCGCAAAAAGTGCGAACAATTAATTTCTCTTAAACTCAGATATAACCGTGAACCTATTCTTACATTTTTTATACATCTAAGTAGAATTTACTAAACTTGCTTACAATAAATATATAGCTATTCGAATTGCGGTACCATTGTTGCGAAAATAGTGGTGGAATTAGGTGGAATTAGCTTAACTAGACCCTCGCTGTGGAATTCAAGAAATGTTCGTAAATCAGTTTAGGTACATCCTGTAGACCTATCGTGCCAGAACGAGAATCACGGCACGCCACGGGAGGCTCGACCCATTAACTTAGAAATATATAAGATCACGAAAGCATATCACGAAGTCGGAAAGTTATGCGATAGGCCGCTCACGAAGGTGCATGCGCCACCGTCGGGAAGTTAAATTACGCGAGGGATTCTCGACTTTTATGTCGCGGCTCAATGAGAATTCTTTTATGTGCGAATCCAAGACTTGGCGATATCACTGCTAGTCAGGTTCACGAAGATAATCACGAAGACTCAAGATGAATAAAGATTCATCCATGAAATTCCTATTCGAGATCTTGAGTTTCGTGCACTCGTTATAAATGTTTTTATAAACTTGGTTGAAACATAATTTTTTCGCGTTCGTTCATTTGGCGCGATGTGTAAAATGCGTCATAAATGCGATCGAATTGGAGAATTTTATTTATTTTTATTTTTTTTTTAAATATAACTCTCAGCTGAGTTGTTTAATTATATATATATGTATATATATATATATATGTATATATTATAACAAACTCGACTAATTTACCGCGATTGTCTGACTTTTTGCAAACATCCATCGTGTTGCAAGCAATTATGAAATTATTACTTTTATTGTTATTTACATAAAATGAAAATAATTGCAAAATATTACAAAAGTTGTTAATTTGATTTAAAAACATTAATATAAATATTTACATTTATAATAAATACAATTTTACGCAGATTTTATTTTTTTAGCGTACATTTATCGTTTTATTTATTTACAGTTAAAATGTTTCAAGTGTTATTACAAACAAATGTCACTTTTTCTCACATTATTAAATATCATGTCGTAATTGTTATTAGTGGCATGAAATCAAATTTGTAAACCTGTCAAACGAATTTGCTTTTCGAAGTGACCTTTAATGATACTTTATGGCATTAATTAATCTAATGGCACAATATCAGCTTATAATCGGCTCAACAATATTGTACAAGGTATTACTGTGGCAGGATCCATAATCATGTTTCAATATAATTGGTAAGAAACTTGATGGATATATCGCAGGATATTTCTTGGATAGCTAAAGGATCGTCCTTAATTGCTTGCGCATAGTATTATAATTCACAAATGCGAGTCGTAGCCGACATCCTTAATTTTATATTACGTAACTGTATATAACACGAGATGGCAAAACACATATCGGGTATTATTCACGACGTTCTAAAGTACGGAGTGCTATGTAAACGACTGAAGTAAAGATCTGTATGTATACCAGAGAGAATAAACCGTCATATTGTATCTCTGCTATTTACTAACTGTGAGTGAAACAATGTAATAGGCGCTAAGCTTTCTTTCAAGGTTGATTAACTTGGAGAGCCGGGAATTGGCGGCTGTACTGCTTCAAATTGCTCGAATAATTTACTTATTCCTCGTTTTTAGCATAGTGGTGGTTAGCCCATGGAGACCGCGCTATATATTGCATTTTGTGGATTATAACTTTCTCCTCTTCAATCTAACTTGTAATTCTATCCATATTTTAAGAGTTGTGAAAGATAGTCCTTATTAGTGTTACCTTGTTTAAAACAATGAAAATAAGATACTTAATTAGAATAAAATTCAAAATGAAATAATAAAAGGTTACGAGTCAAGTTAGATCTTCTATTTACTTTAAAATTTCACCATGAATGAAAAATGTCATATGTCAAAGCGATTTTTGTCTAATATTTGTTGTCAATTTCAAGCAAATTGTGCGTTGAATATTTGTTGGTTTTCAAACATAATCCTAAATCAATATTGGAGTAATGATATTACGAATTAAATTGACAAGCAATTTAATGTTATTGATGCTAAACCTTTTAAATAAGCATCTTAAGAACTTGAATATAAATAAATTACAATTTATTATTATAATTGTTATATAAACTATAACTTGGTTTGTAATTATTTTATTTTATTATTTTATTTTAAATTATCTTTGCTTGAAACTTGCATCTCTTTTATAAACGCAAATGTAAGAAAGCTATCCCGCAGTGATCTCCGCTACAAATTGTTTTACTTTTAAATATCAAAGAATATGTTAAATATCAAAGATAATGATGAACTTAATCTCTTTAATTAAATAACATTTTGTTATTTTTAATTTCCATATGTATCAAAATGTAAATCAATTTATTTTTGTGGTTAGCTTCGAAATAAACAATGTCCATGTTAATGCACATTTACTTTGTAAATAATAAATTAAATTTGAAGCAAATTTAATTTTCTTAAATTAAATTGTTGAACTTCATTGTTATAACTAAATTAACAATATATTGAGAAATAGTAGCGACCTAAAATAAATAAAAATAACTCGAATTGGATATGATTTGATATTACGATTTTTTTTTAATAGTTCAACAGTATCAAACAGTTTTATTAAATAATAGCATAAATACAATTTAATTTTGCGGAGAACCATGCAGTGAAATATACATTTTTATTAATGTAACCGCTATACGTCGTTCTTAAGCCAGACAACTTCATAAAACTCATTTATATCGACAAAAGATTATTGGTTTTTCCGATAATTTCGCTCACACGTATATCCATTTATCTCAGACTTTACCCTACAATGTCTCTAGAGGCAGATTGCAGGATATTACTTTGCTGACTTCGTGATCTCCTTTTACTCCCTACTTAACGTGCAATTCGTGAGTTCCAACTGTGTCTGAAAGGAACGCAAAGGCTCATTTCATTCCGGACGCTGTCGGGTAGCCTGAAGTAGCGGCACATTTCGCTATCCCGATGCCGGTATTACACGTCAGGTCAGACGTTACAGATGGGCAATTAAAGTGTTACAACTTACCCCCCGTGAAGTGCTTAGCGAGATGCGAGATGTTTACTTATAACGATGGCCGTCTGTTCTTTTTTTTATGTAGTTCAACAGCTTTATCAGCGGGCTATTTAACTCCAATTGATGTCCAATTAAGGATTTAACAATCTTGTAAAAGTGGTAGACTCACCCATTGCCGGTAACAATTAACATTTAAAACGTCTATTGCTTCCACAGTAAAAGATATTCGTCTCTCAATGCTTGAAGAGCAAATTTCCAAGTTGTTCTCCATTTCATAACAACCTCGTATTTGTTTGTGGAACAGCGTATAATGGTAAATACAATTACCTTATTCCATCGAAGACTTGCATAAAATTAACAAATAGATTGACGAAGCACCATGAATGATTTCCTTCTCTCCGTGATTTCCTCGTTACTCCTAGTCGACCGATGTGAAGTGCCGTAACACGCGAAACGGTAGGTTTATGCACATCAGTCAAAAGTCAGGACGTGTAGCGGCAACAAGCGTGCAATTACTCGACGAAACAAGAAAGTGTTTCAGTCTATCGGGTGTAAAATGCGAGGAGAAGTTTAAAGAGAAGCGGCACCGACCGCCTCGATTAGAGTGAACGCCACGCGTTTGCGCGGGCAAATAAACGGTTAAATTATACATTGTTAAACGACGGACAGGCTGAAACAGCGCACGGTGGTGGTCTATTTTTGAAGGTGGCTGCGCGCGGAAGAAGAAGAAAGCTTCTTGAATAAAACATATCTACCACCGGCATGTCCCGGAGTCTTTACTCATCCCTTCGCCTCATAGCCTCCTACATCTTCTTCTCCGCCTCCTCTTTTTTCATCCGTTCTATCGTTAAACATCCGTCCGTTCTTGGCGAGGTCATTCGGGTGACGCCACATAATAGTAATCCGTTAATGGTAATAAAATAAACGTGTTGCACTCGAGAAACTTGGCGAATGAAGTTTACCGTCGTGGTCGAGGAATGTCCGAAAGTGTGGCAATTTCCAAAAGTCATTCCGCAGACGTTGATATTTAACGTAAGATCATGTAATTTTCTTAATCCTCCGGAGCTAACAGTCCATATTGGATTTACTTAATTATAAATTTTTTGTAAAAAATGTTAAACAATTTAATTTTTTTATGTTACTGTAAAAGACCTCACCAATCATATGAAAAGAGTGATTTCAAATGCTGATCAAAAGTTCCGATATAGCTATAAAAGATGGACAAATTTTGTTGTAATTCCATCTGAAAGTTACTATTTTGAATCTAATCATACATTGTTAGATATCAAAAAAGTAATAGTAATCCAATCCCTTAAGTTAAATAGCATTTTATTATTTTTAACTTCTATGTGTCAAAACGTCAATCTATTTCTGTGGTTAGTACTAAATATAATATATTTTCTTGAATTAAATTGTTTAACTTTATTATTTTAATTAAATTTAATTAAATTAACAACATATTAAGTAGGAGCGACAACCTATAGAAATGATTAAAAATAATTTAAATTGGATATAATTTAAAGAATTTACAATGCAGTATATTGAAAAGAATTGGTATCTACAGTGCACAGTTTTTTAAATATTGTATAAGCATTTATTCAATTAAATACCTACATATGCAATTATGTACGTTCCATTATTGATAGGTTTATATAACCGTGTAAGGAGTGATGTATACATATCGATATATGTATCTGTCTCGATGATTATTTCATTAGTATATCTAACGTTATTATGTATGAATGCACGTATAGTTTTCACGTATAATTATATGTGTATATATATATATATATATATATATATATGTATACACAATTAAAAAACAAATTGTACTGTATAACAAAGATTTTCATTTCGATTAGACTCAAAATAACTTTCAAACATACTATAATATAATATAATAAAATATAAAAATTCAAAAAGCATCTAAGATTCAGCTTCGATCGTAATAAACATTAAATTTTTACTTGTGCGTATTCACGTATATAACAGTTTTAATAAATCGTTTATTATTATAAAATGTATTCCATTTTTGTTAGTTATGTTTATGAAAATTTTTGAACAGCATTTATAAATTATAAAATATCACAATTTCCAATTTGATTAAAATCACTTTTTCTATAATTAGCTGAGTTCTTTGGATTCTTATTCAAATATACCGACAAGATAAATTTTTGGTTGAACGTAGCAAAATTCTAATCATATTAATCAAAATTCTAGTTACATAAATTAATTATATAATAGATTCAATCTGAAATTTCTGATTTATCTAGTTTCAATAAGAATTCCAATTAGTGCAATTAAACTCTTTTTTCAATGTAATATTTATTCTTTTTTATACATTTTGATTCGTTGAAATTAGTACCTCTTATCTTTTAATTAACATAAATTAAATTGGTTTTACAGATCCAACGTCAGTAATCATGTTATAGATTTTAACGTAATCTCCGGAAGGTTAACAAGCAGAGAAACTTAAACTGCCTCAGGCATGAAATTAAATCAGTTTTGATGGCTCTTACGATTGCATTAAATCTCGCCGGATTATGTTGATGAATGTAAAGTTACAAGTTTCGTTTATCTCCAGCCATTTATTCGTAAAATAATTCAACAATTCCACTGACGAGTCGCTTGATCAATTTTTTTTCTCCCTCAGGCTCCGACAGCAAGGTGTCGGACGTTGACGGACAGCCCTACACAACGTTGCTCTACAGCAACGGCCCAGGTTACATACATCCGCGGAATATACTACGGGAAGCTGGAAAAGATTCCATTCAGGTAAGAGAAACCCATTCTCATTTTCGTACGCGCGAAAGGTAGTTTACCAGTGTTTATTGGATCGGAGAATGATCGAGTGGCGAAATCGAGATCGCGTTCGAAAATCCATCACGTACCATAGCTGTTCGTGAAATATTCTGCCAAACACTTCCGACTGCCTAGTGCTTATCCCCAACCATTTTCTCGAGTATCCTGAAATATCGCGTTCGATGGGCGCTAGGAATTTTTTAATCTTGCCGTAAAATTAATGAACGGGCTATACGATCGAACATGAGGCAAATTTAATTTTGATAAACAGATATATCAAAAGTGGTATACACATAATTGTATAATGATATTTTTAGCAGTGCATAAAAATAGCACTACTAAAATAATCATTAAATTTAGAAATATTAATAAAATATAATTTTAATAATAATTTAATTTCAGAAATATTGCAATTTTAGATATTAGATATTAAATTTTTTTAAATTGAATTAATTTTAGAATTATGTTTTAATTATTTGATAAAATAGATTGCACGTAAAGATATTGACAATCTTCGCAAAATATTTGATTTAATTTAATTTAATTTTTTTATGTGATAAAATTAATTCTCTTTTTTTTATATAAATTCCATTGATAAATAATTTTTCAAAATTCAAAGGTGCTAAATGAATTGTATATAAAGAGAATTTTAAAATGTGACACATGTCTAGTTGTAAAAAGTGCAATACAATGCAGCGACTGTTTTATTTAGTGTCATATATTTATTTATTTATGTATTTTATTCTATTTGCGTTTGTTATTTATTGATTTTTAATTTCCTTCGCTGACATAGCTTTTCCATAGAATTTATATTTATTTTCGATCGAGTTTATGTTACACGAACTCGCGTTTTCCCTGCTTTACAGTTTTCCACATATCATATGTTTACATAAAGATTTGAATTTATACTAATCTGTAAATAAAAATTTTTTGCCATGTGTTTCACAACTATCTGTGTTTTCTCACGTATTCGCCGAGTTTTATATCATTTTGTATTTACAACATATCGAGCAGAGACATTTTAGCATTCGCTGAATATTTACGATACGGATATTATTCAACGTCGCTGAGTTACATCGCGGAATATGGGTAGATCATTTCGCGCTTTATTCGCACTTCGCTTTATATTATCATCCCAAACTCATGCGTACAATAATTTACTCTTCGATGCGGGCAGGTGTGGACATTAACAAATTTTACGCGCAAATCCGGCACGCCATGTATAATTATGATTTTACTACCTTATTTAAATATAATGTATTATACCACTATGTCATTACGATACTAATGTAAATTAATCTTGATTAACGGAGAATGTAACTGCCTATAATATATTGAATATATATATTATATTTCCTTTAATCGTACAAATTTTCTTTTTATAAAACATTGTAATTTAAAAAAAATTACATTGTAGTTTAAAAAAAATTAGAACGATGTCGAGATCGAAAAGTTATGAAATTTTCTGAATTCAATTCAAAATGATTTTAGTTGAATTTTTATTTATCGAGATATTTATCAAATTACAAATTAAAAATATTATCTTTCTCATATACTTTATCTAAAACTTGTTATTGCGTATTTGCAATATTAAAATCCTGCTCTTGAAATTACAAAGTAACAATTCGTATAATCTTTTCGCTCACAGCATTCGCTCTCGGAATGCATTGAGCAAAATTCATTCTAAAGTTATAAAGGTATCATCTGCCGGTGTGATTCTCGAGTATGATTATTCAATTCCTCGGAATGTTCCGTCAGAGTGAATCGTCATAAGCGGTAAGTAATCCGAGAAAAAAGTGATTAAAATTTGGATGACTATTGGGGCGATAAATTATGTTGACCTGCCTGTCCTCTTTCAGCGATGATTTTATAAGTTGCAAAAAAGAAAACGATCAAGATATTTTAAATTCATTTTAAATTCAAGCGATAATTTGAATGAGAATATTATAGAAGAATGTTAGCTAAAGAATTATTATTGTGAGAAAAATGTATACACGATTATATGAAAATATAGCAAAAATGTAAATGTATACAGACTTAAAGATAATTTTGTTGTCATCAAAATAATTAATTTAAGAATTTCAAATATGATAAGCAATGCCAAAAGTTTTAACATTTTAGCAATCAGTTTAAACATCTTATATAACTATTCTGATAATTCAAACAAATATTTTCAGATCTGCATTTATAATTACATTTTTTAAATACTATTTTTTTTTTTAGTAAAATCTTATATGGTAATCTCTATATGGTAATTGCTTAAATCTGCAAATTTTGCAATGCTTCAATGTTTTTTAATATTGACATCTATGAGTCAAATAGATTTTTTGCAACTTTTTATTCCACATAGATCTTGAGAGATTAATAATGATAGTGATAAGAAGACAATACATTTTAATACATATTTGAATAAAAACGAAATTTAAATAATCTTAATTAATCTGTATGATTCATTTCCAATATTTTTTTTTTGTATATTGCGTAAGATCTGTTAAGAAAATTTAATTTTAAGACTCATGTAATTAAATAATTGAAGAGCCATCAGCCACACATATCGCAGTTTGCAAGTTAAAAAAATTTTTTATTAATATGAATCGTGCTTTTGTGAATAGTTTGGCTATTTGAAAAGTTGCGTTGTAATCTGCATGCTTTGCTGGAATGCATACGATATAATGCCATGAATGCATAGTTTGAGCTAGGATAGTATCTCGTAATATTGCTACGATAGTGCCATGTAGACCCTTGTTCAGGCGCGGTCACATTTTCTACGAACTATCATGTAAACGTAAATTCACATAAATCGATATCACGCGGAACAAGAAGTGTCCGTATTTTATGAGAGGAGATTGTTCCCATTTTATGAGAATATGATTTACACGATGAATGTCAGGTATGCATTAAGCGCGTAAATCTGCTCCACCAGTCGGTATTAGTAGCAAATCTCATGACCATAATACAAAGTACATACACAGTAAATGTGCATGCGATAGTGCTAAAGTAAACAGTGACCTAATTTCCGATCGAACAATTTATCTCGAGAATATGAAGATAATGATTTGGAGTTACTGTCCATTTCCGTAACCTGATCTTTAAATGAATTATCGAACTATATATAATAAAATTATGTGATACGATGAACCTTAGTAATGCTATTGAAACAATATGATACGAATTTTTATAATTTGAAATTAGTTGTATTATTTAAACGTCTGAAAATTAAACATCTTCATTGTAAAAGTAAAATTCAATATTGTAAAATTATCCCGTTGATTATATAGAATGCTTCAAAATTTCGAATCAAAAAATGTTTGTATGACTAAATGGTGAACAATGTTTCTCATTACTCATTTCTGTCTCTGTACTTTAATCTGTGAAAATTTTGTTTCGTGACTTATAATGCGATGACAAAATGTTCTTTCTTTTATTTTTCGCTAATAAAAAATATTGCCATGATGTCATGCTAATTATGGAAATAATTATCGTATCGTTAAAGCAACTTGGAATATATTTATTTTATAAAAATGTTCTATCCTGGAACTGGACTTATCTATCCTCGCATTTTATATGTACTGACACGTAATGTAATAAAAAGCAAGTACGTAATAAAAGCAGGTACCCATCTCAGTGATTTATGCCTGCAATTACATGCTGGGAGTTAATGCTTCAGATATCCAGAACGAATTAAACACCGTGCCGAGCTGATATCGAGCTATTTAGTAGACGTCGACTCCCTTCGTTCGCGCGATATAGCGCGCAAATTAATGAGAATTTTTCAGCTTCGATAACTCGCTCGTTTCGCATTGCGCCGTTTCTTTCGCCCTCGTATTATGCCCTGCACTCCTCTGCATTCCTAAAGCGCAAACTGGTACAAATCTGTTCCGCCCCGCACGATCGACTTCACCCGGTTCGCAGGGGTGTTCACCCCGCATGAATATCCGCCTCTTGTAAATGTCTTAAAAGAATCCTTTTCACTTTTTATTCACGCAACCAGAATTTTTTGTCCCGTATAACAACATTCGCTAATGAATACTCCTTTGTGTTTTTGTCAGGATATTATTTTATAGAAGAAGAAGAGAGAGAGAGAGAAAGAAGCAAAGATAAAAAATTCCGAGCTTTAAATGTGATTTTAATATTTTTCCGAAAAATATAGAGGTATCTTATATATATATATATATATATATATATATATATATATATATATTTTAGAATATATCTTATTCATTATAATATAAACTATTTATACAACAGTTTATATTATAATAAATGTGCATAATAAGCGAATTCAGAATTCTATCTAATCTGCATTAGATATTTGTTTAATAAATTTAGCCATTATTGCTTTTGTATCTGATCCTCTTGTTTATTTCGGTAAACTTAGTATCCCGGTCCATTCCATAGATTTTGTCGCCGAGAATAAAGTGTACGAGGTATGCTTTGCTCTGCAATATCTCCGAGTTTTCCGTATTACCCAATAGAAATACCGAAGTCGGGATATACTGATGGCAGATAACGTTAACCTCGTACGATATTTAACGCTCTCTCGACGCACCATAATTCCTTAAGACGCCATTTCTCCAGTTACATCCTGCTCCAATGAACCCAGCAGCTCGGCATTGCTTTACGCTTAAACAATCATCGTCGCT
>Ga0157364_1008524_pt1 | contig 10618 bp, 5 predicted proteins | sample AttsexASBM2_FD_111476 | JGI IMG/M metagenome (GOLD analysis project Ga0157364, IMG submission 111476) | Fungus gardens microbial communities from leaf cutter ant in Ribeirão Preto, State of São Paulo, Brazil - Atta sexdens ASBM2 | ecosystem: Host-associated > Fungi > Mycelium > Unclassified ... | reverse complement strand
ATTGGTCATTCTGACAGATCGAGCGACATTTAATGCTTGATACTGTCTTATATAAAGACGAAAATGCGGGGTTTTTCACCGCATGGGAGGAATGATTTTGCTGAAAGATCTAAAATTTTACCGGATACAGGTCTTAAAATAATTCTGTTGAAGCATCAAAATAATTTTGTTAGAAACTCAAACTGGTTGCTAGAATATCAAAACTTTTTGCATTACTTATCATTGTTTTGTTTCCAGCAATTATTTTGATAGTCCAATAAAATTATTCTCACATCTGTTATCCAACAAAATTTTAAATTTTTTAGCAAAATCGTTCTTTCCGTGCGAAGTTTATCTATCAAAATTATCAGCGCACGAACAGCTCTCTCTTTCCCTCTATCAAATCCCCTCCGCAATCACAGTCTTTTTCTAAGCGCTTCCCCAGCGAATTATGCATTTTATAATTCAATTCAAGACTAACAAAATATACACCCGATATAACAAAGAGGAGATGACGCTCCTCGAAGCCATTTCTCAGAGTCGCGCGCGACACACTTTTCCCCTCTCGCGAAAGATAAATGAAGTCGGACAGCGGACTCGTCGACCTTCGGATCAGAAGTTTTGTCCTCCCTGGAGCCGGCGATCGATGTTGGCTGCTGCGACACCATCCTGCATTCTTATGTAATACTAACACTTGGCGCGAGTACGCAGTTTGACAGAAACTTTTCTCTCTTAGGCCTTTCGACTCGAGTCCCACATGAAGCCAGTCGGGTGAGATAACGGGTGTACTTGGCATTTTTAAACAGATATGTCTCTATACGATATCCTTTTGGCTAACGACTTACTTATATCGCGTGCGATTCGCAGTTTCAATAATTTGCTTCACCGCTCGTGACATTTTTGAGCATTTTTGAGTTAATCCAATACGTCTCACTAATAATTTCGTTTTTTCGCGATAAATAAAATCGTGAATTTTGAAAATTTATTAAAAATATATATATAACATGCACACACAGAATACCGACATGCGTTCCTTTAAACCTTCTGATGGCGATAACATAGTAATTTCATTGCAGTATTCGTAGCGAGATTCATAATATTCTACTCGATCAAAACAATCAATAATTGTCCCTTTAAACAAAAATCATAAATGCGCGCTGCACATCTCGTAAAAATTACAAAACTTAATAGAACCTTTCCTTCCCTGAATATAACTTTTAGGAAGAGTCACATTTGCATTTTAAAAGCGTTAATTTCGTGTTCTATCGAGGCAAGCATCATGCGCTCCAGTTTCTTGCGAACTATTGATATCTGCGTACGCGAAAAATAAGAAAAAGAAACTAACATTCCTGTTGAAAAACTGCACCTGGAAAACACTGCGAAATTTATCATCTCGTTTTACAAGTGCGACGTCTCAGACTCGGTTCGCCCATCACTTCTTTCCTCTTTGCCGTACGCTCTTTTCTCTCTTTCCCTTTCTCCCCATCGTATATTTTACAAACCGCTCCCTCCCCCCTCTCTCTTTCTCTCTCTTTCTCTTTCTCTCTCTCTCTCTCTCTCTCTCACACACACACACACACACACACACACACACACACCACGCGCGCGCTTCTTGCATACCGATATATATCACTGAGAACCGCGGCGTCCTTCCAGCGGGATCGCGGCAGGAACAGTCCGCTTCGCTGCCTAACACGCCATCGATAAATTATCAACGGCATCGCTTGTACGCGATTCCGGCAGGCGGAAGTTCACCCGTGAATCTCCTTACGGGGCTGCTCATCGGCATTCACGCGCGCCGGAAGAATCCCGTGTGAAAAGTGGATAGAATTCGACCTGCTAACAATCCTCCGATCGCGAACAGAAACTAGTTTAACTCTCCTTATCTATGCCTTGTCTACGTTGGCCGTGAATTGCGATCGAAATCATATCCTCGTATATCTCGGCGATGTAACTGATTAAGCGATAAGCGATGCACAGACAATAGCGAGGGCCGCGAATGATAACAAGATCGTTGATGACCCACTGTGGAGCGGTCCGTTCGGATGAGTCTTCATCGACGGGTCTGAAACGAAAAATGCAAATTCATTTCTTTGATCAAGTTTCCTTTCTCGTTTTAATAAAACGAATTCCTCATAATTGCAATCAGAATAAGAAAAGCGGTCTCATCTACATGAACAGAATGATGTTTGGTATTTATGACTATATAATTGTATGGTAACATGTTATAATTATAATTAAAAACTCTATTTTTACAGTTATTACTGCTATAATGTTAACAATAATTATTATATTACAGTTTTATATACAAAAAACATATAGCTGGCCTCGATTATTTATAATCGTCTTTAGGGTGGCCTGTACACATAAAAAAATATCATGCTAAAAAATATTCTGCTAAGAAAAGTGTTACACAGTTTACAATTTTAAGTAACGATTATTTTTAACAAAGAATATTTGTTATTTCTGAATAATAGTCTTAAAATATACTTATTACAAATTTTAGAGAAAAACTTATTATGTACTCAAAACAAGAATTTATTTTCTCTTGAAGAATATTATAAAATTTTATCCAAAAAGCGACTTTATATAACAAGCAAATTGAAATAACTATAAAATGGAGTTCCTAAACATAATTATTTTATCATGCAATTAGTCACAAATACCGAACATTTTTCTTTCTCAGCTATGTTATTTTAAAATCGCTGCTGCCTTTCCATTCCTCGCACCGCTAATTTTTATCTCCTATGCTTTGTTGTTAATCCGAATTCTCCTTTATTATTGGAATCTCTCTTATTGAAATGTGCTTTCAGATAATATTTAACCGTATATTGCACCGCATGGAATTACGCATTACCAGAATACTTCGTGCATTATTTTACAGTTGCAAATTGCCTTTGCATTCAGTAATTAAATCACTAATTCCTATTATGCTCTTTCATCGGAAAAAACTTTTCTCTCTCTTTTGTCGGGGCACATCGACAGATAATGTGTCATTTGATACGTGCTATAGAATCCTGGTCGAGAACGAAGTCCTATCGCTAATAATGATACTCGATACGCGCCGTACACAGGATTCATCTGACAATGAAGTTTCCACCGGGAACGTACCGGCTGGTATTATCAAAATGCAAATCAATGCAGACGTAAATGGCCCATGGGATACGATACCTATCGTGGTGGGACCCATTCCAGAGCCGGAGGCCTCGTCGTCATCGTCACGATCGTGGCCGTCCTCGTCGTCATCGATCTCGCCGTTTCCGTGCTGTCTCCAAACCGGGCTATCCCCGCTTCCGGAGCCATCCAAGGCCTCGTCGGCCAGAAAGGCATCTGGTCCAATGTCGGACGACAATTGGGATTGCACCAACTGTTACGAAAACATATAAAATATGGACATGCTCTCGTTATCATCACATTAGTTTAAAAGTACTAGTATTATAGCAGTATTGTTTAAATATTTCAGATTAATTATTTCTATAAAGTTGTCCGCATCCTATTGTTATAATTACTTCCTATTGTCATAAATCGTTGCATTGATAAAAAAGACATAACTGAAAATTAGCAACTTTTCTTTGGCGCATTTTTAATCCCATAACTGAAACATATGAATCCTGATAATCATGAAAGATTTTCTTCATTTTTAAATAATGTAGTAATGTAGACTAATTCTATGTTTCACAGTTCTTATTTTTCAGTAGTTTTATTTTATTCATGTAGGATATAATTATTTTCGTTCTATACGTTGAGAGAAAAATTTTTAGTATTTCTGACTCTAATTACAATTATACATTTTATAATAATTCTAATTACAGTAACATACAATACAATATAATACAATATAGTCAAATATCAAAAAATTGTTCTGTAATATGCTGAATTCAAGTATTACAATTTTGTATATGATTAAAAATTTTAAAACTTCTAAAATTATTAATAAAAATTCTTTAATGAAGATGTTCATATGTTCTTTTCTTAGGATCACAAAAAAATATGTGTACTTATTTAGTGATTAAAATTCTTTCTGAATTAGAACAAAATTTTAAATGGATAGTGAATATGCATAATTTCATTTTCTGTTCATTTTATATTATATTTTAAATTATAATATATTTTTTAAAATTATGTGATGAGATTTTTCAAAATTCGAATACACTGTAATCTTAGTATTGACGAATATTTCATTTTTATGTTATTTTTTTTCATAACATATTATACAATATATTAACCCTTAGAATCGATGATTTCCATTCATCTCGAAAAATGCTAATTTCTTATTTTTGCCATTTTTTTATCAATGCGACGAAATAGTGTCATATTGTTAGAAATAAGACATTGACGAGATTAATTGTTATCAATCGTCGCTCAATGAAATACTGCTCGTTATGCGTGAACAAGCTACAAATTACAACTTGACTACGAACGTAATTGAAATCGCCGACTAAGTGTGGGGATAACGCATAATTTTCCGAAATTAATGGCTATTATATGCCAGAGTCTCGTCGGAAAAATCACGAGCACACGCTCGGCAATCGCCGCGTGAATGATCACGAAGAGATGATAGGGATTAGCTTTGTCATTGGTAACTCATTAAGTTGTTCCATTTACCCAAAGATCTCAATTAACTCACTTGACCCATTGCAGATATAAGCAGTGTCCAATTAATCGCCAACACTCTTTCTTCAAACCGAGTCACTTCACGAATATAACAAAGACATAGATTTATATTCTGCTAAAATCAGACACGGACAGACAGTCTCTAATCTCACTGTCTCTCTCGAACACCTCGTGACCATTACTTAATACTCGCACCTGCCAATAATACTTCGAGTCCTATTATTCACTGTTTCGAGACCCGATATATCACGCCGCTCGATCATGCGGTCGTATTATACGCACATAGAAAAACCTATTTTGCTAAAATATCTAAAAAAATTTTACTCTCTCAAAAACTTTTAGAGAGAATCTCTCACTCTGAAGAATGAAATCTTATCTTCTAAAGATTGAAAACTGAGCCACTCTTTTTTCAGAGTGAAATTCCACTCCAAAGAATTTAAATAGATATGGATATCTGAAAATAATTTTGTTAGACCGTCGAAATAATTATTCAGAAAATTCAAGCATAATGAGCAAATGTGCTACAAAATGCTATTGTACAAATAATTCTAGCAATCAATTTGTGCGTTTTATATAATTAATTGATTCAACAAATTTTATTTTCACATCTGTTTCTAGCTAAATTTTTCGATAACAAATCTTTTTAACAAAACTGTTTTTTTTTTCATGCATGTACACGGTATATATTTGAACAATCCGTTCGCAATCCGGGGAATCCCGAGTGAAATTTTTGTCGACGAAGATCTCGTTTCACGTTACGGAATTGCATGACGCAAATTAACAAAGTTATTTGGACAAACCATTTATCGGAGATAGTCGCTCATACAACAGATAGCAAATCGATCATGAACACCGTGTATACATGCGTACATACGCGTATCTGACGATATTCCAATCAGAAGTAAGCGGTCCGATTCCTCACACGCGAATTAACGTGTATATAAGGCGGCACTGTGCGTGTATTCCACACGCGACGGTTGCTAACTTTAATGAGCCGCAAACTCTAAGAATACGAAAGAATACGATGAAAGACGAAGAATGAATGACAAACCGTAAACAAACTTGTTTAAAAATTTGGAAATTTATTTACTTAGAAATCTATCCTCAATTCCGATTCATACAGAAATATAAATCTCCCGAAATTTTAATAACTTTATGTAGCCTTGGACCAAAAGTATGAAGCATTCTCACATATTGAATCATCAAATGTAATCATTCCCTATCTAATGAAAAATAAATTAAGTAATAATTTTATTGAAAAATATATTTATATTACAATAATTTTAATATTTAAAAAATTTTTTTTCATTACAGTCTTTTCCAAGAAGATGCAAACATTGAGAATGATTATACTTATGATCAAGGCTATATAACATTAGTTTATATACTTATAAACTATATATAATTTATCAACTTTATATAGTTGCAAATTTAAAGTTAAGAATGTGATGTCATTAAGCCTGATTTCACTGAATGTTTGATTTCACTATGTAAGAATAATTTTAATCTCGATTTCTCTTATATGTTTATTTTTTCTAATTCTAAATTAAAAAAAATAAAGAGTAAATTAAATCGAGATTAAATTTTACGTTGGTAGAACCGGACCTCAGAGGTATATATATTACAAATCCAAATGTGTAAAAAAATGACATCAATATATATATGTAACTTAGTTTTCAATGTAAAAATAACTTTTACACGTTAAAAGATGTGAATCCATTTTTTAAATACAATATAGTGTTTTATACTGCTAAAAACTAATCACACACATATAATCACTTTTTACACATTTGGATTTTCAATGTACAGACGCGACGATCATGAATCAGATACGCAATAATTTTTTTAGAAATAATTGAATTATAAAACTTACAATGATTATCCTTTATAACATAATTATTTTAGCGGTCAAGCGATCAACTCTCCCAACATGTATTTATACTCTATTGAACGAGTTTGAGCACCCACATGTGCTTTCAGGTGAAATCTACGCAACGCGACACGTGCCTCGACACACCGTCTACGATCTCTATTCTATGAATAATTCTAGATAGACGAGAATTTATGATTCGTCTGGTACACTCGTCTAGCAGTTACGGATCACCGGGCGAGCTTTTCACACCAACAAGTTATCGCGATAACAGTTTACGAATCGCGATAAATCGCTTTACCCGATGAAATTTGCATAATATAGAAACGAGAGAATAAAAATTTATAATGAATCTGCAGCGAAATCAGCATCTTTTAATTAAATTCCGAAATAGCAACAAAATAATTTTATACAATTTTATAATGATTTTTATATTGTATTGTATAATAAAATTATGTATAATTAAACATGTAGATAATAATTAATAATAAATTAAATAATTTATAATATTTATATATATAATAATTTGATAATTATTATAATGTTATGAACTTTTTACTTTTACAAAAGTATAAAATTATATACATGTATATACATAAATAAAATTATAATAATTATCATATTATATATAAACATATTTAATTATTATTATTAATTATATCTACATTTTTTCGATATTCAAACCTGCATATGTGCGAAAGAAATTTATCATTTTGGTTCAAATCTCGAAAAGAACTCGGAAAGAGGAAAACGTGACTTTTGTTCCTAAGTTTCCATCATCGCAGATTCCGACGAGAGTCAACCGCTGTTGTTCATTGCACGGCGTTTGAATTGAACGAACGAATGAAAACTGCAGCACGATTTAATCCGAGGGAGAGGAATCGCACTTAAGACCTCGGCGACGAATTACGACTTCATGTACTCACCTGATTAATGTGCCTCAATTGGTCAATGAGCGCGCTGGTGTTCGTATTGCCGGAGTAGCTGGCTGGCGTCGTCGACATCGTTATCGTGAATTCAGGATTGTATCTTTGAGCGTTCAAACTGGAATCCACTACAGTTTTCGTATATCTGAAACAAAATTTAATCGCGCCGTAATAAAAGTGAATTAATTTCGTGAAATTACGTTGTATACAGATAAGCAGATAATTTTGTAAATAAGAGCTAAATGAAAATCACATGATAAGAGATTGAAATATCAACAATCTTTATTATAACAGAAACATAAACGTAAAATTTACGACGCGATTTAAGTATCAAGTGTAAAAGCGGAATTGAAAATTTATATTTTTCGTATAAAAATAAATATGTATATTATATATATTATATATATGAAACAGTTTAATAAAATTAATATTTATATTTTATAATATAATATTATAGTTCAAATAAAAATATTCTCTTTTTATCTTATTTAATGTATCTTTTTTAAAAACATATCTTGTTATTAAAATAAGGATCCAAATTGCTGCCAAATTTTTACTTTCGAATACAAAAAAATTTCATATATGTTTTCATTTAGTTACAAAAAATACTTGTAATGCATTCCTTCAAAAATACTTGTAATAACATTCAGAAAAGAAACTAGAAGATACGAAATGATATGACAATCTCATTATCAAGCTGTCATATCGCACGTCTGCGATTCAATAAAGCGAAAACAAAAATATCTATATCAAATATAAATGATATATCAAATAAATAGATGTACACATATACCAAATATATACATATGTTCATGAATAGCCTAAAAGTCAGCGATACTTCGCTGGGAGCCTTACTGTTTATACAGACTTGGCTGTGAATACGCGTCGTAGCGTTTAAACACAATAATCGGAGAGTTATGAATAGAATACACCGAGCATTTCTTCCGCGAGCTCAACACGAGTCTGGTTGCGTAAATCGTGAGTGTTAAATTACTTCGATATCGCTTCTATCTTCCCCCATATTAATGATATAAGCTCTCGCCTTGTTGCCAACGTACCACCCAAATGAATCTGTAAACCAGACAGGTGGATAGGCTATTGCATATATTCATTAGAATCTTAATGAGACACGATATCAAGCCATACTTTGAATAACTAAATTATACAGCCAACAAATTTACACCGAGAGAAATGTTCGGTATGTACATACATTTATTTTGTTGAGATGTGATTACAGAACAGAAACTTTCTTATTTTTTCATTTAGAAATTGTGCTGTTCTCATAAAAATTTGATTAGATTCTATTAAAATTTTTAATAGAACAACAATTTTTGTTATTCTGACCGCTGTTCTAATTAAAATTTAATTATTCTAATCGAATTTTAATTAGAATAATTTTTAAAGGAAAAAATAATAAAGTTTTTATTAGTCAGTTTAAAATAAAATAAATGGTTATACATACTAAAATTTCTCAATACGTTGGTTCGCCTTTCTCAAATACATTGAAAGGAAACTTCCGAAAGCAGTCTCCCTATAAAAAATATGAAATTAGAAATCGATTTTCACATGCCGTAATCTCGGCATGAAAATTCCCATCCAGAATTTGTTGCGCTTTGTTTGATATTTTACAGAAGTACAAAGCGAAAGCGAAGCTCAATCCCGCACGCGCGTCTACCACGCATTCATCCGAGATATACCCAGTTATCTTCCTTGCTTCTATCTTCTGCGGGGTGCTGACCGACAAGAGACAAATCGCTTCGTGCCGCTTCGCAGAATATCGCCTTCCGCTTTTCGATCGCCACGCGATTAAGCGTCTGCGAATCAATGAACCGGGAACAAATATATCCGCGAATAGTCTAGAAGTCGACGATACTTCGCCGGAGTTTTACAAAGAGCGGCCGTTACTTATATTACATTGTTCTCGCTAGTCCTTTATATTATTGCAACGAGTGGTATATAACGTAATATAAAATGTGTGTTACGAAACACCTTAGAAACAAAATTATCTCAAATCTAGAACTAATTAATTCGCCATAATTTATTAATCCACGAAATCATTGTTATTAAAAATGACAACTATTATAATACGTTTTATATACTCCTGCAATTTTTATATTATTTACCGTTAGTATTTATACGAATTTCTAATTAATTCATCATATTTATTAATTCACGAAATTGTCATAATTACACGGTTTCATTGAAGTATCTAAAAACTTAAAACACAGATTTGAAAATAATTTTGTTGAACCATCAAAATAATCATGTAGGACTTAAGATGATTTTTAGAATGCTAAAACTTTTTGCAGTATTACTCATGTTTAGTTGCCCATATAATTATTTATAATTTTAATTATTATTAATAATTATATATAATTATTTATACAATCCAACAAAATTATTTTCAGACCTGTAGCTAAATTCTTAAATACTTCAGCAAACTTCGTTCTTTCTGTGTATTAAAAAATAATAAGTAATACGAGAAGTACTTCAATTTTTATCATTGTTTATCATTGTTGGCAATGAATTTTATATAAATTTCTAATTTTTCTCCTTATATTCATATCTAAAGACCTCAATTCGCTTGATCTACTATGTTTTTTCATTATTATTATTTATTATTACCATTATTCGAATGAAAAATATTACATCGCCAAACAGGCGTACCAAAGTATCTAGCGTGGCTCGAATGGCTCGATAGCGAATTGAAATATCGCCGAAGTCGTGGGGCCGACTCTTCTTCTCGGTGCTTCTGAATGCCGGCCATTCACGAAACGACCTCCTTGAGAGAGATCGTCCTTCACCCTCCTCTTCATCCCTTTTCACCTCGCGCACATGTCGCGCTTCTCAGTTTTCTTGCATCTTCCAGCGATTTTCCTCACGAACTTTTCTCCGCTCCTTTTCCGCTAAATCGTACCTTGCGGCGTCTATCTCGAGTCATATCTTCTTTCAAAGCACTACATAACGTGCGTAAAGTTTCCTTTACAAACTCCCTCACCAATTTACGAATTTTGATACGCAAAACTTAAGGATTTTAATTTTATGATTCCTTTAATCCTTGAATATCACACTATACTACTATTTTGTTACGCAACTCGTGTCTGGCATACTTAACTTTAATTGCTTGTAAAATAATTTATAAAAATAAACATTATTACAAATTTTCTTTTAATTAAAATGCCAGAAATACAAATTAAGAAATACAAATCAAAAGGTTATAAGTACTTAT
>Ga0157364_1008523_pt1 | contig 10619 bp, 17 predicted proteins | sample AttsexASBM2_FD_111476 | JGI IMG/M metagenome (GOLD analysis project Ga0157364, IMG submission 111476) | Fungus gardens microbial communities from leaf cutter ant in Ribeirão Preto, State of São Paulo, Brazil - Atta sexdens ASBM2 | ecosystem: Host-associated > Fungi > Mycelium > Unclassified ... | reverse complement strand
GTTGGCCTCATGTATTACTCATGGTCGTTTAGGGTAGGCTGCACAGTAGTTAGCACGGACCATGAAGATTAGTATATAAGGTAGATTACTTTGTACTTAGAACTCCATCGAGTTCTCTTGTGTTACTCAATACAAGAGTTGTTCTTTCGTCTTACTCTAAGGACTTAAGATCATAACAATTAGGAGGAAGTTGATAGAGGCGGAAAATTCACCGGCCTCTATAAAACAGTGGTACAGAAGGGCAACGGCCCTAGATAGGAACTGGAGGGAGAGTAGGAGAGAAGAGAAGAGGCTGAGAGAGAAAAAGGAAACAGGAGCAGAGACAAAGCTTGCCACAACCCTTGGTGTGGCAAAGGAGACAAATGCCTCAGCAGGCGACAATGGGGCCTGCTCCAATGGAGGGAATTGAGAGGACAAATGCAGTGGTAGTCAGAGGTCAGGGGCAGGGAGCAGGACAGAGTGTAGGGGTTCCTCCAAGGAGGGATCCTTTTGCTATGGAAGTAGACCAGGGAAGAAATTGTTACGCTTGTGGGGGATTCGGGCACATGGCCCGACATTGCAGGAATCAGGGTCAGAGAGGAAGAGTGGTGAAGAATAGAGGAGTAGAGTATGGGGGTGGAAGAATTGAGGAGATTCCGAACTTTATGAACAATTTAAAAGAAGTGGAGAACCTAGAACTCCTCAACTAGGTTCTCAAAATAGATATAGTGTATTAGCTACGACAATAAATGCTAATGCACCCAAATCAGAGGAGAAAGAAGTAAGAAAGACAGAAGGAAAGATATTGAGGGAAGTGACGGTGAAAATAGGATTAGAAAGAATTGATACGCAAGAGGGGATAACGGTGGAAGCATTGTTGGATAGTGGAGCAATGGAGTTGGTAATAAGCTCTGAATTTGCAAGAAAACAGGGCTTTAAGTTAAAGAAGCTAGAAAGGCCGATGAATATAAGAAATGTGGATGGGTCGTTTAACAAAGAGGGGCTGATAGAAAATACTGTGGAAGTAAATATCTATTATTAGAGACATAAGGAGAGGACAGAGATAGACATAATTGAGGGACAAAAATGGATGGTGATCTTGGGGATGCCGTGGTTAGCTCGCCACAACCCTGAGATTGATTGGAGAACAGGGGAGGTTAAGATGATGAGATGTCCAGAGGAATGTGGAAAGCAGTGGAGACCTGTACAAGGGAAATCGGGGTGGGAGAAGCAGAAAGAAGAGGAAGCAAAGAAAGAAGCAGAGAAAAGGAGAAAAGAAAAGGAGAAGAAGAAGAAACAGAAAAAAGGGAAAACAATGGAAATAAAGAAAGTAGCAGAAGAATGGGAGATATGGGATGAGGAGGAGAAAATGGCAAAGTCAGAAGCAGAGACCAAGAAGTTAGTACCGGAGAAATTTCATAGGTGGATAAAAGTGTTCGGGAAGAAACAGTCAGAAAGAATGCCGACAAGAAAATTGTGGGATCACGCAATAAATATGAAGGAGGTGTTTATTCCACGGAAAGGAAAAATATACCCTTTGTCAAGAGAAGAGAGAGAGGAGGTAAAAGAGTTCGTAAAAGAGCAGTTAAGGAAGGGGTACATCCAGCCATCCAAATCACCACAAACGGCGCCAGTATTTTTTGTGGAAAAGAAGAATGGGAAGAAAAGGATGGTGCAAGATTACAGATATCTTAATGAGTGGACAATCAAAAACAATTATCCACTCCCTTTGATCTCTGACGTCTTGGAAAACATTGGGACAAAGAAAATTTTTACAAAAATGGATTTGAGATGGGGGTATAACAACGTAAGAATAAAAAAAGGAGACGAGTGAAAGACTGCATTCACAACACTGGAAGGGTCATTTGAACCTACCGTTATGTTTTTTGGATTAACAAACTCTCTAGCAACTTTCCAAGCTATGATGAATGAATTACTGAGAGATCTTATTAATACAGGAAAAGTAGCAGCTTTTATTGATGATGTGATAGTGGGAATGGAAACAGAGGAGGGGCATGATGAGATAGTAGCAGAAGTAATTAGGAGGTTGGAAGAAAATGATTTGTATGTAAAGCCGGAGAAGTGTAGATGAAAAGTTAGGGAGGTAGGGTTTTTGGAAGTAGTTATAGGACCGGAGGGAATAAAAATGGAGGAGGAGAAGGTGAAAGGTGTTTTGGAATGGCCGACACTGAAGTGCGTCAAAGATGTGCAAAAATTTCTAGGACTGGCAAATTATTACCGATGGTTCATAGAAGAGTTTGCAACAGTGGCAAGGCCATTACACGACATGGTGAAAAAGGATAAGAAGTGGGAGTGGACAGAGAAACAGGAGAAAGCATTCAAGGAGCTGAAAGAACAGTTTACAAAGGAACCAGTATTGGCAGCTCCAGATATAGACAAACAAATGAGAATGGAGGTAAATGCATCAGATTATGCGACGGAAGGAGTATTGTCGATGGAATGTGAAGATGGGTTATGGAGACCAGTAGCCTTTCTTTCTAAATCATTGAATGAGACAGAAAGAAATTATGAAATTCATAACAAAGAAATGTTGGCCATTATTAGAGGGTTAGAAGCATGGAGACATTTGCTAGAGGGAGCGCAATCCAAATTTGAAATCTGGACAGACCATAAAAATTTGGAATATTTTATGAAAGCGCAAAAGTTGAACAGGAGACAAGCCAAATGGGCACTATATTTGTCTCAGTTTGATTTTACCTTGAAGCATGTGGCAGGAAGTAAGATGGGGAAGGCGGATGGACTTAGTAAAAGAACAGACTGGAAGGTAGGAGTAGAAAAAGACAATGAGAATCAGACATTAATTAAAGACAATTGGATTCGTAGTATATATGAAGTAGTTGTAGAAGGACCTGAGGTAGATTTGTTAGAAAAGATAAAAAAGGCAAAAAGTAAGGACGAAGATATAATTAAGGTAGTAGAGGAGATGAAGAAGGCAGAAGTAAGGGAGTTATGAGGAAATGAGTGGAAGATCGAAGAAGATCTAGTGTTAAAGAAGGGAAAGATATACATGCCAAAGAATGAGGAATTAAGAGCAGAAGTAATCTGGTTACACCATAATGTACTGGCAGCTGGACATGGAGGAAGGTGGAAGACAGTAGAGTTGGTGACAAGAAACTATTGGTGGCCAGGAGTGACAAGGGATGTAGGAAAATACATGGAAGGATATAATCTATGTCAAAGAATGAAAAATAAAACGGAGGAGCCGGCAAGGAAGTTGAAGTTGAGTGAAGTACCGAAAAAGACGTGGACACATTTAACTATGAATTTTATTACGAAGTTGCCAGTAGTAGCAGGGAAGGACGTGATATTGGTGGTATGTGATTGGCTATCAAAAATGACACATTTTGTAGCCATGACAGAAGGAATATCAGCAGAGGGATTGGCAAGGTTGCTTTGGAACAATGTATGGAAGTTACATGGGTTGCCAGAGAGCATAGTATCAGATAGGGGACCTCAGTTTGTGGCGGAGTTGACAAAGGAGTTGAATAGGATGCTGGGGATTAAGACAAAGCTGTCAACCGTGTTCCACCCTCAAACGGATGGGCAAACAGAGCGGATGAACCAAGAATTAGAGCAATATCTTCGATTCTTTATTGAAAATAGACAGAAAGATTGGCCGGAGTGGCTAGCAGCAGCAGAGTTCGTGGTGAACAACAAGATTTATACAGCGACAAAGGTTTCACCTTTTATGGCAAACCATGGAAAAGAGTTGAGGATGGGAGGAGATATTAGGAGAAAAGGAAAAGTAGAGAGCGTGACAGAATTCATAGAGAGGATGAAAAAGGTACATGAAGAAGCGGAGGTGGCATTAAAGAAAACTCAAGAAGAAATGAAAAGGTATGCAGATAGGGGAAGAAAGGAAACAGAAAAATGGAAAAAGGGGGATCGAGTGCTGTTAAGCACTAAGGATCTAGTGTTCAAAGAAAGACCAGCAAAAAAGTTGATGGAGAGATATGTGGAATTGTACAAAATAGTGGAGGTAGTATCGTCGAATGCGGTAAAATTATGATTACCCAGTTTGATGAGAATTCATCTGGTAGTGAATGTAAGCCGGATAGTTCGATATAAGGAGCAAGTAAGAGAACAGAAGAAAGAAGAAGGGAAACCGGTAGAAGTAGAAGGAGTTGAAGAGTGGGAAGTAGAAAAAATTTTCAACAAGAAAAAGATGAGGGGAGTAGAGAAGTATTTGATATGGTGGAAGGGTTTTACAGCAGAAGGGGACACTTGGGAACGAAAAGAAAACTTGAAGAATGCAGAAGAGCTAATAGAGGAATTTGAAAAAGGAGGAGTAGAAGTAAGACGACAAGAAAAAATGGAGAAAAAGAGAGAGGTAGAAGAATATAGGAGGATGGAATTACCAGGGAAGTATATGGCTAAGTTGTTGTATAGGTGGGATGACAAGGAGTTTGAGAAAGAATATTTAAAGAAGTTAGAAAAGAATTGGAGGAAGTGGAAGGAAGATAGGCAGATTGATGAAAGTGAGCATTTGAAGATGGTAGAAGAAAAAATGGAGGAAGAAAATGAAAAGATAAGAAGAAAAGACTGGAGAACAGGACATTTCTCTGGAGGAGAAATCTTAAAGAGAGAGTAGTATCAAAATCGAAGAAAGTGGACTTAACTTATTTTAATTTTAATTTTAATTTTAATTTTACTTTTATTTTTTATTTATTTTTATTTTCTATTTTTAGAACAACTAGGGTTAGGGTTGATCAGTCACACTGTCACATCAGTCACAACTTGATAGCATAGTCACAAAACAGATCACAAGACATAGGAGAATTTAGTAGAAGGTTCTAGAACAAGTGACATCATACAGCATAGACAACACATGCTGGCCTCATGATCTACACATAGTCGTTTAGGGTAGGGTGCACAGTAGTGAGCATGGACTATTGGTAGTAGTATATAAGGTAGACTACTTTGTAAAGAGATCTCTATTGAGCTCTCTTATGTTACTCAATACAAGAGTTGTTCTATTGCTTAAACACTTTGAGCTTTAGTTTATAACAAATTGTATATGGGCCTACATATCAGTCCACTAACTTCCTCACTGGTCATTCCTTGAATACCAAGTCTTTTGTACTCAACATAACTCTATCTCCTTTCTTCCAATCTTCCACCTCTTTTCTTCCTCTATCCACTTGTCTTTTTATATTTTCTTGTGCTTTTTTCAATGCTGTCCCTGCCTCCTTTTGTACCTTCTTCATTATTTCTACAAACTCTATTATTTTTTCCACTTTTCCTTTTTTTCTTATATTCCCTCCCATTCTCAGCTCTCTTCCATAGTTTGCCATAAAAGGCGAAATCTTAGTTGCCATATAAACCTTATTGTTCACCACAAACTCTGCTAACACTAGCCACTCTGGCCAATCCTTCTGTTTATGATCCACAAAGAACTTAAGATACTGCTCAAGCTCTTGGTTCATCTATTCTGTCTGTCCATCCATCTGTAGATAGAATGCTGTTGACAACCTCATTTCTATTCCCAATATCTTATTTAATTTCTTCATTAGCTCTGCTGCAAACTGTGGTCCTCTGTCCGACACTACACTCTCTGGTAACCCATGCAACTTCCAAACATTATCTCTAAAAAACCTCACCAATCCCTCCACTGATGTCCCCTCTGTTGTTGCCACAAAATGTGTTATTTTTGACAACTGATCACAGACTACCAGGATCACATCTTTCCTAGCTACTACCAGTAACTTTGTAATGAAGTCTATTATTAGATGAGTCCATGGTTTCTCTGGCACTTCACTCAACTTCAACTTTCCTGCCATCTCCTTCATCCAATTTTTTATTCTCTGGCACAAATCACATCCTTCTATATATCTTTCTATATCTCTCATTACTCCTAGCCACCAATAGTTCCTCATGACCAATTCCACCATCTTCCATTAACTTCCATGTCTTACTGCTAGCACATTATGATGCAACCAGATTATCTCTGCTCTCAGCTTTATGTCCTTTGGTATATATACCTTTCTTTCCTTCAATACCAAATCTCCTTCACTGTGCCACTCCTCTTCTCATAACACCTTTACTTTTGCCTTCTTCATCTTCTCTACTACTCTAACTACCTCTTTGTTCTTACTCCTTGCTTTTTTTATTTTCTCTAATATATCTACTTCTGGTCCTTCTATTACTACTTCTTGTAAACTATGAATCCAACTGTCCTTAATAAATACTTGATTACTATTATCATTTTCTACACCTACTTTCCAGTCCAGTTGTCTACTAATTCCATCAGCCTTTCCCACTTTTGTTCCTAGAACATGTTTTAAACTGAAATCAAATCTCAACAGATACAGTGCCCATCAGGCTTGTCTGCAATTCAACTTCTGCGCCTTTATAAAGTATTCCAAGTTCTTATGATCTGTCTAGATCTCAAACTTGAATCATGTGCCTTCCAATAAATATCTCCAGTTTTCTAATCCCCTTATGATTGCTAGCATTTCTTTATTATATATTTCATAATTTCTTTCTGTCTCATTCAATGAATTTGATAAATATGCCACTGGTCTCCATATCCCATCTTTGCATTCTATAGATAAAACTCCTCCTGTAACATAATCTGACATATCTACTTCTATCCTCATTTTTTTATCTAAATCTGGTGCTGCTAACACCAGTTCTTTTGTGAATCTCTCCTTCAACTCTCTAAAAGCTTTCTCTTGCTTCTCCGTCCAATCCCACCTCTGGTCCTTCTTCACCATATCGTACAAAGACCTAGCTATAGATGCAAAGCTCTGAATGAATCAGCAATAATAGTTTGCCAATCCCAAGAACTTTTGAATATCCTTGACATACTTTGGTGTCAGCCAGTCCAAAACACCTTTCACTTTCTTCTTCTCCATCTTTATTTCCTCTTGTCCAATTACTACTTCTAAGAACCCTACTTCCCTTACTTTCTACTTGCACTTCTCTGGTTTCACATATAAATCATTTTCCTCCAGCCTTTTTATCACTTCTGCCACTAACTCATCATGTCCTTCTTCATCTTCTGTTCCTACTATCACATTGTTTATAAATGCCACTACTTTTCCTATATTGATCAAATCCCTTAACAACTCATTCATCATCGCTTGGAATATTGCTGGTGAGTTTGTTAGGCCAAAAAACATGACTGTGGGTTCAAATGACCTCTTGGGTGTCATAAACGCTGCCTTCCACTCATCTCCCTCCTTCATCCATATATTATTATACCTCCACCTCAGGTCCATCTTTGTAAATACTTTTTTTAATACCAATATTTTCTACTATATCTGATATCAAAGGTAAAGGGTAATTGTTCTTAATAGTCCATTCATTTAAATACCTATAGTCCTACACTATTTGCTTCTTTTCATTCTTCTTTTCTATAAAAAATACTAGTGCTGTTTGAGGTAACTTCGAAGGTCTAATATACCCTTTCCTTAGTTGTTTATTAATGAATTCACACACCTCTTCTCTCTTTTCTCTTGACAATGGATATACCTTTTCTTTTCTCAGTACAAATCCCTCTTTTATATCTATTGCATGGTCCCAAATCTTCCATGTGGGCATTCTCTCCAACTATTTTTTGCCAAAGATCTTAATCTACCTGTGAAATTTTTTTGGAACTAACTTCTTAGCTTCTGCCTCCAACTTCGCTGCTTCTTCTTCCTCATCCCAAATCTTCCATTCTTCTGCCACTCTCTTTACTTCCATTGTTTTTTCTTTTTCTGCTTCTTTTTCTTTTGCTCTGCTTTCTCTTCTCATTTCTTTCCAGCCTCTTCTTTCATCTCTTCTTCTTTTTGTTTTTGCCACCCCAGTTTTCCCTGCTTTGGTCTCCACTGCTTTCCACATTCTTCCAGACATCTCATCATCTTAACTTCTCCTGTCCTCCAGTAAATCTCAGAATTGTGGCAAGCTAGCTACAACATTTCCAAAATTACTTTCCACTTCTGTCCTCCAATCATATCTATCTCTGTTCTCTTCCTATGCCCTTGGTAATAGATGTTTACCTCTACCATATGCTCGATTAGTCCCTTCTTATTGAGTGAACCATTTACATTTCTTACATACATGGGCCTATCTAACTTCTTCAGCTTAAACCCCTGCTTTCTTACAAACTCTGAACTTATCACCAGCTTTATAAAACTACTGTCTAACAATGCCTCTACTGTAATTCCTTCTTATATATCAATCCTTTCAAGTTCTATTTTTACTATTACTTCTCTCAAAAGGTCTCCTTTGTCCAGATCACACATAAATGTATTATCTGTTACTTTAGCAAGCATTGCAAATCTGTTATTGCTACTGAGATCTAATCAGGACCTATTAGACTTCCTTCTCCATTTAAATTACTATTATTGTCCAATTCTACTTCCATTCTCCTATTCATTCCTATTCCCCTGTTTTTACAGTGCTTTGCTATATGTCCAAAACCTCCACATGTGTAACAATTCCTTCTACTCCTATCTATATCCATGGTGTATGAGTTTCTTGGAGAAGGCCCTGCCCTCTGTTAAGGGTTCACCATCACTGCATTTGTTCTCTTCACTTCTTCCATTGGAGCAGGTCCCATGGAAACCCACTGTTGAGGCATCTCTTGTCTCCTTGGCCAAACTTGAGGCCATGACAGTATTTGCCTGTATGCCTCCTAGTTGTTCAACCTTGGGGTCAGTGCCCCATTATTCTCCTTCTTTCCTCTCAACCTCTCTTCTTCTCTCCTACTTTCCCTCCAATTTCTATCTAGGGTGATTGCCCTCTTGAACCATTGCTCGATTGAGCCAGGTTGGTTCTCTGCCTCCAACAACTTTCTCCTAATACTCCCATTCATGCCTCTTTTGAACTCTTCGATCAGTGGGCATCCTTCATAACTGCTTCCTCTTGCTACTCTTTTGAAGTCTTATACAAATTCCTCCATTAATCCTCCTCCTTATTCCATCCTCTTTAGTTCTGCAACTTTTACTAACTCTTCATCTCCTCCTCCAAACTCTTTCTTGATTTCTGCTAAAAATTCTCTTGTAGATTCATATTCTACCTCCTCTGCTTTCAAATCCTCCAATACATTTTCCTTCCAAATATCTGCTGATCCACCTTGGACATATAATAATATCCATTGGATTTGTTCTTCTACCATTGCCTCTGCCATCTTATTTCTTAAGTACAACTTACATCTTGTAATAAATCCTGAGACCTTTGATAAGGTCCCATTAAACAGTTGTGGCTTTGCTACATCCATGTTGGCTGTTCCTGCTCCTTCCCCTGTTCCCCTTTCTCCTATCTGTGCTGATAATGCCACAATTTGTTCTTTTAACTACCTAATGATGGCAGGATAGTCAGGTTGACTTATGGTGTATGGTGATGGTAGTACTAGTGATGATGATATGAGTGTGAGAGGCGGTGGGGTAGGTTATGACAATTAAGCCAAGAGAACTAACCTTGTGTTGGATTCAGTCTCTGACTCATATTCCGAGCTTGATGTTTCTTCTGTATATGCTAGTGGGCTCTCTTCTTGTCCCACCTTGTACTTCCTACTAACTACTGCCCTAAAAAACACTAGCTAATATCCCTAAGCAGGGAATCTCTACACTAGACATTTCCTTACTGGATAACATTGCTCCTTTGTGTGAACAGGTTACAAGGGGATTCTGCAGCACAAGGCTTCTACATAAAAACTAACTACTACGTCCACATAAGGTGATACATCTTACTATACTAGTGGGCTTTGGTACAACAAAACAGCTAGGATTCCCCCTTCTAACTGGTATGCCTCTTGAGCCTAGGATCTGGCTAGCTTCTTGACAAAAGAGCAGTGTTGCTTTCTATTAAGGATGATAAGAGAGTAGAGATAGGGAAGATCCTGTGTTGGACAGTCCTAGGAGAAGAGAATCGAGTTCTAATGTTACTATCACAAATAAGATACTCACTGGTTGTGATACTGGGGCTGAATAGTGTTTCAGGGGTTCAGTATAAGGATATGATGATTGATAGATGATGAAAAGTATCAACAGAAATAATTGATGTTGTTAAGTTTGAGGTCTAGCTCTCAGACACAGTGTTATAGAACAAAAGTATGGACAGACTTTGGCTAGGGTTAGGGCTAGCTGGACATAGATAAGTAATTAATTATTAGTCTACAATGGAAGAAGAAGCACATGACCTAGAAGTCATGTGGAATAGTCTAGAGCAGTCTGGAAGAACTTAGAGTCTAGAAGGATCGAGAGGAGTCTAGATAGGAGTTAGAGTTAGGGATGACATCAAGAGACAAGGGTTCCTCATGGTGTGCACATGTACAGTGGAGATTAAAGGTATGATGTCAGGGCACATGTAGGAAGCATGGTGGCCTTATGGAAAACACATGTGGATGAGTAATAGGACATGAGGACAGAGCATAGACTTTAGGATCGGTAATATAATGTTGTAGCACGGACCAGAACAGAACAGTATATATAGTGGTAGATATTAGTAGGAGCTCCTTATCGAGTTCTCTTGTATCAACCCAGTATAAGGTTTATTCTCATTATCAACTCTAAGGTTTTGAGTCTACAATATATAGAGGTATATATACAAAAGAGTGATGGTCTGTGTGCAAGCTGTTGCCATCACATGATCAAAACTTGTACCTGATGGGAGCTGTCATCTGTCATAGC
>Ga0157364_1008522_pt1 | contig 10619 bp, 7 predicted proteins | sample AttsexASBM2_FD_111476 | JGI IMG/M metagenome (GOLD analysis project Ga0157364, IMG submission 111476) | Fungus gardens microbial communities from leaf cutter ant in Ribeirão Preto, State of São Paulo, Brazil - Atta sexdens ASBM2 | ecosystem: Host-associated > Fungi > Mycelium > Unclassified ... | reverse complement strand
TCAAAATTTTGTGGTGTTAGGAACAAGAAAATACTTTGAAGGGAATACTCTATTGAAAGCCATTGATATATGTTTTAAAATATTTCATGCCCTTCATATTCAATATCCGCTAGAATGTGCTCAGATTTATTCAGCGTGCTGCATATGAAGTGCCACGAAATCATCAATATGTACTTCATTATAGTAGTGTGGAGTCTCTGTTAAATGAATTTATTACATCGTAATGTTACTAGGTCTGAGTAGTAAGTAACAGACGCATTATTGCTGTGCATATTTCATTATGACTTATTTTGATACATATATATTCTGATACATATACATTTGCGCTTGTAATCTTATTTGTAAAATTAGAAAATAATTTTTTTATGTTGTTTAGCTTTATAAAGTAATATATACGTTTAGTTATTATTAGTTACATATAAATATTAGCATATACAAAAATGCCTACATGCAGTTTGTGCATAGAACTTACACATCCATCCTTATTTATTCATTTAACTATTGTATACTTTGATTTATCATTTTATGCATGTGGAGAAAATAATTGTTTCAAAAATTTTGGAAAAAATTCTTTTCGGAAACATCTTCAGAAATTTCATAATTTTCCTGTAGAATGTAGAGACTGTAATGAAATATGTTTCTTCAAAATGTTTCTTCTTGTAACGATGAAAATATTAATTTTAATTTACTATTATCCCATGCGGACGTACAAATTGATGTAGATTGATAGAGATGTTGTTTTCATAATTTTAATCAATTTGCATCATCACTTCAAAAATCAGTTGAAGTGTTTATGTCAAAACTTTACTTTAACTCTCATTTTCCAAGAAATTGAATTAAAAAAAATAATAAGTGATGTAAGTTCTATGATGGGTAGTGAGTATTGTCAATATTAAAACAAAATGTAAATATTATCAGAGCTGCTTCAGAATGAAATTGAAAGATTAGAAATAATGTTCAAAGCTTTAGAAAATCCTTTCAAAAAACGTCAGAGTATTTAAACATTTTTTTAATTCCGGTGAGTATATTACTCCTATATCTTATGAAATTGGCAGACAATTTTGTGTTACAAAAGAAAATAATATTGTAAAAGGAAAATATGTCCCTATATGTGATCAGTATATTCCCTTAAATTTGATACTGAAGAAATTTTTTGAGCTACCTAATGCGTTAACAAATACTTTGGGTTATATGGAATCTTTGAATAAACAAAATTCAGAATTATATAATTTCATTCAGGATCATTTATGGGCTAAAAAAAGAAAAAAGTATTCAAAACGTGATGTTGTCCTCCCTCTTTTTGTTTATTTCGATAACGTAAAAGTAAATAATCCACTTGGATCTCATGTGGAAAAACTTGGAACCATATATATATATCATTACCTTGTTTATCTTTCGAATGTCGTTCTCTCTTAAAAAAAAATATTTTCTGTATTATTATTTGAGAACTGAGCAAGATCATATTTTACAAATAAAGAAACGTTTTTGCCTCTAATCAAAGTTTTAAAATTACTTGAGAGTGAAAACCTTTTGATTCAAAGTAGCCAAGGGTATTTGAAACGAGTATCTTTTGTTCTTGGATTAGTAATAGGAGATAATTTAGAATTAAATAGAATACTTGGTTTGCTAGAGTCCTTTTTTATTTACTTTTTCTGTAGGGTTTATAAAATGCATAAAAATAATACATAGCAAGCAGAGAAAGAAACAACAGAGGATCCTGTCCTTTTGAGAAATATCTTTAATTATAATGATGATATTCAATATAATTGTGCAATGTTTCTGAAACAGATTTAAAAGAAAAATGTGTATTTCACGATCCTTTCATATGATTGATAATTATAGCGCTGATGAATTTTATGATGTTCGAGAAAATTTTCATAATATTGATATGATTCACATTTTAAACAACCTTACTAATGGCAAGAACAAATGCTTTGATCTAATTTCTTTAAATAATAGAATATTATTATGTTTGATTATGTACCTAAACATTCTATAAATAAACCACCATGCAGCATCTTCATCGACTAAAAAGAAAAAAGTTGAAAATGACTGATTCAGAAATGTTATGTTTCGTTAGATATTTTGGAGTCATTATTGGCGATTTGGTCAACGAAGATAATCCATATTGACAACTTTATTTATTTATGCGTCAAATACTTTACTAATGTACTCACAAAAAGATTATCAAGAAGTTCTAGCTTTCGTTTAAAAGTTTTAATGCAAGAACACCATGAATTGTTCATTTCTTTAACGGGAGAAACTTCTCTTTCCAAAAATGCACTCAACAATTTCTAGCTCATTATCCGAGAATTATTGAGCAAAGTGGTTCAATTTCTCATTTATCAATCATTCATTATGAAACTAAACATAGAGATCTTACTCAAGCTGCTACAGCTAATATGTCTCGTTTGAATATAGCCCATTCCCTTGCTGTAAATTACCAGATAGGTTTGTATCATCGATTCCTGTCAAAAGAAAGTTTAATACCTGATATGCAGGCTGAATCTAGTAACACTACGACATTACATAACATGTTACCATTTCGTTACATTCTTTCTATTGAACTTAAGACATATCGGTTGCATAAATTTCAACTAGGTTGATTATAAAGGAATTACTTGTAAATTAGGGATGATTGTAATAACAGGCGCTGAAGATTTATATCCATTATTTGGTCGTTGCAAATCGTAATGTTTGTTCATTTCTTGTTTGCTTTTAAATACTGGATTATCTGAACATGTATTAGATTACAAAGTAGAACCTACAGAAGATTATATATGTATCAGAATAAATAATTTGCTTGATCCAAATACTCTTTATATTCATACTATGGCTAATGACGAAATATATGTTGTGCTTAATTACAATATTTAGAAAAAATTCTATCATACAAAATTAGATTCATACAAATTTAGATTATTAATTTTATTATATAAAACTTCTGTTGCCAATCTAAAATAAATTTTATTTGGATGTAATGCGTAATCAATTCTTTTCCTTTATACAATGTGATGTAATTAAATATATTCCTTTCTGCAATAATATAGGCTATGTAGAGCTGACATATTGCAGAAACGAATGTACAATTGTTAATAGAACAATCGATTTGCTAAATTGTTATTTATATCTTTTGCTAATAATTAGTATTGCTAGCAAACAAAAATCTATCCAAATCTCTTAACAAAAATCTAGCAAATACGTGATTGTTTTATTACTAATAATTGATTGGAATAGCAGACTAGTATCAGTCCCCATGACGGAAAAATAGCTTGGACAACCAATTAAAAGTAACAAATCATATTCATTTTCAATGTTAATACATTTGGTGTCATTATATTTACAAATCAAATTTGTTACAGGTACCGATGGCTTGTTAAATTAATAAAATCTTTCCTCTCAGTGCTTCAGTGCAATGCTTCATGTTCCGTGATGGTAAGTCATTTAAATTGTTTACGCTTATATCTAATAAGATTTGTTTTTTAAAAAAATGTCGGATTAACAACGCTGCATCTTTGTCAATTTGCGAGTAACTTAAACATTATGAACATGTGAGCTAATTATACTTCATTCTTGCTGAGGAGAACTCCAAAGAGAGTCGAAACGTTCAAAATAAAGAAGACATCAATTCAATATCTGATTATTGATTATTCATTAAATAATTGCGCCGTTTATCATTGCTGACTCTCATTAGCCTACTGTATTTATTTTTGTATCGTTAAAACTTACAAATAAAAATTGAGATAAGGTTAAAAGAAGTATCAAAGTCTGAATGAAGAATAGAGACAGACTAGAAGTTCATGAGAATTCAGAATAATATATACAGGATGGATACTAACAATAAATATTCTAAAAGATATTCTTTAAGAGATGATTTATCACACAAATTCAAAACGAAAATTCTTACATGTCTGTAACGGTTTAATTTCAAAGAATACAGGATATCAAAGTTGAAGAAAAAATTTCATTTTTTCCAAAAATATCAGAAATCACTCAAGTCATTTTGATGAAATTTTAAACATACACAAAGTGATTTTCAAAATTTTTGGGAAAAAAAATCAAAATTTTTCCTTCAAAATTTTTCCTTTGACTCCCTGTATCTCTGAAACTAAGCTTTCATTTTGAATTTGTGTAAGGAATCACCCTTTAAAATCTTTTAGAGTGCTTGCAATTAGTATCTATCCTGTATGTAGAAGCCAATTATTCATCGAGAATTCATCTCAATTAATCAACTAATTAAATTGATTGAAACTCAACTTGACAGTTACCTAACATTCCTTGACACTTCAATGTTCTTGTAAAAAAATTATCGAAGAAATAAGTACGAAGAAACATATTCAGAAAAAAGACTGTATTAACAGCATTAGTCTATTAACAAATACGTCATGCTTTAATACATGTTATTTGTTTAATTAAAAAAACTGTGGCACACAAGAAACATAAAGCAATAAGACGTAAACAGTAACAAACAACATGCTGATTTGCTTACTGCTTAAGTTTTTATATGCTGTAACCTTTATACTGTCATTGAATTAACAAGATTGTTTTCAATTGACTGTTATTGGCTAATGTTCTTAATGAAACATTAATTTTTCCGATTTTATTCAAGTAAACATTTAGGTAAACACAGATCTGAAAATAATTTTGTTTGGAACATCAAAATATTGATATAAGACGCTCAAACTGATTACTGCATTGAAAAAATACTAAATTTTAATAAATATTTGTTCCAATAGTTAATAACTAAATAAATATTTACTAAATATAAACATATATTTATTTCATACAAAAATTATTAATTTAATTACTATTATTTTTTTATTAAGTTGATATTTATTTATTGTAAGTAAATGTTTATTTAATACTATCTAAAGAAATATGTATTAAAATTCAGTAAATTTTTCTATATAGAATGTTAAAACTTTTTACAACATGTTGTCAATAGCATTCTAATTATTTCGGTGCATGAAAAATATTTTCAGATCTTTATCTAGCTAAATAATATTTAAATAGTAAAACCGTTTTTTCCTTTGTATACAAATTCCACCCTTTATATTACACGATTTCGTGAGCTGAGAATCGAGGTAGACTGGTTCGCGATTCTAACAACCGGCAACACGCGGGCACTCGGGCAGGTCGTCCGCTACCTGGCGCAATCGTCTGCGATTACGTAATGGAATTCGATAATCGAGCGAGCTGACCTACCCGCGTCTACATGAATGTCTATCCGCTATACGAAGCTAGGGTCTCCCGAACTGCGACTGCAACCGTCAGGTTTCTCGAGGACACTCCCGAAGAGACACGCTTCACTCGAAATTGCAAAATTGCCGAATTCATTCGACGAAAGGGCCACATTTCTTCCGATCCTTCGGCAATCCACACCTTCGGAACCATGGCTGACTGGTGAATTTATCTAGATAGCATAGAATCGTGCACGAATGTGCGCAAATTACACGAACTGGCCTTTCACTGACAGTCAGGCGGCAAACACAGTAATAACGCATCGAAATTTCCATACTTTTGCGAACTGGATTAGATGTTTATCGTGCGATTTCATAACTTATCTCCAAGACTTTATTAAGTCGGATTCCATTTGAAACTCATCGAAAAACGCGGTTTGAGTCTTATTTCGATTCGTTGAAAGGAGGATGTTTAAAAAAGGGGTCAATTTCTGTACGAACAGGTGTAAATAAAAGGAATAATAGGAAAAATCTTTATGGATTTGACTTCCTAGATATGATAAAGTTATATAAAATTTTTATCGTATCCAAAATCTATAAACACTTCCTTTTATTCACACTTTTTTTTTGACTGAACCGATTCCTTTTTATATCCTCCTTTAATCCTTGAAAAATCTTTTTTTTCTCAACTAAAAAGCACTTTGCGCATAATAATTATCTAATTAATGAGCAAGAAGCGGCTGAGAAGTCAGAAAAGAATGCATTGAACAATTTTGCAGCCGGCTGTAGAAGTGACTGAAAAGTGACGTTCCCTCATTTATCGCGTCACCTCGGTTTTCTTACGAGCTCAGCTTACAGATTATACGTGCGCTCGCTCCCGAAGACGTGTGCCTGTATCATCGCATATATCGGGTGGTAGGGATGTGCAATACGGTAAAAGTACATGTATCGTTACGGAGAAAAAAAATGATTTTTTATTCTCTAAATTTCTTGGAAGAATAAAAATATTTGCACTCTTGAGGAACAAGAGTGGCAGATTTTCACTCTTTTAGAGTGAAACTTTTAGAGACCCACTCCAAAGGAAAGAACTCATTCCTTTTTTGGAGTGAATATTAAAAAGAATGAAATCTCACTTTAAAAGAGTACCGCCATTATTAAAAAATAGTGAAAATATTTGCATTTTTGTACCAGAGTGGCAGATTTTCACTTCTTTGAGATGATTTCACTTTTTTTTAAGTAAGATTCATTTCAAAAAGGAGTGAAAGTTCTTTCTTTGGAGCGAATCTCATTTCAAAAAAGTGAAAATCTGCCAATCTTAGAGTGCAAATAAATTGTCAATCTTTTTCAATAGTGGCAGTAATTTTACTTTTTTGGAGTGAGATTTCATCTCAAGAAATTTAGAGAGCGCCTTTGAACTTCGAAGGCGATTTTTAATCGACATTTTTGCAAAAAATCGATTTTTTTCGCATAATGATATGTATATCGATACGCCTATCGCACATCCCTATCGGGATGGGCGGCCGGCGCCGCAATTAAACGAAAGAGAGAATAGGGAGAAGCAAATCAGACCCGATTCGGCCGACTGGATGACCATGGAACATGAAAGTGCGTCCCACATTCATAATCCGCGATCTGATCTTTCGGGCATGGAACATTTTCGAGCTTCTTTTTACGACTGTTGCTGCAATTCGCCTCCACCCTCCCACCCTTTTTATCTTTCCTCTTCGAGATAGAAGAGTCAAGTGAGTTCCAGACTCCATATGGATTCTCTCGCCTTAAGATTTAAACGGAAACTTAGAATCCTCGGAAGAAAACACGTATCTATACGTATAAATTAACACGTACTCAGTAAAGGCAAAAGTGGTAATGTAGACTCTACTTAAAATTCTATTGTAATTAACATCTCTTGTAAAATGTTTTTAATTTGTTTTTAGATAGGTATCGAAATTGTGAAATAATTGTCGCCACGACTGCAATCTTCTTGTTAACAATTAATGTTTAATTATTACAGGTATATCAAAGTTTTTTCATACGATTTTTAATGTCAACGTGGTTTAACGTTAGTTTAAATTTCGTAAGTAACGAGATAATATCCTAAATTAATTCTTAAGGTATTGTTCTTCTTCTTTTGAAAAAGTAAGTGAACTTGAATAACTAACAGCCTTGGCCAAAAATATTAGGCACCTTATTAATCATTATTTAAAGTTTTATAGTTCAAAAATTGATTTATGACATTTGATGTAAATTATATTTCGTTTCAAGCACTCTTTAAACTTATACTTAATGCCGGTAACTAATAGATAACAATGTAGGTAAAAGAAATTTCAGATAAATGAAGAAAATATAGACATTTAATATTTTTTTACTAAGATTACATTTTCCAGGATATAATTAAATGTATGTTAATGTTTGGCAAGACACACATTAGAAAGCGTTTTTCAATGATTTCAAGAATTTTTCTAGTTATTTCAAAATGGTTGAAGTGTCCCTAGAGATATCTGCGGATCAAGGAAGAGATGCTCGTAGTAAACCGATAGTAAATATTCACAAGGACAGGATCAACGCAAAAGTATTGCTAGGAGAATATGTATTCATAAATAGAAACTTCTCAATACATTGCAGAATTTTCTGCAAAGTCAAGCATGAGAAGTCCAAATAGATCTGAAGAATTCAAATTCTGTAAAAGTATAGATAAAGATTCACTTCATCATCATATTCAGATAGTCACATAATGTTTCTTTTAAAGATTTTTCCCATTTTGTAAACTGTCTTCATCATTTCATAAATGTTTTACGTTAACTTACGTAAATTAATATAAATTATCGTTTGTTGAATATAATTAAATTATTGAATATAATTTATTGAATATAATTAAAAAATAAATATTACAAAAGAACAAAATAGGGGAACATTACGTTTTTTCTCTAATATTAACTGCGTAAATTAAACTTGACAGATAGGATGATATTAAATGCCTCCAAATGTCACGTTCTGCATTTTCTCGTTATTTCTTTTTTCTTTATTATAAACACGGACAAGATATCATGGTGCTGACGTCATATGTAGATTACTTCGGAATAGAGACAATTTAATAATGTTTCTTGTTCTTTTCGGAACGCGAAGTGTTTAATTTTATTTCAAGGAAGTTTTAAAAACAGAAAAGATTAAAAATCAATCGTATTCACATATTAAGATCTGGTTGCTAACATCCGTATGGGTGTAACATATTTTTCGATAATTGCCATTTAGAGACTCAACGTAGGAGCTAATTAGAATTTTTATAATAATTCTTATTGTAAGAATTCATATTATAATTAAAACCTATTATAAAACTTCTAGAGTCTATACATATGTTCTTAAAACTAAGATAAGGTTTAAAGTAGGAGCAAAAAAAATGTCGACAGGATGCGTTGATACAATCTTATATGCCACGAACCATTTCTGTGACATTACGCCATGTCCATCTTTAAAATCATCAGAACAGGAGATAACTTTGTTGCATCTCTTCATATTTCCGTAAATTTATTTGAAACTCAACCTGAATTTCCCAATCACTAAAACACATTTCTGTCGAATAATTGTGTAATGTCGCTCAATATTAACGGAAGTCTTTGCTTGGTAAAAGCAAAATATTTCCAAACCCGACAGTTTCATACGCAATCGGCCGGTAAATACGGAATTGTCAACTTCCGATCTGCCCGGTTCAATTGTGAAACTTTGCGCGAGAACGCAATTAGGCTAAAATTGCCGAAATCATTTCACTTTTCACATAAAGGTTTATATCTCAGAAATTATGAAGAATATTTTTAAGTTTTTTACAGCATCATAAATTATAATGTTTTCCCTTTCTTTCTGTTTAAAACTTTTACAGAGAATTGTCACTCTGAAGAGTAAAATTTCACTCTTGAATATTGAAAATTGAGCTACTCTTTTTCAAAACTAGCTCAATTTTGTTCTTTAAAGTAAAATTCCATTCCAAAGAATTTAGAGAATACGTAATTTTTTTCATAACTTTTTTGCATTATTATAATATTTTAAATGAGAATTGTTAACAAATGAATTTAGAAAATTCGTGCTAAATCGCACAATCATTAAAATCATTTGCAGGATTATTGACTTCCTTCCTCATTTAAAACATTATAATAATGCAAAAAAAAATTATATAGAGAAGAAAGGGAAAAGATTGTATTTTAGTGCAATTAACTTTAACTTCGATGTACTTACTTTTGATCTAATTCTAAGAACTAGAAAAATATAAAAAATAAAAAATAAGTTAACCGAAAATAAAGTTAAACAACATTAATACATTAATCGTGTGATCATTCCTGATGCATCAGTCTCGTTTTTTCTCTATTGTTGCGAATGTTGCGCAATTCTTCTTACACGGGAAGAACGGAATTATTATGTGTCACATGAATTTCAATGTCGCATTCTTTTTGCTTCGCGAATGACTCATTCAATGTCCAAAATCAGTCATCCAACCAATTAACTTGAGAGGTATCGAGGTAGTCACTCGCTCGAGCGATTATTCATTCTTTTTTTAAATATCCATTTTCTTCTTACTATCTAGCATCTTTTCTACTATCTACTGTTATCTTCATCGCGCGATAATAAAGTAATATACGCTATCATTATCTAGTCACACTATGTAAGAATATAAAAAAATATAGTAAAATTATTGTACGCAAGAGTACGTTATTTGATTGTTTCACAGGAATGGCCACAATAGATTGCAATAGAATTTTATGATCTATCTATTAAGCATATCTCGTTAATCACTCGAAGCCATTTATCATAAATATCATCGATAGTATTTTTTTTCCAATTGTGATAATGTTAACATAAAATGACGAAGGAGCTAGAAAGAGAAATACCGTCGAATTAAAGTTCCATTACGATCGCCATTGTGTTTTAAAATATTATATGCTGAGAAAAATGTCTGGTTGAAAATGAATGAATCAATATATACGTAAATTTCGATTATATAAATCAGAATTCCGATTGTAATTGGACATTTGGGTTATCTCTCGACTAGAATTCGGATTTATATGCAATCAGAATCTATATTGATTCATTCATTTTTAATCAGAAATTTGTTCAGTATATACTAAAAGAAAAATATTATACATTTTTACTGAGAGAAAAATATTATAAATTTTAATCACTTTGTTTGAATAGCGCCAGTTGAACATTTATTAAATGTAAACATATTTATATTCATTTATCAAGTAATAGTTTTTGCAATAAATTATTTATAAGTTTCTAAGATAAATTATTTATCTAAAATGCTTATTAGCATCATTATTAAATGAATGATCAATTTAAGATGTTAATTTAAACTTCAGTTATGATTGCATTTCAAGTTCGATAAACCGCATTTATCAACGCTCAGTTTATAAAACTGAAATAATATATTTGCATTTAGTATTATTAAATACT
>Ga0157364_1008521_pt1 | contig 10619 bp, 13 predicted proteins | sample AttsexASBM2_FD_111476 | JGI IMG/M metagenome (GOLD analysis project Ga0157364, IMG submission 111476) | Fungus gardens microbial communities from leaf cutter ant in Ribeirão Preto, State of São Paulo, Brazil - Atta sexdens ASBM2 | ecosystem: Host-associated > Fungi > Mycelium > Unclassified ... | reverse complement strand
TTTACTTCGTGTACATTATTTTCTTTTGGTGATATATTGTGAGTTTTGAGAGAACTATATATATAAAATATATTTTTGCTCTTTTTGAGAAAGTGAGAGAGTATATATATATATATATATATATATATATATATATAGAGAGAGAGAGAGAGAGAGAGAGAGAGAGAGAGAGAGAGAGAAATAATAAACTCGTCACGTTGACGGCACGCCATGCACGCATGATAATAACTTGCCAGTAGCAACTTTGCTGAATTCTAAGGAAGACTTTACGTAACACCAGAACAACAGACAGTTTGTGGACATCTTGGCTTAGTTTGGTGAAATTGAATGCGGAATAAGTAACAGCAAAATAGTAATATATTGTCCTTATTTGGCTTTCTGGGTAAGGCGCTTCTCTTGGAATTTTTGGCTGTGTTCTTTTGTAGTTGTAACGTTGTTTGACTTTTCTCAAACAACTATACCAAATAGATAAACTATACAAATAGAGTTCTATAGAAAGAGAGAAGCGACTTTGACGTCGCAATTTCTGATTGATAATGCCCCTGTCTAATTAATGTAGCCATATATTGAGCCCGCAGTGGAGATATATGTATACATATACATCTCGTAAAAAAATTAACATTGTCATATTGAAGGCTCGATCGAGGTAAAACACATTTCATGATTGTCTACTTTCTGTTATTCTTATTTTTGTATCTAATGAGAATTGGAATTAATTTCGAGTGGAAGCTTCTTTCTTTATAAAGGACTTTAATAACAAGTAGTTAGACAAATATACTCAAGGCCAATTCATTCTTTTCTTAGTTGTTTTGGCATTCATATACAAATTGAGATCTGTAAGCGTGTTGGTCGATTACCATGATAACAGACACTTTGCAACATAATAGAAATAATAATTTCTAGGTATCACGTATTTCTCACGAAAGAGAACAATGTGCTATCCGCGTCATCTCGACTTGATTTTTACCAAAAATTATAATCAAGAATATCGCTTGGCAACTTTATTATTTCTAAATGAATTAGTCTAGATTTATTATCTCCTCTTATCAAAAGGAACTTACCAAAGGATATTCCAAACTTACTAATTACTTAATTTCATCAGTAACGTTCTCAATTGTGTCTCTTGATCAGTTAATTTTCGATATTATAGTAAAAGAATAGTTAACGCACGTAAAAAATTAATATTTTTATCTGAGATATCATTAAAAAAAAATGAATTTTCATGTTAATGCAATTAGAAGTATGGATTTTAGCCATTTTTTTATCAACACCAAATTTAATATGTCAAAATATCTCAGTTAAATTATAAAAAAAAATTTTGTCACGTTTTAGTACTTAGATTCTAGGATACATATGCTAAAATGGCAGTCGGAGAACGATATTTTTGTTTCGGGTCATAAAGGTTGTTCCGATAAGAATTGTTATGACTAGCAGCTTATACGCTCGCTTTATTATGTATGTATTATATATGTATATGTATTGTGAGTATATACATCGTGTGTGTATATATATATATATATATATATATATATATATATATACATATACACCATATGTAAATATATAAAGAGCACAGGTCTATATAAACTATTGTAGAAGTTAAGATTTGGTTAGAGAGCGTGAGTAAGTGCACGTATGCGAGTCTTAGCAATTAATAAGTGAGTTTAACGAATAGGGAGCAATTAGAGAAGAGGCTTTTGATGTGCGTTAGAAAATATCGAGCGTGATACATCGAGGTGAGGAAGAATAAGTTAGGGCGCGAAATAACGGCATGTAAAAACGATGGGAAGAAGGAGAGATGACAAGGTAGGAAAGGGCAAAGTAGACAACAAGCAGCGTTTATTGATAGAGGATAAATCAAAGGTAGGTTCGAAAAAACTGACATTGACAGAGAAGAAAAGTATAATGGAAAAAGTAAAAGTAGAAGTAAATGAAGAGATTAGGAAGAATTGTACAAAGGTGAAGAAAGAAATGAGAGTTGTGAAAAGGGAAGTAGTTAGAATAAGAAGAGACAAGAAGATGTGGATAGAGAAATTAGAAAATTTGAGGAGAAATTGGAGGAGGTTATGAAGGAATTGGAAACAGTAAAGAAAGATTTGTCAGAAAATAATAGGAAAATGAAGAGTTTGGAGGACAGAAGAAGCTTAGGCAAGGCAAGTAACGAGGGAAATTATGATAGCGGAACATAATTGTGAAAGGAAAGGAGATAATTCAAGGGCAAGATCTGATAAGCGAGAGAGATATAAGGAGGTAAATATTATAAATAAATGGGTTTCAGATAATGAAAAGAGAAGAAAAAAAATATAATTATAAAAGGAACAGATATACCGGGGAGGATAGAAATAGATGGGAAAGAAAGGGGAAAATGGATCAAAAAGTTTATAAAAGAAAAATTGAGGATAGAATGTAACATAACCTTCTCGAGGATAAATGGAACAGTGATAATAGTTAGAGTAGGAAGTGAGGATTCACATTCTGAATGGAAGATCAAGAGGCGACTGGGAGGGGGAATATACGTATGTAGGAGCAAGAGATAACTCGATAATAGATTATGGTTAACGATAATATTTGCGATAGAATTGTAGAATTTAGGATCGACGTGGAGAGTGAACTCAGACTACATGCCATTGAGCCTGACATTAAAGGAAAGAATTGTTATGGGGTTAGAAGAAAATGATGCGGAAGAGAACCGGGACGAAGAGAACAGAATTAGCAAGAAAGAAGAAATTATCGTATGGAATAAAGAAACCATAGAAAGCTACAATAAAAACACGGAGATGATAAATGACGAGGAAGATATGGATAAAGGTAAGAGAAATAATGAGGAAAAGATAGAAGATGTGGGAGGAATTAAAACAGATTGTATTCAACAATGTCGTGAAAAAAAAACTAAAAAGAAGAAAAAGTGTATAGGATAGACTGATGGAAGTGGTGGGATATTAACTGTTCCAGGAAGAAGAGAGAAGTGAAGAGAATATGTAGGAAATGGAAAAATGAAAAAGAGACGGGAAAAAAATATTTGGAGAAGAGGAAAGAGTTCAGAGAATTATTGAAGAAGAAACAAAAAGAAAAAAGGGAAGAAGAGGAGGAGGAATTGAAAAAGTTGAAGAAGGAAGCAGATGTATGGAAGTGCATTAATAGGAAGAGAGATAAGAAGATTTGGAAAGAGAATAATATAAAGGATGAAGAATGAAGGAAATATATAACTTTCATTTCCATGTCTCATTACTTCCCTTGATTCAATTCCCCATCCGTTCCTATTATAATAATTCTTTCTCTCCATATTATATCTATCGTTCGAATAACTTTGTTTTTCCTTCTAGCACTTCCTGATCAAATTACCTATGTTTCCAGATTTAATCTTTTTCTCGTATTTTCTTGCCCTCAAACTCTTACTTTGAGCTTACCATTACCAGCTCCCTCATAATTACATACCTTGGTGCAGAAATCTAGTTTGAAAATCCACTTGACATAATCTAACATTATCTTTTCTAGTTCGCCTTTTTCTTCTCAGCCCCATAATTCTACTCACTCATATGCCATAACACTTTACCAAATATTTGAATAGCATTCATTTTCTACTAAAGTCATTCTTGCATAGCTTTTCCCCTAAGCTCCATATCTTTCTTGCTACTGTATTATTTTCCTTTTCTTATTTCTTTAATATGTCTTTTATGATCCTCTTTCATATCTAAATTAAAATCCAAATATTTGAATTTCTGTATCTCCTCTAGTTCCTTACTCCCTCATTTCCATTTCTCTTTCTTTTTTCTCCCCTTCTTTCAGACATCATTATTTTCATCTTTGTGCACAGCTCCAGTTTCCTCTTTTTCAAAAATTTTTTTAATGTACTTATCATATCCTGTAACGCCTCCCTATTATAAGCTCTCAAAACTAAGTCATTCGCGTATGCTGATGATCATATCCTATCTCTACCTAATTTGACTCCTCTCTTTTTTCTAATTCATTATCTATGTGTCCGTTATATAAATTGAACAACAATGGACTCATCACACAGCCCTGCCTTACTCTTTTCATTGTTCTGAATTGTGTTCTTTATCTTTATCCTCATCTCTGTTTCCTCATACATCTTCTCTATCTTCCTTACCAAATATTCATTTACACTCTTGCCTCTAAGAGTCTCCCAAAATCTGCCTCTATCCATCTTATCAAAGACTGCTTTTAGATCCGCAAACATATATATTTTTCTTCTTCCTTCTTCTTGATTTATTTTCCTCTGCATCAAATGCGTCAGTATGAAAATATTATCCGTTATTGACCTTCCTTTTCTAAATCTAGCTGACGGAATCATACTTTTGGTTTCCACCTTCTTTTCTAGTCTATATTATTCCTCTTATTACTTCTGTATATATTTTATACGCCGTACACTGTAATAAGACCCCTATAATTTGTTACCTTCTCTTCGTCTCCTCTTTTGTATAGAGGGACATTATACTTTCCTTCCAGTTTTGCGGCATCTTGCCTGTTTTCCTCACTTTTTGTAATAGTTTCACTTGCCTCTTTCGTAAACTCTCACCTGCATATATTCAGGCTTCCATAGGTACACCATCTTTTCTTGCTACTTTTTTCTTCTTTATTTTGCAAAACGCCCTACCAATCTCTTCAACCTTCAATCCTTCTTCTTCATTTTCTTCTTTATATATATCTACTTTTTCTTCCTCTTTTTAGAGAGCTGACCGGTATTCTGCTGTACTTTATTTTCATCCATTTCAGTGCCGTCCAATAGCTACTTAAAATGAAAGTTTTGAAAAAGATTTAATAAATAGAGAAAGGAATTTACAAAGGCAATGGGAAAAGGAAAGAATAGATAGATCAAGATATAATAAAAGATAAAGAGAATAAAGTACCAAATTATTTGAAGGTGGAAAATATGGAATGGAAAAGAGGAGATGAGATAAGAGCGTTATTTAAATTAAGATACGGTAATTTAGAAGAGAAGAATAAATACTGGCTAGGAATAGAGGAGGGAGGATATCTTTTCTATGATGCAAGCGAGAATAACCTCGAGCATTGTGTTAAAGAATGCGAGGAGACAGGAGATAGTTTTGAAGAGTTAGGGAAGGAATTGAGGAAGATTGTAAGGAATTTATGAGGAGAAGATTTGAGTGAACTTAAAGGAAAACGCTAATAAAATTATGGAAGGATAAAGAAAAAGAAATAATAAAAAGAAAAGAAAAAAAAGGAGAAAGGAAGGAAAAGATATAAGAGATTATTGTAAAGATAAAGCTAATGTAAAGACAAGGAATGAATATTTTATAAGCCAACAAGGTGTGAGTATAAAATAAGATTGTAGCGTATTATATTATAGTATATTATAGTTAATAATTTATCATCTATTTAAATTAAGGAAATAAGTTGAATGAGACCAATAGAAAATAAAAAGATAGGATGTAGATGGAACGTGCAGTTAAAAAATATAAGAGAAGATAGAAGAGAAGGGTGGTAAATAAGAATAAAGAAATGCTAAATAGAGATAAAAGGAAATAAGAAATGGGATATAGACACTAATAATAGACTGTGATAGAGCTGTAATATAGAGATTATGTATAGGTAAAAGAGAATATATAGTAATAGTTTATAGTTATAGTTTATAGTTTATAATAAGATAAAGGCGGGAGAGGAGTGTAAGTGTGAATGAGTTAAGAATCTGTAACCAAGTCCTCTTCTTGACTTGTATATGCTGAAGTGTAAATAAATTCTATTCTATTCTATTGTAGAAGTTACCAAGGCACGCATGTTGGTGACGCACCTTGGAACATGTTGTGTTTGACGATTATTTTTCTCTCCATCTTCGTTTGCCTTTACTGCATCTATGATTGCATTAAACCAAGAAATTATCCACCTGGTAAGTGAAGCGCAAAACTCAATAATAATGTAATACTTGCAAAGTGTTCAATTTATGAGCAATTAGTGCCCAAACGTTCACACGATTTACATTTTTGCGATATTCATATATTGGATTGTCCGGAAAGTTCGTGCCGATTTTGAAGGAAAATTGAAACGCAGAAGATTTAAATTTTAGTATACATTTATTAAATTTAAATCTTTTGCGGCACGAACTTTCCAGACAACCCAATACATATTAGGTGTAGTAAAAAGAAATCCATTATTTTTCCATTCAATTTCATGCAAAAATAATGGATTTCTTTTTACTACACCTAATATTTGATGCTGTAAAGTATTTCATGCTGTAAAGAAATGCTTAGATTAAAAGATGAATAGATTAAAAGTCTTGCCATAGACATTACAAATTAATTTCTCTGAAAATATCTAATTCAGAAAGCCGATCTTTCGAGAGAAAGTTATAAGACCTTGAAGAGCAGATAGAGTTTTAAATATTAGGTGTGGGAAAAAATTCGTGGCGTTTTTTTAATCTAACGGGAAAAATGCCACGAACTTTTTCCCACATCTAATATTTATTTCTAGAATTCACACACAGTTTTATATATCATAGATGACATCATTTTTTCTTTTTAAATGGAATTTATTTCCGAGATAAATTTATCATCAAAATTTTTTATTTTTTAATTACATTAATCTAAATTTAAAGTTTTATCTTTAATGTTATATATATTAATAAAGATATTATTAAATACTCAGTTTATCATTCAATGTTTTCTCGTGATATATGGGAAAATAATGATCATTATAATCATACATATGATGTGTTAAAAATAATATCTGATGCGCTCAAATCTCAGACAATTACTAAAATTAATTTTATTTTACTTTATAAGAATTATAATTTAAATACAACAGTGCTCCAATAATGACGTTCAATAGAATGTTTAATTTGCAACTGTTTTCTTTGGGGGTTTTCTTTGTGAGTTAAAATATTCCTCTAGATTTAGAAATTCAATTAACGGGCTTAATATTAACATTTGACAAGTAACGAGATATATGTAATAATCTTTTATATTTTTTCTAAACAAAACTATCAAAGACTTTATATTGTCTTTGATTATGTAACACTTTCTGTCAAATATTTGCTGTATAGGCCCACTATGGATACCATTATTCGGATGTTTTCTGAAGTTCGCATGGCTACGCTCGAAACATGGATACATTCATCTAGCTATGCAAGACCTGGAGCGTATGTATGGACCTATAATAGGATTAAAGCTTGGAGTTCAAAAGATAGTGGTGATTTCAACATATGATTTAGTAAAGAAGGTTCTTCTTCAAGATGAATTCAACAGCCGGCCGGATGGATTTTTCTTTAGATTACGATCGTTCGGGAAGAGAAAGGGTACGCAGATATGTATATGTAGTAAACGAAATTAATTCTTTGAAATTAATAATGCCAAAAATTTTGAAAATTATCTACTATTTTAACAATTTGACACAAAAAATAAAGTCTTTGTCTGTGTCATTCAGTTCCATTATTTAAGCGATGTTTATTATTCAAGGCATTGTGTTCACTGAGGGCACCCAGTGGGTACAGACTCGTAGATTTACGATGCGGCATTTGCGGACGTTCGGTATAGGTCAGTCAGTTATGAAAGAACAATTGGTTCTGGAGGCTCAAAATCTCATTGATTATTTGCAACAAATGAGCGAGAGTGGCGCGGTGACGATGCACACTGCTTTCGATATCGCGGTGATCAATTCGCTGTGGTTCATGATCGCTGGGCACAAATTCAAGTACGGAGACCAAAAGACACAAGAAGCGCTTACGTTGGTTCACAATAGTTTCAAGTAAATCCTGATGAGAATTCTTATTGTTTAACAAAACTCAATAAGATACTGCAGATAATTATTTTTGTAAAATTAAATATCGTTTTTGATATTTTACATTAGATTACTGGATACCATGGGTGGAGTGATTTCGCAAATGCCTTTTCTACGTTTCGTAATCCCAGAACTATCAGGATACAAAGAGATGAAGGAGATTATAGAGAATCTGTGGCGCTTCCTGGATGAGGAGGTCAAGATACATGAGAGGGAGCTATCCAATGATCCACCACGTGATTTGATTGATGCGTTTCTTTTGGAGATTTGTAAATATGATGAGAATGAAGATACGATTTTTGATCGTAAGTTAACTGTTAATACACCGTACAATGTCAAACTTACCTAAACTAGGAGCTCTCTTGTTTAAATTAAATTAATAATCTTATCTGATTTTTATATATATTAAATTTTATTTGTTCCCTTGCATTGATTATTGAAATTGTCCGAGATACTTTTTTTTTAATAATTTCGAAAGACGAAGTTTTTCGAAAATTATGCCTGTATTTTGTAACGATAATTGAAACTATAAATATAAAAAGAGCATACAATCGTGTAAATATTTTAAATATTTTTGTTCTCTCAAATTAATAAGTAAATTTGCACGTTGTACGGCGATGTAATGACGAAATAAGAAGTAAGTAGTAAATTACTGTTGACACACGTGCGCCGCATGTTTCACACCGCAGGTGAGAATTTATTGGTGCTGTGCCTTGATCTTTTCTTGGCGGGGTTAAAGACGACCAGTGACACTTTAGCGAATATATTTCTCTTCCTATCACTGAATCCCGAATGGTTGAAAGTACTTCAGGCTGAGTTGGATAGTGTTGTTGGTAGGTCACGCGCTCCAACTGAGGATGATTTACCATCCTTGCCAATAACGGAAGCTTTCTTAGCCGAGGTAATGTAAGAAAGAGAAATACAAACTACAAAAAATATAGAGACTATTATGTACAAATCTGTCACGACGAAGTATATAATTATTCGACAGCTAATATTTTTAAGAAAAATCTCATTGTAACAATATATGTTATTAAGATGTTTTAAACATTTCAATATTTTTAAAAAACTTTTAAATCTATTAGAATTTTCTAAAAAAAAAAATAATTTATTTAATTTCAATAATAATTTAAGCGGTTAGAAAAAATATTTATTAAAAAATAATTGTTTTTGTGATTCAATTAACGTGTTTATATAATATCTATAATAAATATAATAGGTTTAAATAAAACTATTAAATACTCTAATAAAACATATAATTATCAATAAAAATAGATAATGATAATTGAGAAAACAATAATATCAATACTGCTTAAATAAAATAATAGGGAGTTTTGTAAAATGTTTATCCAGATATGATCGTGAACGGTAAGGTCATGTTATCTTCTTTTTAACTAATTAAAAAAAAGAATAATGATTTTAACGTTCATTGTATCTGAATCCACGTTATTGCACAAATTATCATAATAACAACGTAAATGCGATACAAGTGTGAAATTGATATATTTATTGTAGGCACAAAGATATTTGGTTTTGGCTCCACTCGGCGTACCTCACACAACTGCAAAGGATGTTTTTTTAAATGGTTATCGAATACCCAAGGTAATAGATGTCTTTGATTATAGATGCACTAACAAGTTTCGATAAATAAAAATTAATATTTCTAAAGTGTTCCTTCTCTCTTTCTCTCTCTCTCTCTTTAATATATTTATTTCTAAAATAATTATGCACGCACTTTCGTATTTTTATCGATTTTGTTAAGTTATCCGTAAAAAGAAATATAATATCTGTGCGTATATATCAAAGTTTGTCGATTAATTACTGATAAATCATTTAATTACTGATAAATCATTGCATTTAAAATTGTATTTTATTATGCGCTTAAATTACAATATATTTTGCAGGATACGATTATTCTCTTTGATTTTCATAGTGCTCACTACGACAAAACATACTGGGAACAACCGAACAAATTCCGACCGCAACGATTTCTAGATGAACAGGGACAATTCCGTCGGAATAACCACGGTTTGGCTTTCGGTTTAGGTAAATTTCAACAATAAAGGAAATTACAAGAGACGCAATCAACTCGTCGAAATGTAGCCATTAATGTCTCACTTTCGCAATTATTATTCACGCAAATGTCATTTCTATTCCAATCACTTTTTTTTCTCTCTCTTTATATTACGCAAATTTTTCAATCTTCGCGAAGGTATGCGAAAGATAATCAATTCGTCATTGTTTGAAACTAATTGCGGGAATGCGGGCGATTATTTCCCATTTCAGGCAAGAGACGCTGTCCGGGCGAGCAGTTGGCACGCTCCACATTGTTCCTGTTTTTTACCTACGTCGTGCATTACTTCGATATAGAGGTTTCAGCGGAGCATAGCAAACCGAACTTAGGCGGCTATGACGGTTTTACTATGTCGCCGAAACCATATTATCTCAAGCTCACGAAAAGATCCAGTGATGATGATGTGACCCGCGCGAACACACATGATGGTACATTTGGACTTCTGCGAAGAGGCTCGATTTCGTTGAACTCGTAAAACGTACGAGTAAAAGCAAAACTTTCACAGCACAGAATCAATAAACGTTATTCGCAAACATCAAACCGCACCGTGCGAGATCAGTTAACGGAAATGGATCTTTTTGTCAAACTCGCGCTACGCGTAATTCGTGATGACGTAACGCACATAACACATTATGCATAATAGCAAGTCAATTACAAATTATTATACAAAGTATTACAAAGTACCGGAGCATTAAACTTGAAGCGATAATACAGTACTAGTGATCTACTTATATATATATATATATATATATATATATATATATATATATATATATATATAAAAAAATATTTT
>Ga0157364_1008520_pt1 | contig 10619 bp, 8 predicted proteins | sample AttsexASBM2_FD_111476 | JGI IMG/M metagenome (GOLD analysis project Ga0157364, IMG submission 111476) | Fungus gardens microbial communities from leaf cutter ant in Ribeirão Preto, State of São Paulo, Brazil - Atta sexdens ASBM2 | ecosystem: Host-associated > Fungi > Mycelium > Unclassified ... | reverse complement strand
TCAAATCTCAAACAAAAAGTTATCAAACTAAAAACCATGAATTGTTGCTTCTGCTTTATTTACAAATCAGTCTTTTTTACATATTGGATCCGCCATATTAAATCTACTATTTTTTATTTTTCGATTTTTACTTTAGATTCGCCACTAGTAATTCTAAAAACGTCTTTATTTGGTCTCAAATAACTATATCAGTTTTTGCATTTTCGGTGTGTCGAATCCGTTTTAAATTTTTGACATTTTTTTTTCAAAATCTAACTTCATATTCTTAATCAATTACCTAAAAAATCTTCCATATGTCATGCTTCAAAAAATATATATATATAAGAAAAATCTATCCTTTAGAGGGTTAAAGCAAGATAAGTTAATTCACATTGGTAGAAACGGGTAGCATATTCCTGCTACCCGTTTTCATCATCTCGAACCTTTCCGTTTGCCGAACTGTACGTTTTATATTGACGTTATGTCACTGAGCGCAGTTTACAGGTAATGTGTGAGTCTCGTGACGCTATTTTTGCCCGAAACGCGTATCCGCGGCTTCCATCCGGCATGGGAGAAACATGTCAACGACGAAATAACGGCGTCCTGGGCGACGACGTCGGCGCGACCGTAACTCACGATTCCGCGAGGATTCGCGGATCGTAGCTGGTAAGATCCCTTCGTAATACCCTGGAGGATCGAAGGCGAGAAAGAAATATATGTGTAAACCATATATGGGACAGTCGAGGCACGCAGTATCGGAGGATTTGGACGCCTAGTCTCGTACGTTATTTCGAGGTATCCCTTCTTCTCGTTTCCGTTCTCTCACTTTCTTACTCGGTAATTCTTTTTGTTCAATTTCATTCGATATGTTTCCGGCTTCTCTTCTTCCGTTATAAATAGGTTAGCCGATACTCATCAGATGGAATAAGGTATAATCACGATGAGAAATAAGGAACATGTAATTCTATGATATGAAGAGAAAAAAAATATCGTGTTGTCCCACTGTGTAAAAATATACTTTCCGATGTGATGTTTACCTTGATACAACGACTAGTAACATGCTATATCGGGTTACATCGATAAAATGCGTATAGAGTTCTGTCGTAGCGATGCAGATACACTGTCTCAATTACTAGGACATTGTAATTGATATATTTTCTTAATATTCTTATGTATAATAAAAGTTATTCTATAGAAGTAAGTCTATAAGCATTGCGAACTTCGTTTTGCGTTAACAATTTACAGTGAAGAACAAAACGTATTCGTAAAACTTTATTTTTAAAAGGTAAACATTAATTAGCAATTTTAACAAAGAATAAAATAGACTGTACATTTCTCAAAATTATTTCATATATCTAAAGACGTGTAATAATTAAAACGTTTCAAAAATAAACAAAAATGAAAACTTTTATTATTTGGACAAAAAGTCACACAAAAAGTCGTGCAATCGAAAAGTTTAGCTTTTAAAACATGTGAAATTCTTTTATTTATATTAGGACAGAACACATTCATTGTATAAAATTGCTAATTAATATTTACTTTCTGCAAATAAAGTATTTTTTTAATAAAAAATTCTCATGTACAAATATTTTTTGCACCCACTGTAATGTAAAATAATCTTCATATATTTTTTATTTTCTGCAAGATTCTCCTTTCTTCTTTCTTTCAAATATGATTTTCATTATATTAATTTTACGATTTTAATTATTATCTTTAGCGTAAAAGTACTGTGGATAGAATGATAAATGATAAATCAAAATAGAAGCAATTTGTCAAATTTCTTCGAAATTCAATGTGAGTACGAGACTCAGTGACTGATTAAGAATTCCTGCAGGTGTCCGTCAGCCCATAAAGATTACAACGAGCGGTGGAAAATTAATCTCGTATACCACGTACAGGGAAGGAGCTTGACTCAATTACGAGGGTCAAGCCCGAGAGGTCTCATAGGGGATGATCCAACGGTGAATATGTCACGATCGAGTCCGCCTGTAAATTGTTTCCCGCCAATTGAATTTTCTTTCTTATCCCGATGCAATCCAACAAAGAGCTTCCGTAAAATTGTAAGAGATACTTTGCGGCTAACTTGAAAAACAAAAAAATCTGTCCTGTTGAAAGTAAGTTTACCCATTGGTACGGTGCGTAAATTATGTTTTTAGTTTAAATTAGATTTTTATAGTAAATTACATTTTCAATTAAGCAAAAAAATATTGATTATATTTGTTGTAGTATTTAAGTTTGACAGAAAAATAAATTTAAATATTTTTGTATATTTTAAGAATGAGATAAATGCCATTTATTTAAATTAAATGAAATGTCGATACGGCATCGATTATTTCATTGACTTTTCATTTTACCTAAAAAATAATAAAATAAATAAAATCTAACGAGGTAATGAATCGAAATAAAATCAACAAAATAAAATGTTATATAAATTTAATTTACATTTTCTTGTTTATTAAATATCGATGAACCTGTCAGCGAGTATAGGTACCAAAACGCGCATAAAGAGGACGAGATGTAACCATATGTTTCATATTCGGCCGTTTTGCTACATTTATAGGCGACAGGCCTGACGTTGTCGCCAAGGAAACAAGGTGCGCAAGTGGCATCATGGCAGATGGTTTTAACGACAGCTCGAGTTACTAAAGGGTTCAGCTTTAGCATCGTCGACCTTTCGCCCCGTTGCATCATTGTACGCGGTTCTCTAAACGATAAAGTAGCCAACTAATCGCTTCTACGCGACTATACCATATTTCGTGCGGAAACGAGATAATGCACTGATGTCATATGATGTAGCGTACAGAATAACGGAGTGCAACCACAATAATATAGAATATTTCATAATAATTGTGGATAGTGTAGTATCTTCCCTAATATTCCAAATCTATTTTTAATTAACTATTAAAGCTTTACTAGTTAAAGCATTACTAACTCTCAGATCATAATTTATTAAGAATCAAGAATTTCCAAAATTGAGAAGTATAAATCTATTATGAGAATCTAATTTGAATCATTAGAGACTTCGTTAAAGTCTAATAAATAAAATAATCAAATATTAAAATTTAGGATAACGATCTAAAACATGCGAAGATTTAGCTATATAATTTTCAGTATTACTTTGGAAATAATTATACGTTATCAATCACTGTCAATTTCGAAATATATACAGTTTAAAATATATCTCATGTATAAATAATAATCGAAAATTTATATTTCAAAACCGAAGTACCAGTAAAATAAAATGTACCAGATACATTACTTTCGGATATTCGCTATCCGAGATTATTCATGACCGACGTGCTTACGACCCTAGATTTTGCTCGCGCTTTTAATACGATTGCGCCTCGCTCTTTTGTAAAAACAAGTATTCCTATATCTCAAAACTTTGGCAATAGCCGGACATATATATAGTCAAAATTTGCCGGATTCCCACACTTTCATATGTGAGCATCGAGAACGCATTGTCCACAAACGGAGCGCTCAGCGCTCGGGTCAAACTTTCGACCTGAAACTACTATAATTTAGAACCGCGGAGCAGTTTACCAGCACGCGGACTTTCCACCGCCATCAGTATGTAGCGAAAAATCGATCGTGCCTCTTCTGACAGCACACACTGCACTCCGTAATTCAATAATATACTTGCGGGATAATCGCCGGCGTAACGCCATGCGTAACGAATTTCCAACGGATAACAAATTAACGCACTTAATCATCTTCTTTTCACAATTTCTCTCCTTTTAATAGTTTAATATATGACACTCATATATTCATCAATAAGGTAATAAGTCAACTGAAACCTAGGATACAACAAGATTGAATGGTGGCAGGTAAATCGTTTGAGCGACGTGCGAGACAGTGCAAGAGAGTGAGTAAGAGAGAGCGAGAGAGAGAGAGAGAGAGAGAGAGAGGGAAAGAGAGAGGAGAGGAAGAGAGAAAGTGGTAGCCATTAACGCTCCTTGTAATTTGACATTAGCTGTCTTCCATCAGCGACGGTAGCTTAATTACATTCCACAATGCTGGCCGCTTATTGTATTCTTGGACGGAGTTATGTTTCCAACAACGTCACCGACACCACGACGCGACAATGACGCGTGTGGACCGAAGATAGATATAGCGTCCAAACGGGAAAATCCAAATGAATTACTTGGCAAACATCGAAAGACAGAGCTCGAGACACGCGTGTGCATGCAACTCATTAGTTAGCTACAAGTTAAAGTTAAAGTGTCCTTAAGAAACGTACTACGTCACTTGGAATTAAGTTTGTATCTCTAAGAATAGCAAAAGCCAACAGATTCTCATCTCGTTTTAGATTAGATTGCATAAGATCAATACATAGCAAAACTACATGACTTTTCTGTTATATGTTATTCCTAAAATCTAATAAATCGTAATGAACATATATAGTTTTTATCAATGTCCATTTGTTCTATTATGAATATATGTGAATATAAATAGTTTTATAATTTCGAAAGGCATGATTGGTTTGTGAAAAAAAAATTATGGAATTGAGTAAAAATAATGAACGATTCTTAAAATAATAAATCGTAATGCGTAAAACGTAGTGTTTTAATCAATCTTTATAAATGTTTTGCTCCATTATGTCAATATAAATAATTCCAATTTCGAAAATTTTAAACGCACAATTCACTCGTAAGAAAAGTAATACAAAATTGAATAAAAATAATATAAAACGATTCTTCTTTCGTCATTTGTGATAAAGCCTGACGATAATGGACGATACGTAAGAAAAGGAACATTGATTGGTGTAAAAATATTCAATTTCCTTCGACATGCAGGATACTATAATTTAATTTTGTAAGTTTGATTAAAAAAATTTCATGAAAGCCTTAGCCTGTCGCACTTCGCCGAATTGCCTGATAAAAAAGGAGGACACTAGGAAAATGACAAGTAGAAAGAAAAAAAGAGAAAGAAAAAGAGAGAAAAGGAGAGGGAGAAAGAGAGATGGATAGATCAGATCGGCAGTGTCGTCGATCTAATTTTATCCATGTCACGGTGGACCGAACCCGAAGAGGGAGGACTCTCTTTCTCTCTCTTTCCTATATCATGAAAAGAGAAAACCGAGCTTTTGCGTGATCTGCCCACAGTGGGATGGAAAAAGCTGCTCATTGAAGCTTGCGACGATGACGGAAAACAGAAGCGATCGACGTCATTCGAGGTTCGTTAGGCCTCTGGAAGGCTTTGATCGCTCGGCCGGACGCCATCTCTCATCGAAGAGAGACAAAGAGATGTTCCGCGCGTATGTAACATCGTTGTCGAGCACAGTGTGTCTGTGCGAGCGAGTCAAACTGAAATTTCGAAATTTGAAATGAAAATTCTTTTTAAAAAAATCTCTTTATATAAATCTCTTTATATAAATACCTCAATATACATTTAATTCGATTAATGTTTTGAGATATTTTACGAAGAATTATAGAAGAACTGTAAAAATAAAGAAAAAGAAATACTTACGATTTCACAATCGACATTTCGAACATCTCATTTATGACAAGAATCGTGCCTTATCATTCTCTCTTATCGACTGTGACGAATTCACGGGTCGATGTTTTGTAGATTTGGAGATAGAGCAAAACACGAGTGATAACTAATGACTAAAAGTAAACGTCGCGATCCTGTCATACAATAAATTGCTCGTTTCACGTGCGGCTCTTTTTGCTGTCATGGTCGAGAACGGTGGAAACGGTGGATCATTTTCCGTGACTACACTTTTTGCGACATTTGGATGATTAGAACCAGAGATAGGAGGAGTTTGAGAACGGATAAACATTCCTGAACGTAAAGATGTTCCTCGTGTAGTCAATCAAAAAACTCATGGATTACGAACAAAAAACAAAGAGCACGTCGAATTATTTCGCGCTCGCGAAATTCACGGATTAAGTAAATCGGAAGCTGCGTTCGCAGCAGATTACCGTGGAAATGTCTGTTAGCTTTAAAATATTATTTACCTGCATATTCGATTAAAATATTATTTGCTCTACACGTATATATTTGATTGAAGCCCGGTTGTTCTATCTTTTGATAAATTTTACCTGTTAGATAAATCCGCGCATGTGATTGGGTAATCTTGTTACTTACCCAACAGGTAAAATTTACCAAAAAAGGTGAAACAACCGGGCCTTAATTGATTATTTAAAAAAATACGTCAAAGTAAACTTTATGAGAAGGAAAATTGTAACTATTATTTGTCCTATTTTTACTTTTTTTACTACATGTTTTTTTTTATAATGTAATGAAAGAATGAGAATTTTTAATAAATATGGAAATCTTATCTTTTAACCGTAGTTTAAAACACCTTTTGCGTGCACGAAGTTTATTCTAATAAATTTTTAATTCTCATAATGTGAAACTTGTTACTTTAACTTCGTAAAACAGTACTTTCGTTTAGCTCTATAAAGCTAGTAGATTTGGTCCTGCTAGCTTTATAGAGCTCTTTCGTATCCTCTCCAAACTAATCGATTTAACTGGCGTGAGAAAATTTCACAAAGTTGTAAATATGAACATTAGTCTGGTATTTACAAGGTAAGCCACTCATCAAAACACGCTCTTTTAATGTTGTCGATGTATTCCCCCAATACATGATTACGAAAATGTCAGTTAATATTCAATTTGAAGGTATATTATCCACCTATATATCTGATTGAATCGATTGTTTCAGACAAGGCATAAATTATGAAGAGAAGACTTTCTAAGAAAGAAAAATTGCAGCTATTATTCGTTGCTGTATATTTTCGTCTTTACATAGATTATTACAGTGCAATAGAAGAATGGGAATTTCTAAAGCTGCATAAATTCTTTCAGCTATAATGTAAAATTTCTTAGCATGGATAAAACCGTCTACTAGTTTAACATATACATGGTTCATTTCCTGCAATAATATAACTCAAAAATTGTTTTAGTTATTTGAAAAAAGAACAAAAACTTAAAAAAAAAAGGAAGAATATAATTTAAATGAAATACTTTTATTTTTCTACAATCTGTTATCAAATTGCATTTCAAAAATGTCACAAAATTATAATGATTCAAAGAGAATATTCAAATCTTTTTTCGGAAAAAGATTGTTTTTTGACATTATTTTAAAAACGCCACTACGGTCTGAATGTTAAGATGTTGAACTATTATATATATTCATATAAATGAATTAATTTCAGAAATGATAATTGCATGCCGTTATGGTTTCAACGCAATCTGAAATATTATATATAAATATATATATATATATATATATATATATATATATATATATAATAGTTCAACACATCTCAATATTTAGACCGTAGTGGCGCTTCGTATTTAAAGTAATTGTTTTTTGAGTTGTATCGTTATTGCAGCAAATGAGTGGTATATTAATTTTCACATAAAAAAATTCTTACTTTCAATCAATTTTATAAGAATGTACTCTCGTATCCTTTCTGAACTGACCGATTTAATTAATCGACGGTGTGAGAAAATTTCATAAAAATTTGCATATGTGAGCATATGTCAGTCCGGTCGTATTCGCGCAAGATAGGTCGGTCATCAAAACGACCCGGCGACACGCTCCTTTAATCTTTTAATCGTCGTCGACGCATTCCTCGAGTACGCGAATCGCATGACCAGCATGTAATTAGTCCGCTGGTAATTTCGCCTCGCGTAACGCGTGCATAAAGACCACGTAAAGGGCCAGATGGTAGTCTAAAATGAAAAAAGAAAAAAATAAAGAACGAAAAGAGAGCGACGAAGAAAGATAGTGGAAAAGGGAGGCGAGCACGCTGTAATTTTGCTCGAGCGATGTACGTACAATATTAGACAGACGCGATTTTTTTTTAGCATCATAAACGCATACCGCGGTAATGCGCACGTCGTATTCGAGCAATGTAATAAAAACACGACGATTTAACATTTATACTGTATTAAAACTATAAATAAAATGCATCGCGAGTCCATTTTTGATATTTCATACGAGTTATTTTGATCAGTTAATTTTCTTCTTTTAAATAGATATTATTTATATGGAACGTTATATCCTGAAAAAGCATGTTTCTGTTATAAATTGAAGTAGAAAATATCTTTTAAACAAAAAATTGAAGAAGAAAATATAAACATAGATTCAATTCGAAATGATTCATCACCAAAGAATCATTCATTTTGCTTAGCCATTCATATCATCTTATATTTTTAGATTTTTATCTATAGAGCTAATAAAAAATTCGATATAGATAGATTAATATTAGAGCTGATTTAATACAGTATATTGAAACACATATGTAAGAAAATAAGCAATACTTATGATGATCTTCATACAATTACTTAATCCATTTCAGATCATATTATTCTATATATTAATACCGAAAAGAATACATCAATTTGAACAATTTACTTACTTTCTTATTTTTCATTATTAATTAAAAAAAAATGTTCTAAAAAATTGTGCTTCTAATGTAAAATATCTTCTGAATAAATATTGAAGAAGACAAACACGGATTCAATTTGAAACGATTCATCTACGAACAATTCATCTTGTTTAACTACCGAGATCATTTATAAACTTTATAAGCACTTATAAATAGATAATTGTCTCGAATTGAATTCATAGAATTTTCTACTTCAATTTACATCAAACATATATTCCTTAATTTGTAACAATACGTAACATTCAGTATAAAAATTTTATTTTATATATATATATACGTGCGTGCGGGTGCGTGTGTAAGTGCATGTGTGCGTGTGTGCGCGCGCGCGCGCGCGCGTGTGTGTGTGTGTGTGTGTGTGTGTGTACACATACATATATTCCCGTATTTTAGTTACTGAATCAAAATCATTTGATGTTTCGAGATTTTGATTATGAAATAAAGAAATAATTATTGCGTCTTTAGGATAAACGGAGATTAAGAGAAGTTCTCTGCAGTGCCTCTCAGAATATTTAATAAGCCACATCGACATTCGCGGATTTCCGTAATAGCAAGACACAGTGTTCGGACTCAATTCGAACACAAAGAAAGAAGAGCAACAAAAATCGTCATTTGCAATGTCGGCATTAAAATTGCAAAGCGTGCAGACAGGAGGCGTCCTATGCCCGGCTTTTTTCGATCCTTTTTTTTCTTTCTCCCTCCCTCCCTTTCCTCTCTCTCTCTCTCTCTCTCTCTCTCTCTCTCTCTCACACATACACAATCCTTTCCTGACATTGCTCGTGATTGTCCCCAGAGATCTCACTTCGACAAGTAGCACTAAATGAAAAACTCGCTGTCGCGAAGATGCGTTTGCGTTCGCGGATGCGTTATATTAAAATCCGCCATTGTCTGACAATAGCATGCCGGGGTAGAAATAAAGAAGAAAGGTAGAAATATACTCGCGAAATTGTTTCTTCTGATGCTCACTGATTTACGCGAATGAGAAAAACTCAAGCGTAATAAAAGATAATACAAGACCGATAAGTCGATAAAGACAAAAAGGCTGATAAACCGAACACCGAACGATGCGAACGACAGTTACTTCTTGAAATAAAGTTTCGCTTTGAGATTTTCTTAGGAATCGTTTGAAATATATCTAACGTTAGTCTGAAGTGAATTGATTATAATAGCTGAGGGAGGTTGTAAATGACTGCTCGAGATTTTCAGTAGAAGTTACTTCCAACGAAAAGGTATAAGAAGAAGAATGAAAGAAGTCGGAGTAGAATAAGTCCATAATTTGTAAAATTTCCTTTAAATATATCTTCATATTCAAAGTGGATGTCATAAATTATGGACTTGCTCCGTTTTTTTTGCTTCGAACTCGTCAAATATAAATCGATATTTTCTGCCTGTAAAGATTCATACTTCATCATCATATAATTAAATATTAATACACATTGGAATAAAAATAAGAAAGCACACAGGAATTGTAATTACAACTGATTAAATTCAGGATCATGCAGATCCTGAATAATATAAAAATCATAAAAATAACTTACAATTAGAACGTATAATAATTATAATCAATAAAAAAAAAACAGTCTTTAATACAATAACTTATAAAGAACAAATTCAACGTTTAACAATTTTTAACTTTTTTTGATGAGAAGAAAAGGTCTTTCTTTCGTGCATAAAATTTCAAAAATTGATTTTCATCAAATATATTATAGAATCTAGTTTCTATATAAATTTCAAGACAAGTCAGCTTTTAACATTTCTTTCAAGAAACTGAAACTAATTTTTCGAAAAAAATTCGAAATTCGATGCGTATTTTCGATGAGGCAGAGAGAAATCACGGATTTTCGCGAATCGCCAAGCGTTAGACATCTTTAAAAATTTCTCACTTCGCATTAAACTTAAAGATCGCTAAAATTTTGCGGTTCGTGCGCAGCGGTCCCAACATACCGAGTTCAAAACGAACAGCCGTCGATCGTGCCTGCGTCAGACATTTCGGATAGTATCGACGATCGAAATTTATGGCATGTTCAGAATTGGGCCGCATCGATCGACGGCCGCCGTCGCTGTGCGATTTGTAAGCTTATATAATGCTATCGTATCGGTATCGGTGTCATATATACACGGCGAACGTCTCAACGTTGAGAGACACCGAAACTCGAAACGTGAGATGAGATCGTGTATAAACAAATCGTACTTTTGTGTCGTGATGGGATAGATATATGTATATGCATGTGCACT